>Ga0209208_10006452_pt1 | contig 16163 bp, 2 predicted proteins | sample S1TSphfallax_3_FD_187694 | JGI IMG/M metagenome (GOLD analysis project Ga0209208, IMG submission 187694) | Host-associated microbial communities from peat moss isolated from Minnesota, USA - S1T2_Fd - Sphagnum fallax MG (SPAdes) (version 2) | ecosystem: Host-associated > Plants > Peat moss >...
AGTTAAAAAGTTCAAAGGCTCATTTGAATAGGATGAAAGTGTCTACATATAAAATGCTGAAATATTGCTTTTCATTTTTCCACATTTTTGTCCAAATTTTTTTATTTAAAAAATAAAAATAACACGTCTGAAATAAGATAACTTTTGAAAACTGGTATGCGAAAATTGCCTTTGAATACCAGCATGTCTAAAATGTGTTAATCATGATACTTTGAAACCCCAATGAAAATATTTTCCCCAAACTTTTGAAAACATGCTCAATTCTCTTGAAAAATAACTTTTTTTTAAAATTTTGAAAATTGGGGTGGGTCTTGTAATTTTTTCTAAAATGCTAACCCAATGGGTCTTCAAAAAACACAAGAACCACCCAACATTGGTAAAAACTAGTGCTTAGTTTTTATTTTTGGCCAATTGCAAATTGAGATAGTTGTTGTGCAGGTTTGTAAATGGGTCTACTTACCTACACACTACCTATTTACCCACCAAACATATACATGCCCTTACTTGTGTTCTAGTGTCCTATTTGCCCCTACGTATCTAATAACCTACATGCATTTAATTACTTATTAATGACCTACATACTTATCATAATCATATACATATTTGGAATCATCAATGACAATTATGAACATCTATAAAAGGAGAGTATTGTTGTAATAAGGTGTCCACCGACCTCCCACATCTAATGGGGTCCTTACTTGGATACAACCTACTTGCTCCTATTCACCATTTAACCTACCCACTTAACCAGCATCATTGATTAACAATCATTTAGTTGCATGCATAAAGTGTAAGGTTTGAAAATTCAAGTTGTTATATACACACACACCACAGATGATGTTACCATGTACTCTAATATGAAGGAATTGCACATTTTGGCATATTATGTAGTGAGGAAATTGCAAATTCTGCCGTGCCAAATTAGGCTTTAAAGTAACATGTGGGTGTTGCAAATTCTACTAAACACAATGTTGATTAGCAAAACAGGGTATTGCAAAATATGTAGTGTTGTGGTGCAAACCAGTGTTGGGCAGTTATTAGAAAGCCCTCCCAGGTATCAGGGCAGTTATTTGTGTTCATAATTGAGGTTCTCAAAAGAATCAAATACCCAGCTCTGATATGTAACCATGTTCAAAAAATCAAATACCTAATTTTGATATATAGCAACAATTCTCAACATTGTTGAAAGGATTATCAGGTCTTGCATGAAACTCAGTAGTCCTTTGAGGGTTTTGAAACACTTGCAACTGGTAGGTCTTTGATTTTGATTTTTTCAAATAAAATAAAACAACTCTTCTTTGATTTTTTCCAAATGCTTGAAACTAGTTGTTATTGACAAAATCCAAGAATTGTCCAACACTAGTGCAAACATGGAAGGAGGAGCCACACACGGCCTCTTAGATGATTCTTTAAAAAACATTAGATACTTAATGCAAGATATCAAAATTAGATATATAAATATAATAAAATATATGTCAATGATTTGTACCATGACAAAATAAATACCCATGAAAAATAAGCACATGCCCAATTTACTATGACATGAGGTGGAGTTCAATTATTGTTCATGATAATGTCATTTTTAGTGGTCCTTTGAAGGTTTTGAAACACCTGCAACTGGTAGTTCTTCGATTCTGATTTTTTCAAATATAAAAAAAACTCTTCTTTGATTTTTTCAAATCATTTAAAAATAGAACTAATTAGTAAGCATTGATTTCACTTAATTCTTCACAAATGTTTTTTGGATATTTTATATTTTTAGATTCATTTTAAATTATTCCAAATTCTCCAATAGTATACTAAAAACATTGTCGTACAACATTAAACATTTTCAACAAAACTTACTTTCACTTTAAACAATTAAAAGTTTAAAATGTTACACTTGCAACACTACACATCACTATGAGTGTTGTGAGGTTATTTGAAGTTATAAAGAATTGAGGTTTTGGTATTCTAATTCTTTCAAAATTAGAGAACTATAAGTACATTCTATTTCTTTGCAAAAAATCAAAATTATTTCAAAACCCTTAAAGAAATCACAATTTTAATGAAAGAATTGGCAATGAACTAATAGTTTTATGTCTAGGTATTGTTTTTTTGGGGTTAAAGAACCATGGTTATATACTAGGACTAAGTCCTTGGTTTTTGCAAGAACACAATTATGAATCATAAGAATAGCCTTGAGAATCATGGGGGGTTCACTTGATGAATATTTTGCCATTTGAAATGTGGACATATCAAGGATATCAATGCTTTAATGTTTTTTTTTCAAAAAACAAATGTTAAAGGTTTTAAAAAATTATTTAGTTTTGAACTGACATTAGCTTGGGGTAATGCAAGGTTTTAGGGTTGTTGATGATGCACAAAGGTTATTATATCCAATTAGAATTTGGGAATAAATTTGTTAGTTTTGGTCTTTGTTCTAGAGGATAGATCTCCAACATGATTTTGAAAGTTATGCAATAGTTATACACTCAATTTGGATGCCTTCTTTTTACATTGAATTTTTTTCAAAATAACTCAATTTTCATTGGTTGGAGGTTTATGGTTTGGGATTAATTATAAATTATGACAAGGGAGATGTTGTCCTTTAATCATTATGTTCTTGTGTTTAGTTGTTGGTTGGAGAGTGTAAATGATTTGAAAGCTTAAACATGTAACTATTGTCATTTTCTCATCAAACGTGTTTAATGATTAATAATTGAGAAATTTTGCAATGATAAAAGGGAATTAAAGGGTTTTAAAGTGCACATGTAATTGGTATTGCAAGTGCACCATCCTCTTTGGGATTTCAGTGATACATATTATTTTCATGTATATATTATATATGTTAATTTATTCTTCTCTAGTTGGCTTTGGTTCAATGTTTTTTTTTGGCGAAAAGATTAAGGGTTATGTTTTGCACATGTTAGTTAACAAGAAGAAAACAATGTGGCATGTTTTATTTTGAGCTTATGAAATGATAGGAGGTGGAAGGGGAGCAAATAGAAAGACATGCACTTTTGCAGAAGGGAGGGTGGGCAACATTATATTAATCTATTGGCATCATTTCAAGACATGGTACCATGATGAATTGATTTGCCTCAACAATAATTTTGAAATCTATGAAATATTTTATGGTGACAAAAAGGAAGTGGTGATCAAGATTAAGGAAAAGAAATACAAGATCAACAAGGGATGTATTCATATGTTTACTATCTAATGGGGGTGTGAATGCATAACTTGCCAAACAATAGGAAATTTTGTATGACATTGGTAATATTACATCACATCCTTTATGTATTGTTGAAATCATGTTGTGTGTTATATGGCATCCCTTGAAATCCCTTATGGAAGTAATGTTTTGTGCACATTTTTCATGTTAGGTTGAATATCATTAATGCACATGTGTTAGTTTGTCTTATGTGTGGATTCTTTGAACATACAAGGAAAAGATAAAACAAAATGGATTTTATCTTCACAAGCTTGCTACAACTTGAATTAAGATTTTTTTTAAAATTGTGGGCTTTGTATCTTGAATGCAAACTTATATCATGATTTAATCATCGAAATATTTCTAGAAATGTATAAAAAACTCAAGGCACAAATTTTTGCATAATCTATCATGTTTGGTACATTATTTATATTTATATATACAATTATTATTAGGTTTTTATGTAAGTCAATTGCAAGTCAAAGCATTTTGTTGAACTTGTTTTCTTTATGAAAATGATAGTCTAACATTTTTGGAGTGGCATTTATATAATTATGATTACACTCAGTTTTTTCTTATTATTTTCCAAGTGTTGTGGGGGCTTTTTTTGCAATCTCATAGATAAGATTATTTTATATGTGGATGATGAGAAGTTATACAATTTACATTTTGGGGTGATTGCATAGTGAAGTTTTCTTCGAAAGGAGTGTTTTCAAATGCGCAAGTTATGATGGCAAACATTGTATGTGGGCATAAAATTTAATGTGGAAACCAACAATATCACACTTTTGGTCCCTTTAGTTGAAAGACTTGCCAAATCCTCAATTTTAACATTAGCAAGAAAAACTACCAAAAAATTTGAACATGTTAACTTGGAAAATCCATGTTGGCTACTTCCAATACTCTTAAATACATGTGTCTATTCATTTTTGTTAAATATTTTATTGTTTTGAGTAGACAAAATGCATTACTTATTTATTTTTTATCGTCTTTCACCTCAAGACATGAACGACTTCTTTAAAAGACTTGTGGAGCTAATATTTGTGAACATGAAGTTAATGAGGACTTTTCTTTCTATAGTAAATGGCAAGAATATGACTTTTAAGGAACTAGAAGTTGAAAGTTTTTCATTTTGCAACATGTGATGAAATATAGGTGCTCAAACACCTAAGTGTGCAAATATATATATTTGCAATAGCTGACAAGAGATTGTCAATTACAAACAATTTTGCTCTTTGTAGCAAGTGACACATAACCTTAAATCTAGTAACCAATTGCAACAAGTTTGCTTTATTTTTATCTAGGAGTTTGATGAATTGTTTTTGCATTTCCTTAGTATGGGCTCTAAGGCCTCCTCCTCTTTGGGTAATTTTTTCTTGGAAAAGCAAACTAGTTATGTTTCTTTATCTTTTTTTATATTCATTCCTCCTGCTTCATGACTTTTAAGGTTTACATGGTTTAATGTCCATGCATGTTAAAAATGCATGTCTTCTTCTTGGAAAGACTTGTAGAGCTAAAAGTCTTGAACACTACTTTGGTAAATGTTATACTTTATGTAACTAGTGGCAAGAATGTCATTTTCAAGGAACTAGTTGTTAAAATTTGTTCTTTGCAACATGTAACAAGAAACAAGCATTTAAACAACTAGCTAAGGAAAGCTTTGCCTTTTGTAATTGGTTTCAAAAAAAAAAAAATCTTTGTAATAAATGACAAGTGCCTATTGTATCTATTGAAGTAGTGATGTTTATCTTGCCTTTAATTTCAATATGTTGTTCCTTTGTTTTAATTTATTTATAAAAAAATAGCAGCTTCAAGTGCAAGCTAATTTTGTGTTCTTTCCTCATTTCAATGTTGAGTAGATAAATTGCCCATCTCTATAGTTAAGCAAATGGACTCACACCAACACCTGATTAGTGATAACCATAATACTCCAATGTGCTAAGACCATGAATAACAAATTACAAACAATCAAACATGCAAAACAACATCATATCTTTATTCAACAACAAAGGTTTAAAGCAAACACAATAAACTCTTTTTGGGACTAGGTAATTTGTATTTTAGGAATGTATGCAAAGTCAACAATGTCTTCATGTTTATAGGTATTGAAATATCTATTGTCTAACAATATTTTGTGAGCTTATTTAGTATCCATTGTTCTAATGATGAATATGGACAACCCATACCCACATTTAATGGTTTTTTTGGGCAGATTTTCACCATTTTGTGAAAAATGTTTTGGAAAACATTTTGCTCACAAACTATTTTTTAATTCCAAAAAAGAATATTTAAAATAAAAACACCACAATTGTTTACAATATGAAAAGGCGCTTAAAATTTTGTACTTTCAAATTTTTAATATTACCAAATTTGGCTAAATATAGTTACAAATGATCGCCATTTGAACAACATCACAAAATCAAGGAAAAAGAAACATTGTTCACATTAAGTCTTTATAATATGTGAATGGTTCTTAGTATGAAGAATAAATCCTTTGGAGAATATGAAAAAGGTGCTTAAGATTTTCTTACTTTCAAAATTTGAATATTAGCAAATTTGACTATATATAGTTACAGATGATCATCACTTGAACAACATCACAAAATGGAGAAAAAAAAACATTGTTCACATTAAGTCCTCATAACATGTGAATGGTTCTTAGTATGAAGAACAAATCCTTTGGAAAATATGAAAAGGAGATTAAGATTTTTTACTTAAAATTTTTGAATATAGCCAAATTTGGCTAAATATTGTTACAAATGATTGCCACTTGAGCAACATCACAAAATTGTGAAAAAAAAACATTGCCCACATTAAGTCCTAGTAATATGTGAATGGTTCTTAGTATGAAGAATAGATCTTTTGGAAACATTTATCACAAAAGGAAAGAGTTTCTAGCTTGTCACTTGTTGCTTTCAATTGCTAGCATCCTACAACTCCTCACATGTTCCTTTGTAGAACAATATAAGGAGATGGGCTGGAGTATTATGGCCTGGTCACCTTACAAAAACAAGCATGGGACCCAAAAGAGGTTTTCTTTGTAGAACAAGGAACGTCAAATGGCATACAAGGTTAATCTAGCAATGGTAAATTCTAAGCACAATTGTGTGTGTGTTTTTTTAATAGATCTGCTAGAAAATTATGTACAAAAATAGGACAAAATAGGGTGCCTAGTGAGAGAAATATGCTTTGCCATCCTTATTGACGAGGACATTTCCTTGATAGGGTCAGCATAAAAAAAACTCCTTCCTTAATATCTTCTATCCATATGCTAATGATAAATCCCTAAGAATGTTCATGCATCCACAAAGAGTGATCTTACTATCATTAACAACCTTATGTAGTCATGACTAGTGTGGCCTGTGCCCTTGGCCCAAGTGTGAACTCGTAATAATGTATGGTGGACACAACATGTGACATTATTTTGCAAGGTATGCATTGATCTTTCCTTCCAAAGCCTGGTTTTTAGGAATTTATTTGAATTTTCATCAGCAGAAATCACTTAATAATCAATATAATCTGCATCAAACCCTGCTCATCAAGATCTTTCCAACAGCACCACCAAAGGCACATTCCAATTCCTCTGAAATTTTCAGCTACGATTTAATTTAATTTTTAGTGAAGAAATCATTCAACATTCAAGAACTTTTGCATCGCAAGTCCAAACGCCATGAAACCAAGCCCATGCACCCCTCCTCATCGAGAGTTTTCTAAAGATACCAAGAACACAATCTGAAGCATCCTGGTTCGGTGGATCTCATAACTACAAAACAAAACAAACTACCTTCCTTCATAGATAGATATGAATCCCTAATTGCTGCACACCCTAGATGTCTATCTGCCTAATTGACAATGAATATGTCTGCCCCAAAATTAGCACAATTCTTTAACAACTTATCACCATGAAGTTGCAACATATACTCTAGTTCTACCTAGAGAATTTTCCAATCACAATGTTATGGAGCTCACAATTCCAAATTGTTATAAATCATGACCATATTATCAAGGTTTCAAAAAAAGCTCACAACAAAAAGTACATAAATAGAGAGATTATATTATTGAGTAACACTCTCAAAAAAATTTAGTAAAAAAACACTTACAGCCATCCCAAAATCTCTTTAGTCCATGGCACATTTTTTTGCCTAATAAATTTTTGTTGACCCACCTAAAGCCCCCCCCCCTTTGTCATAATCTTTTGGGAAGAACTCCCATTTAGATGGACTGGTTTTCTTCCTCTCTTGATAAAGAGCTACACTGGAGATTTATTAGCAATCAAAACCATAAAGTCCATAAATCAAAGGAGGTGATGCTATAGTTTTCCCTTTACAAAGCAAAACAAATTGAAACTCAAAGGACAAACTTTAGATGCATTAATTTTAACATGAAGGATACAATCAACCGACTTGTCAAATGAAAATCAATGTGTAGAGAAGACCCGGGGTTCTTACCTTCAGTTCTTACAATTAAAGTCACCAAGACAAGGGGTTCAACCTTTAATTCCCTTTTAAGTCACCGAACCAGAGGCAACCACAAACTTAGGCCCACTTTACACTAGGAGTCAGGGCCGAAAAATCTTGGGGCCAACTTTGAGCATTTTTGCATTGCAAATTGGCCCCAAGATAGTAATAAATGCTGGAACATTGGCCCCAAGGGTTGCAAATTGGCCTCCCTAAACCCTAAACCCTTTGATGGTATCCTTTTTTCAGCCTTGGGGCCACTACGAGGCCATAAAGTTCAGCGTTTTATTAGTACTTGGGGCAGATTGAAAAGTTTTTTTCTATTTCAGCCTTGGACTCCTAGTGTCAAGCCCTTGGGGCTGATTTCAACTTTTGCACCAATAGGAATGCTGGATTTGGGTTGAACATTGGCCCTGACTCCTATGTAAAGCGGGCCTTAGGTGTCTTGAAACCATTGGAACCTCGACACAACAAGAAGGGCATGCCATCAAATAAGCATATGTGGAACCTTGGTTGCATGTTTGGATTCAAACAAACAAACCCCCAATACCCAACTATCTATGCAAACAATACATTACCATATTCAAATAGGTTTTGTAATGCCTACACAATGCAAATGGTAAGCCATTGAAACACCACCAAAACCCTTAGTGTACAAATTTAAAACTCAATTAAAACAAAATGTTAGGGTTCAACAACAAAGTTGAGGGGAGTGTTGAAACCTTGTTAATTGATCACATTTGGTCCTTGTGGACATCAATTAAAAACCACCAACTTGTTAATGAAATGCTCATCCCGGTCTTCTCTCACACAAGCTGTAATAACACACATTCTAAAAATCAAAAAATATTTAGGACCACTAGGGGATCCTAATATCTACTTACCTTAGGATTAGGAGGGCAATACACCTATATCGGTAGGGCATAAGATATGTCCTCTTTACTTGGAGGGATGTTCATGAGTATATGTGCCCTCCAAATACACTAGGAAATTTCTGCAAGTACTTTGGGGGGTTGAATAAAGGCCACTTGTTCACTTGTCCAACTCCCCTAAAGTACCAAAACAACTGTACTCTTTAGGTGCATTCACACTTGGTGTTAGGGACTCTAGGGTTGAGTCCTGTAACACCATGCTAGCCATTTAGGACTTAAAAACCTAGATGCCATGAAAAATTTATGTTAAACTAGCAATCACTTAACATTGAGCTCTGGCCCATTTGACATCAGGTGCCACCTAGGATGCCACCTAGATTTTCATTTAACACTGACTTAACATCAAGTGTGAATGCACCATAAAATCCGGAGACGAGTGAATATACAAAGAAGGAAACCATTGACCAGGTGACCAATTGGAACATCAAAGTGCCATTTCATTGTTAGGACAAAATTCTCAATTTCCAATTTTTTAAAAACATTTTCTAGTTGCCCTACTTATCCCAAGTAACAAATCGATCCAGAGTCCTCATTGTCCCATCATGCAACTAAAAAAGTTGTTAACCGCAGACTCTCCATATGCTTGTAAGAGGAGGGCAACAATATTTTATTTTATTTTGTGGGCTCAAGGACTCTCATATGGTTCTAGCATTTAAAAAATTGTAGTTTAGCATGTAAGCCCAATGTAATTTAGTTGGGTTTGGTGTGTGACATCAACAATAATCTTTTTTTTTTTTTTTGCCAAAATTGTATGAAATACCTTGGGCTCAAATATCAACCACATTTAGATGTTTGAATGCTTTATCTGGATTGTAGTGAGGTGGGGTTACAATTTTTCACAGTACAAGGGCAGCTTCAACATATGTCTGTCAATTAATTAATTAATTTTGAAGACTTTATGTTGAAAATTGAATATTCTTGAATATTTCAAAAAGAGTCTTCATTTTCCTTGACAAAAATTTGGTTCCTGGAAATTTAAATTTTTTTTTGGAGCATTTCAACAGGTTTGAACAAATAATATAATTAGTGTTGAAGCTCGCAAGGTACTCTTAGCTTTGAAGGGTAACATATTTTTTTTTATGATGACCCAGTTGTGGATTGAAGATTGAATTTTGAATCAATGACAACTTGTTTAAAATAGCCTTGCTTTTTCTGGTAGACATGGTTCATGGGCCATGCCCATCCCCTTGTTCAACATGAGTAAGAGCTTGTCAACATGAGTAAGAGCTTGTCTTCAGGATCGGACATGACTATTCAAAGAAATACACAATCGTGTAAGCAACATGACTGTGCAAAGAAAAGAAATCCTTGATCCCGTGTCATAGAACCTGAATTTGAGGGAGGGCGGGGTGTATATATTTGTCTTTGGGAGGTCATGACTCATTGTCAATGACTTCCAGGTGACTGTATTTTTGTGCAGCAGCTTTGCCATCTGTTGTTTTCTATAAGAGCTTTAAAGCTCATGAATGAATATATGGATGTTGGGTGTCCCCCTTTATGGAATGCCAAATGCTTGAGTATTTCACCAAGTTCACTTTTCCACTTTTGCCAAATTGTTAAATCCACGATTGCCAAATTTTGACCTGTTTCTGTTTGCTAACTTCAACTTTGCCAATTTGCGAGTCTGATGACATTGCCCGATTCTCAAGTCACCATTGTCAAGTCCACATTCCCAAGTTGCCAACTCTACTACATTGAAGGCCATGACACCCATAAATGTCTATAGCCGAGGGATATCCCCTCTAGCAACCTCGATTTCATGGATGAATTTTCATCCATCCCCCTCCCTGAAAATTCGCAACTACTATTTTATGCATGTTCCATTCATGAAATCTGGATGATTCTAATGCAAAAACTAATTTTAATGCGAATCAACTACACCATGGATGAAATTAAACTATAGATTGTATTTCTTGAATGAACTTTATTCCATCTTGAGATCTCATAAATTTTTTCATGGATGGGCTTTCATCCCATTAAGATGGCTTCAAATCCACATCATTCAGAAAAGGAAAAGAAAAGAAAATTGGAAGTCAAAAGCTTTCCCTGGGCAGCCTGCAAAGAAAGGAAAACAATGCCCTAACAAATGACCTCATTTTCATTTTAATAAATGTGAGTTGGCAGGCCATTTGGGACACATTGGTTGCCATAATCCAAACACTAAATGTAATTGTTAACCCTAACCTTATTCTAACTAATTGAATTTATGAAAATTCATAACTCTTGGATTAAAGTTGTAATCGATGGTTCTTTATAATGCCTAATTGTCTAATTTAATGTGATCATTTGAATTTATTGATATTGCAAGTTGGTTGCACACACTTGGCATTTCCAAAAAAAATAATTTAGATTGCACTTGCAAGTTGGTTGCATACAATTTGAGCTTCCACTTCAAATGTTTTTGGGCACTTTTTGCACACTTGCATTTTGCACTTAACTGTTTTTGGATTTCAGCTTCAAGCCTTTTTTACACTTTAAATTTTAATCTGCGAGGTGAGTGCCAAATTTTGCACGCACTAACAATTATGATTTGGCTTCAAGTTGTAGTTTTAGTTTTTTGTTCCTCGATTGCCTAAGCTTGTTTAATGATAAATGTTGTAATTCCTTGTTTATTCATGATCTAACATTGTTGTTAGTTCACATGTCACACATTATTTCCTAAAGTTAACATCTTAAAACATTATAGCTTTAATTAAACTTGAAATTTGAGTTTTGATAGAAAATTATTAGTTAAAAAAATAATTTTTGGAAGAAAATTATAGAACATTTGTTGGTTTAATTTTAGTGTACTTAACCACAATCCTTTTCCAAATTTTAAGAAATATAATTTTTTTTTGAGAGAATATCACATAAAACATCACTAAAGTTTTGTAACTTAAAAAAAAAGTTAATACAGTTTTTGATATCAATTAACATTGTTTTAAAGCAGTTTAAGTTCATAAACTTTCTTAACTATATCATATTGTTCCAAATTGAAATATTTGTTGAATAAAATAGTGAAAAAAAGGAAAAAAAAAAAGGGGGGGAATTCAAGTTCAAAATCAAAAACGAAAAAAAATAGATAATGAAAATTGTACTCAAATAAATCTTGTTGATGAGCAAAGTGATGTGTTTATTAATAATGTTAATATGAATGGCAAGGCCACTTAGAAAATGACTAAGCGGGATATACAAATATGGACTTCAAAATTATGGGTGTTACTACTAAATGACCCAAAGGTTGCAAAGCTAGTCAAGGTTTTGTAGATTAGAACCAAATTAATCAAGAATTTGGATTCATAGAGCTCCAATCAAGAGTTCTACAACACTTCAAGCTTAATTGGTTTCTCCCAAAAATAGTTTGGCAGGAAGTCAGAAATATTCACAAACTTTGTAATTAGATAGAAAATTGGTATCCTCATTCTAAAAATCTATTGATTACGAATTTAAAAATCAATTAAAAACCTATTATTTTGGTAGTACAATTATTACGGAAAGTTCAAAACAAGAGTTTTTTTCTCCCTTTAACAATGATTGAAACTAATGAAAATTCAACAAATTTGCCAAGATTTGAAAATGGTAGTAACTTTTTTGAAAATGAACAAGTAGTTTAAAACATGGAACAACATGCAATAAAATAAGTTACATAAGCATTCTAAATTTTGGAAACCATATCAGGGAAATTAATTTAACTTGGGCATTTTTCTACAAATGAAGGATGATTTGTCAATGTGTTTTTGAAGTTTTTAAATTACATTAGTTGAAGAAGTTTCTCAAAGACATAATGTATTTTGTTGTGTAAAAGAAGATAATGATGCATTTTCATGAAAATCACATGTGTTATGTAAGATTATTTATGCTTGATAAACCTAATTTGTATAATACATCAATTAAAGGTTTCAAACACATTTAATAAATCAACTTGAGATGCCTACTTTTGTTGAAATGTACACATTTGATTTATGTAAAGAATAAATATTTTATAAACACATTCATTTACATGGTTTTTTAAAAATCATGCAAACACATGTGGATTAAACATTTCAAGTTGGCACTATCATATTCTTGCAAACCCAAGCTAAAACTTGGAAGCAACCATGTTTCAAATGTGGTAAGACTAAGTCCTTAGAAAACACTCGAGGTTGGTGTTTACTATTTTTTTAATAATGTTATTGAACTCCAATATGGTTGCAATCACTAATTTTGAGACAATCCTTTGGGATGATTTTCCTCGAGCCAAGTGTACTATTAAAAAGTATTACCATAAGTGTTTGAGAAAAGAAAAGAATTATACATGTCTTACCTCTCCTTGTTGAGCATGTCTTTCACATCAAGTTTTGATTTGTGAATAACCAATAGTTGGTCATGATATTTTTGCACTTCCAATTAATTTTCTGAACTTTGATTGGGAGTCAAAACATACATGTTATTCTTGGTCTGTATGAAACTCCAATTGTAAAAACTTCAAGGCTAGAAATTGTTATAAACCTTCAAGTGTTGCTAGAAAAATATGGTTTGGTAAAAAAACCTCATTGTTTGTGTGAAGGATGAAGGAACTAGAATTTGAACACGATGATGACAAGTTTGAAAACTATTGCAAGTTGTGATGCTTTGGGAACTTGAAAGAAGCATTTCACTAGACATGTTTTGAGCATTTAAAAAAATAAAAGCTTGTCAATACGCTCCATTGAATGAAAATATTTCTAAAGATATTCTAAATGCTTTTATTATATTTTCTTGAGAGGATTTGTAGATTGCATTACATTGCCCAAAAAATATGAGAATGGTCATTAAGAATGGTTGAAAGCATCTATGAATTCTATTTCATGACCTTGAAAATTAAATGCCCCAATTAAAACAAGGTAAATTTTTTTAACAAATTTTATTATGTATTGTTCCTTGATTTTTTACCCATAAATTTTATCTTTCTAATCATAATTTTAACTTCATCCTTTTTTGGGTGACATATATGAAAACAAAATTATTATCTTCCAAGAAGTTTCACAATTATGTGAAATGTTGTTATACTTTGTTGTGTCCCTCTACTTTTGACTTGGTAGATTGATGAATGAGAGAAAGAATTTGAAGGTTCTTTCTAGCATGAAGATATTTTGGATTCTTATGAATAATTAAATTAGAAAATTAGAATTTAATTAAGAAATTTAGTTCTAGTTTTTTATTTTTCAAAATTTTCAAATTTTGAAGGACATTAACTTGCTTTTGATAAAATAATTCAAAATCTAAAAATAATTGAAAATAGTAAGTGCAATTGCGAGCCACCTAGATGTATTTATTTATTTTTCCCAATTGAGAATCATCTTGTGGAGAACTAGTTTTCTTTTTGCAGAATTTTTGAAAATTTGAAAACTAACTAGTTCTTTAATTTCCTCATGTATACATATAATCAATAAAGTTTACAAAATCAAATGACCACCCAACATTGGTTTCAACCAGTGTTGGTCTTCGGGTTTTAGGGTTTATTTGTGTAGAGTCTCAATATTTATGTACTAGTTCAGTATGTAGAATTGAAACCAACTGGTGTCATTTTATGAAAAACCAAAGACATACTTGAGTTTGTTGTTTGCTTCCACTCGTATACATAGAAAGATCTCGATCTGAGGCATACCAGTTTGGTGTATTCATAATTACAGAACAAAACAAACAACCTTCCTTCATTGATAGATGTTCATACCCCATGTCCAAATTGAAGAAACCTTAATACCACTATCCAATGGGTATGTTGAAATGGACATACCGACCCAACATTGGTTCAAAGTTCAAACCGTCCATAGCCTGACTTAACCCACCCTAGAAACATTAGATGTGCTCCAAATGCTGGACCTTCAATGCAAATGGGTCTTTTTTTGGGGGTGAATTTTCACACTGTGAAGACAAAAATGAAATCCATTGTGAATTGTAGAAAGGGGTTTTCTGGGGAAAAAAAAAAAAACACAAAAGTGGCCAGATTTTGAGGGAGAAAAAAAAGTTAGAAATAGCCTTTTTTTTCTTTTTTTTGGCACAATGAGTTCATGTAGGTCGCCAGAACTAGGCAGAATTTCAAAAAAAGTTTCAACCATCTTGTCTGGCCTCTATAGCCAAATTTGGCTCATTCCTCTTGTGGATGATCACTGCTAGTCCACCTACTTGAGAAAATTGTTTTAAAAAAAAAAAAAAAAAAACATCCCAATGTGAACTATTTGCCATTTCAATGTTGAATACTTAATTTTTTCCCCCTAACTTTCATTTAAGAAGATGTACTCCAAATTTTCAGAAAATTCAACAAACTATTAAATAAAATATATGCAGATGATATACACAAAATATCTTCATTAGGTATTGAAAAGTTAGAAAATACTAAATGCAGGTAAGGTACATCTGACTGAGAACATTGAGTATTCCAAACACAATTTAATGTATAATGGGTATGTATTGATTATTAAAAGCTGCAAATTTGAAAAATAAGCCTAAATTTTCTAAAGTTTTAATCAAAGCTTTTGGAATGGTATGGTGAAGTGAAAATAAAATTAAAAATAAAACATAAATGAATGTTTTTAGTATTGTCTTGGTTGCTTTGGAAACATAAAGACAACATGGAGCCCAGTTGATCTAACTTCCAAAAGTAGTCATTCCAAAAGCCTTATTAAAGCTGTGTCTCCCAGAATTCAAGGTGGAGATGGAAGGAAATAGTGTGTCTTCAACACTCGGCTACTACTACTACCCCAATAGTAGTAGTATTGTTGTCGTGTTGAAAGTGCAAAGTGCCACACAAACACACCACCAGGGGTGACTCACTGACACTGTAGTTATTTATGTACTGATGTGTCTTTCATGGTGCCTTGAACTATGGATCTCCTTTTCTTTTTTTCCCTTACACACATCGATCGATAGCTAATGCACCTCCATCACTAGTCGATTTGTGCCAGATGACTACTCTTTTGCTTTAGGTCTTCTTTGTTATCGTTGATTGTCATTTCATAACCAAATGAGTCTTATGAATCCACTTTGCACCTCCATCATTAGTTGATTTGTGCCAGATGACAACTCTTTTGTTTTAGGTCTTCTTTGTTATCGTTGATGGTCATTTCGTAACCAAATGAGTCTTATGAATCCACTTTGCATAAGGTCGATTTTTGGTTGATTGTTTGCTTTTGATTTTTTTATTTTTTATTTTTTTATTTTTTAAAATTTTTGGGGTTTGTGTCTTCTTTTGTTCTCATTTGCCTTGTGCTTTTGATGGACAGGTTCCCACCCTTGATTTTTAATTACAAGATTTTTCTTCTTTTTCTCTTACGTATTTAATACTTTGAGTTACTTTGAGTGTGGCCACCACCACCACCACCACCACCATTCCCATCCAAAAATATTCCACCCGTTACCGCTATGGAGCACTCCAACTTTTGGTTAACTTAATTTGGTCAACCTGTAGCATGTGCATACAAAGTAAAAGTAACAAAGCTAAAGCCAAAGGAACCACCACCCAACCAAAAAAAAACAAAAAAAAAAAAAACACTCCCCCAAAGCCCTTTTCAGTATTAATTAGTTGAACATAATTGGACCCCCAAAGTTCAATTTTATTTTGTTTCCTTTTGTGATGGGGGCATC
>Ga0209208_10006453_pt1 | contig 16157 bp, 14 predicted proteins | sample S1TSphfallax_3_FD_187694 | JGI IMG/M metagenome (GOLD analysis project Ga0209208, IMG submission 187694) | Host-associated microbial communities from peat moss isolated from Minnesota, USA - S1T2_Fd - Sphagnum fallax MG (SPAdes) (version 2) | ecosystem: Host-associated > Plants > Peat moss >...
TTTTCAAAATAATGGACTAGATTAAGTCTAAAGCTAATCAAATATACTTTAAACAAATGAAAATGATGCAAGAAGTGATGTCCATATATTACCAAAAAATGAATTATAAAAAAATATACTTGTGATTACAATTTTTTGGGGGCTTAATGTGCTTTCACTTGTTTACACATAATCACAATATTTTTATTTGCAATTATGTTGGTGCAATGAAAGTCTATGGGTTGATATTTAAATAATGTTTATGGATCTAATTATGAAATATGGGAATAACAATGGTCGTGTATCCAAGGTTTTTTTTTGACATAGTTGATAATTTTTGTGATGTTTTGTTGATGGTGTGGGTCCTTGATTGCATTACATTTTGATTTTATGAGCGTGTTATATGGTTCACAAGCACATCTGAGTAATTTATGTTGTTCCCACATGATTTAATATGATTGGAATAAGTTTGTGGGCAATGTGAAAAGTTTGATAATTATTATATCACAAATGGATTTTTTTCAAGGTGATGACCAAAAACATATGGTCAATTAAAATTTTGAAAAATAATCATTTTCAAATGGAAGATAACAAAAATTGTGAAGTGGGTCATTTTTAAAATTCTATTTCAAATTTTTTTGGTTGATTAATTCAAATAAAAATTAATGTAATATAAAAGAAGAAATGAGCTCTATTATATTGTGTATACCATAAATATATCATAATTTTTTTAACTTAATTATTTTAATAATATTAAATAACATTAACTTTGTGAAAATGGAAATATAAAGCCCAAACACCAAAAATGAAACCCAAAATTAAATCCAACACATTTTGAAGATGTATACTTTTGATACATGTTGTGAAAATGCCCAAGTTCCCTATCCCTCGCCCCCCCCCCCCAAAGTGTGTGCTTTCGCCCACCTTTCCATTTGCTACAATTATTCAAGCTTGGAGTGTTGCGAAGGTGAGGCATGGAAAGGAAACATAGAATTTGTAGCTCCTATTAGAATTTTATAGTGCCCCAAATCCCTTCCCTTATCCTTTGCTACAATTTGTATTGGTTATGGACAAAATTGGAATATCACACATCTTTCAATTCATTTTATTTTGTATCATGGCCCTCATGTTTGTTCGTCTATTTACTTTGATAATTTCCTCATGTATGTTACAATTTGCCTTGTTGGATTTTTTTTGTTTCATATTTGTGCATGGCATTTGTGCATCTTGATTATTTGTTTGAACTTTGTATGCAATTTACTCTTTCATGTTTGTCATGGGAGGTGCATTTTTCTACTACAATGCGTAGGGTCCTTAGGACCAAGGTTCAATTCATTTAGAAAATATCTTGTTATCAAGTTCTACTTCTTCTTGCATGGTGTTGCCATTTTTTTACATTTGATTACAATTGGCTATCAAGTTTTGTACCTATTATTGCAAATGGCCACCATTTTTTTAATCCATATTGACATGATCACCAATTTTCTACTTAAAATATCATTCGGTTGCCTTTGTGCTTGACATTCAAAAGGTTTGAAGTAACCTCTTTTCTCTACTCAAAATTGGAGTTAATATCATGATTTTTCCCTCGTAGAATTTATCTAGCCATGGGATTTCTTGAGCAAAATGAATAGTTGCTAATATTTCATAAATGGCCCCCCATAAAAGTAGCCACTAATGCAACTTCAAAAAAAACCAAAAAAAGGAGGAGATAAATGGTTGTACCTACTCTTTTGTACTAACTTGGTAGGTATTGGTCCTTCCATTCCCCATACCTAACTTTATGATTTCCCCAAATCTATGGAGGCAAAGATTTTGAGATCTCCTTCAAATAATTTAGCCTCCAATTTCCATTGATACCACTATAAATTGGAACAATTATATGATAGTTTATTTCTTTGTACACTTAAAAAGTACTATCTCAATTCAAAAGTGCTATAAATTATAATACAAGGAAAGCCATTATACAAAATGGGATTCATATTGAAAAACATCATGAAATCAGTTAACCTATTCTAATTTGTATTATCACTCATGGTTTGTATCTTAAACCATCAAGTTTTGTTGACAGTTCATAATTTGAAAATGCTGATAACGAAATGTCAAGATGGACATTTCGAGCAATTGTTTTATATATATATATATGGCATGTTTAAAGTGTGAGATGTGAATTGCTTAAATTTTGTTGTTAACTTGTTGATTATTATAGGTATGGTTGATTGGTACTAATTAATTTCGAAGAGGGCTTGTTAATAAATAAATAAATAAATTGCTAAATTTTCAAGGAATTGAATTCAAAATCTTCCCCATATAAGGAACAATCATATAAGGGATTATCCAAATTGTTGAGATTTCTCAATAAAATAACCAACAAATGGGGGACTTAACTGATTTATTAATTAATATTAAATATTTGGAATAAATGGATTGGGGTTGTCAAACCTCTTTTTTTTCAAAAAACAAATTATTTCAATAAAGATCTATTGATTATAGTCATGGGCATTGAAACAAATTACCAATGAAAAAATATGCAAGAACCCAAGGATTTCAAATAGCTAGGTGAGACAAGTAAACAATTCATTTAGGATTGCTTTAGGTAGGCAATAGTCTTTGGGGTTAATTTAAAACACTCTAAGCAACATATTGCACAAAAATTCAACATAGTAAAGCTCAAAATCTTTAGAAATGTGTTGAAAATAAATTAAATCACTTCCCATGTTAAATTACTTTGTTAGTTTCCAAGCCTTGCCTTATATGAAATTATTTGAGTACATAAATATTAAACACAATTATTTTCCAATGTACAAAAAACCAAGAAGAACATTATAGTGGGTTGTTCACTTGGTTATATGTAACATTCTACAAATTTACGTTGAATTCTTAGTTGGAAAGTGAAATATTCATTCCAATATATCATAAATATAACTCTAGTTAGTTGACAATTAGTTATCAACAAATATTGAAGTTATCAATATTAGGTCATTCATGTTAGTTTTGATGCTACCATGGTTTGGATTCAACTTAGGGTCAACATAAAGTCAACCTAGATAAGAGAAAACATTGAGATCTACCTTCTCAATATTTTTGAAATATTTCTTGTTGTTTGAATTTAAATTCTACCTTGAAAAAAAAATGGATGCCATCCAATGGCCCAACTTTAGTCAATCAACAATTTCATAAGGTAATAAAAGGTTAATAATATGGCATTGAAATTGTTATTAAACAATTGCCCATGCCATAATAAGTCACTATTCCAAAGTTTGGAGGTTTAATTTCAATCTTCCAATACACATATGAATATTTAAAAATGTAACACATTTATCCCTATCCATGAACATAATAGTCCAATTATTTTGGACATATCATTTCCATATATTACACAAATTTTACTAATATGACTTGCATATTGGTTCTCAAACATTTTGATGTCAAATTATTTTTTGGTACACATTTCAAATAAACATGTATGTTATATACTTCAATTTGTTATAATGTGAAGTTCAGATCTTCAAATTATAATTTGTCCATTGAATTTAATTTTTTGTAGACTAAAATATGTGTATTTATTTTGTATGTATATTCATACACATATCATAGGGGAATTTACTCTTTGTTTATTATATGGAAGATGTGAAATAAAAAGATATTTTTGTAATGATGTGAAATAATAGAATAATTAAAAGAATATTATTTTAAATTTGAAAATATTATACATATATATCCAACTCTAGATACCTTATTTATATTTACATAAATTATATAATTTAGTTTCTTTTAATAAGTTGTTCACATTTTTTTTTTACACAACATTTGGAAAATTTGGAAGTTAATACTTCCCATGGCACATATCACATGGGCAAACCCATTCTTGAATGATATTAGTAGGAATATCACACTTCATTTTATTGGATCCATTGAATTTTTAAAATATAGAAAATGCTTGAATAATAATTTCAAATTCTAATGACATTAAAAATATTTTTTTATTTTTAATGTCCTAATGATTGTATTTATGAAAAGTTTTAAGAATGTAAATGTTTCATTTCTTTGAACTTTTTGGTATAGAACACTAGTTGAAACATGTTGTAGGTTCTTTTCTTGGTAAATCATTTTTACAATACCTTTGATGTTTTTTATTTGATTATATTTTAATGTAATTCATTGAGTAGATATAATTTAATTATGAATTTTCAAATTTCAAGAGCAGCATTTTTTTTAAATCATTAAATTTTTTTTAAGTTGTAAGATTTCTCACCTTTTTTTATTCCAATGAACATTTTAAAATATATACTTTGGCATGAAATGGATTTTAATAAATTTATAATTAAATTTTTTTTGGAAAAAGGTCAAAATTATTATTTCACCAATTTTACTATTCAAGAATTTTTTTGGTGTTTTCTAGTGGTACCACCTGAAGATGGGTTTGCACACACATCTCATTATATCACCTAATTTCCTTGGTTTGAAACATTAATTTTAAATCATAACTTTATCGAAAATTTTATGACCATGGATCTATGAACATAACTCACCATGATTGGAACAACTAAATCACTTTCATTTCATAATTATTTATTTAATCAGTGATTATAATTTCCATGATTAAAAAAATCACCAACGCTATAAATCTACAACAATTTTCAATTTTGGTTTCACAATGGCATAAATAATAATGCATTCATTAATGATATTTCAAGGAGCAATAATATTGCCACATATAGTTGTGTATCACAATAAGACCAAGGCCTTGGCTCCTTGAAAAGTAAAGCAAAAACGAGCAAACAAACCCAAAAAAAAAAAAAAAAAAAAAAAAAAAAAAAACAAAAAAAAAAAAAAAAAAAAAAGATTGACCAAAATCATTGATGTCTACAAACATGCATTAATTGGGGGAAATGGTGTACCTCATTTTGGGCCAAAAGTTTAATCCAATTGGAAGAAAATTATATGGATGGACTTTTATTTGGCCTCAACCCATAGTTTTAAAGTTGCAATACTTGTGGAAATACATAATATTGATTTCCAACCCAATAAACCAAGGAATAATTTCAAGCACTCACAATTCTTTATTTGCATTTACTAATCATGGGGCCATTTGTGGCAAACACATGAAATAATATACATTATCTAGATAAAAATGAGATTGTAACTTTACAAGTATGTCAAATCACATTGAGTGACATAAATAAAAGTTTAATTATACAATTGTATTCATAATTAAAACAATTTAGGGAATGGGTGTGCTCAAACTATATAATGAATAGTGAATTATTTTGCTCTTTCATTTGTGGAATCCAACATATTAATTAAAAATGTTTTGTGCATTTTAAGAGGTGACCGTTATTTGAATTAACTAATTTGTAAGCTAGGATGATGATGATATGTTACACCCATGAGATATGAATGACTCAATTTAATTTTAATGGAGTTAAATGTCCAATCAACTAATCCATGATACAAACACATAATCAAATGAAGCACATTAATTGGCTAATTATCATCAACATGCATTTCACTTTTATCCTATTATATAACTTTAATTTTCAAAAAACATTGTGTACATGAGTTTTTTCTATGTCATAAAATGAAATGAAGTAGAAGGGACATGTTGATATATTGTCTATCAATTATGATCAAGTGCCATCCCAACTCATTTCGAAATCATTTAGGTGATTGCAAACTCCTTTTTAAAAGGTGGGATCTTAATAAAAGGCAACAACTCTACATGGAAGTTCTCTTGTCTATTTAGGATTCTAGATAATTTGTTTACTAAGAATGTCATTATGGTTAGGTTATGCTATAGTTGAATCACATTTTTTTAGAAATATGTATTTTTTTCTCATTTTAGTTTTACTTAAAGCATAGTTCATGGGATAGTTGGTGTGTACATTTAATTTTATTAGGGATATTAATCTATGGTTGCACTACAACAATTATAATATTGAGGTTGGAAGTATAAATAAATAAAACTCTTTGTAATATAATGACTTAAAAGGTTTATTTTATAACTTTTCCCTGAAAAAAATTTATATATATATATAATCATTTTGGGTGCATGAAGTGTGGGCTTCATAATTTAGCAATCTTGGTCAATGCCAAAGTGAAACATAGTCTTGAAGTCAAATTGTTTGATTTCTTGCCTTCTCATATTGGGGGATGTCATGAGGTTTGTTATGTACGGCGAATGATAAGGTATACCTACTAAGTGGGTACATTGTTTAACGAGTGGATAGGTACACCCATTATTGCCCAATTTCCTATGCTAGGTAAGCCAAGGATCCATTGTATCCACAATACATTTGTTCCACCATCTACAAATGTTTGTATAGTTTTTTTGGACTCATAACACTTGACTTCAAAATCATGCTTTGTCATGAGGAGTGGTATTGGGGAGAATGCACTTAGCACAAGAAGTGGAGGATTTGGGGGCAACTCTTCAAATTTCACATTGACAGGTTTGCAAAATCAAAAACCCTCCATAAGTTTTTAAAACATATTAATGCTATTTTTTAAACATTTTGGTATGTTTGGAATATATTGTTTCATGCAAGTATGCCTACTTGACATATGAATCTTATATTTCAAGCATTTGCCCTTCCTTCATGCATTCACTTGAATTGTACTATTATGTGTAATTTACGGAATGACAAGTCGCGTATAACATCTATGTCCATTTATAGAAGCATTTGTAAACAACTTTTGACTTTGGTGTAAGGTGTATAATGTTGTTTTACATAAAATAAATTGGGTTCAAAAAGGGTTTTTCCACATGTGATGATAGAAAACAATTGTGTTTTCTATTACCATCTCATGTGGCATTGATGTTTTTTTAGGGTTTAATTGTGTTTTACATATTAGAAAATTTGACATGATGCAATGAGTTTCATCACTAGCTTCATTATTTGGCACACATATGGTGTGCTTCGAAGTCATGCCTATTTGAAAAGAATTAAATGTCTTGTATCTAGATGTTGGAAGGTGCATAAATGACACTTTTGATTTTGAAAATCATTTGAGATATGAAATGGAGTTTAAATTGAATATAGCGAAATGATACATTGAGAATGATAGAGAAAAATAACCAAAGAACCAATGTATAGGAATTGTGTAAATACCCATCATGTGTGGGGGGGAGGAAGGGGGAGTGTAAATTGACTTAAATTGGCCTTGAATTTTGAACTAGAAGTGCAAGGAAGTTTTGAGTTTTACATGAAACCAAAGGGCCAATCAACAAGATGCTTTGAGATTGGCAAACAATCAACCAACAAAATAAGCTATTACAATGCCTAAACCCTTCATGAAATGGTAATTGTTTAAGTTGCCACTTGTTCATCATGTTAATTCATGATCAAAATTCACTTGCCATTATCACCAAATGGACAATTACGGATTGAAAAACACTATAGATTAACATTTGGTTATAGGTGGGGAAAACCATGATATGGATATCCATATTAGTTAACAAAATGGAAACAATTTTTTATCTAATTTATGAACAAGTGGTGACGGGTGACTCATGGATCTAACAATTCTATATTGGAATTGAATATAAAATTATTAATTTTATATCATATATTCTCCAATACATCTATATCATGCACCAATATGCACATGGAACTTCAAGAGTGTTCTTCTGATTCTTTGAGAACCGCACTAATACATCAAAGCCGGTTCTTTCAATATTTTGAGAACCTCAGTCAATAACATAGAAACCCAAAACAGATTTTGAGTTTTAAAAAACCCAAAGTTCTGCATCTTGAAGAAATGATGCTGATACCTGCCGGTTATTAGGTGCACCCCTTTTCATACAACTGACCCTCGTAACACTGCTGATTTAGTTATCACATCATCATCATCATCATTGATGGTTTATGGCGGGTACTTATTTGGAAAGGTTTGTCAACTTTTTCTTGAGAACTGTGGGTTATATATCAAAACCGGTTCTTGTGGTTCTTGGAGAACCACACTAATAGTCGAAGCCAGTCCTTTCGACAAACCAAAGTTAATATATACGACAAACATCAGTTCTTTTGATTTGTTGAGAACCGAAGTTATGTGGTTATTTGATACGTTGATCATCATCATCATCAATGGCTTATGGCAGCTACATATGAGAATTGGTTCTTAGATTATTAGCATGTCTTGAGAACTACCAGAGTTTATATATCCGAATGGGTTCCTCTGATTCTTTGAGAACCATGTTAATATATTTTTAATTGGTTTTTATTAATATTTTGAGAACCACGGGTAATATACGATGGAAATCAGTTCATTTCGATTATTTGGGAGTACCCCACTGGTCGTTTGATGCCCCCAATTCCAATAACCGGCCCCTCAAGTTCCAGCGGTTTTTTTATAAAATTGGGGGCTGAATTTTTGCCACTTGGCAACAAAAAATTTAAAAATCCAGGGTGACTCATAAAAAGGAAAAAAAATTATGAAGAAAAAAGTGCCAAATTGGCCAGATTTTTAGGGATTTTCTTTTATTAAATCACCGTATTTAAACAATAGGTTCCACCACCAACACCAGCAGCAGGTCGTCAAAATATAACAAGATTCTTAAACTTTTTTTGAGTTTCCTGTCTGAACTGTAGCCAAAATTTGGCTAATTCCTCTTGTGGATGATCATCAGTGAGTGTGGCTAAATCACAAAATTTAAAATAAAAATCTAAATTTGTAAAAAAAATATTAAAAAGCCCTACACCCAAGACTTTTTTTTAAAAAATTATTAATTAACTAAATTTTTAACTAATTAATTAATTTTAAAAAAAAATATTACACGAAGAATCATGATGATGATCATCACCATCAAAATGGGTTAGTAATGGTGTAAATTTTCATGAAAGGAAAGTGGAGTGGCAGCAGCAGTAGCAGTGGTTTTGGTTTTTCTACACAAAATTTGTTGAAACACTTGGCAGTTGCTAAAGCACTACATGTTGCCATCTTCCAAGTGTCGCTCTCCACGTCTCCTTCCCTCTTGTTTTGTTGGCATTCATTCCTTCCATTGCTTGCTTCTTGTTGTTGCTATGACATCTTCATACCCAACACCTGCCTTCCCTCTTCCTTCCCCTCCCATTGCCTTCCCAACTTTTCCCCATTTCACAAACCCAAACTGCAAAACCAGAGTGAAGAAGAATCAAAATTTGTCACTCTTGACAACAACCCATCAGCACAAACCTTGAGGAACCACACCAGCCCACATTTAGCCATACCACCAACCAACTTCTTAGGAAGCTCCCAGATTGGAGAGAACCCAAAACCCCAATTCTTCTTCTTCTTCTTCTTCTTCTTCTTTTCTCCCCTTTGAGAAGCCTGAGTTTTGGGATCATCCAAAAACTTGCTCCTTTTCAACACAGTTTTGAAATTGCAGATTCAGTACAAATCTACTGGAAACAAGCTGAATATAGTTTTTCTCCGGGATCTCATGACAATCGCACCTGTAGTAGCCTGACAGACACAGGAACTACAGTCTAGAGCTGAAGGAAAAACATACAAGTGAGAGGAGAACTGTTGGGTTTAGGAACAAGAGTCTTGTGTGTAGCTGTGATTGTTGTTCCGGGGGTGAGATTTTGGAGTCCGAAAAAATGTATAGTGCTATTACTATGGAGGTGGGTGGGCTCATCAGGTCTACTAAGATTTCCAGCAGCTGCTGCTACAACAACAACAACAAGCAAGCTGCTGAATCTTCTCAGGTGCTGCAGCACAAGTTGGGAACTTCTTCTTCTTCTGGAGCTCTTGCTGTATCACAAACTGCTGCTTCTTCCATCCCAAAGTGTCTTCACAAGGTGGGTCCATTCACAAAAAACACTCCACAGATTTTCTCTTGGGTTTGCTGAAAAAAAGGGAGAGACAGAGACAGACAGATTTCCTCTTGTGTAAAGGGAGAGGTTCCGTTTGTTGGCGTGAAGTATTCAACAAGCGATCTGAAATAGCCAAGCAATCTCTGAGATCACCGCAAGAAATGGGTTTTCTTTTTTTTTTCGTTTTCGAAGAAGAGATGGTCCATGGGGGAGGGAACTGATTGAATTCTGCTGCAGGGGACAACAACAACAACAACAAGCTTGACTAGAAAACCTTGTTTGTATCAAGCTGGTCAAGGCTTGAGGAGCAGAATCTCCAAAAGAGAACAATCTGCTGCTATGGGTGCAAAATCTGCAACCATGCAGCGACCATTCATTCTACCTGGAGCTCGAGCTGATTACAACAACACAGATACATTGAAGGATGAGCAAGTGAAGTCAGGTCAGCCAGGACAGCAAGTGGGACACAGTGTACCATCCCAGATGCTGCTGAACACAAACGAAGCTTCCCAGAGCAATGATGCAGCAGCTATGCAAGCATGGAAAGATGAGATTTCTCTTTTTGTGAGCAACAGCATCATCTCCATCCAGAAAAACTCCACAATCTTCTATTCAGAAAATATTGCAATCAGTTCAATTCAATTCATTGTGCTGAATCTGTGAGTTCTTGATGCTTGATAGGTGGGAGCAAATGAGGCAAAGTGGGAGGATGCGGCATGGGTGCAAGCACAAATCGACCAGCGCTGTGTTGACAACATGCGGATGCTGACAGTTGATTCAGTGGACACAGCCAAAGCAGGACATCCTGGATTGCCAATGGGATTAGCTGAAGTGGGTTATGTGCTGTGGCGTCATGCCATGAAGTACAATCCTCAAAACCCAAATTGGTTCAACAGAGATCGCTTCGTACTCAGTGCTGGTCACGGTTGTCTTCTTCAGTACATTTGCTTGCACCTTGCTGGCTATGACTCTATCCAGGTACATACATACATACTTACTTACATACATACCTCTCTCCTCTCCTCTTGACTTCTCTCCTGATTCATAGTTTTCTCCATTCAGAAAACTGTGCTCTTTTTTCTTGGAACTTTGCATTTTGAGGATTGTTGTGGAAAGGAGATGATGATGATGATGATGATGATGATGATGTCTAGGGTTTTACCTGGGATTGAGCAGATAGAGGATTTGAAGCAACTGTGCAAGCTTGGGAGTCGCACTCCTGGTCACCCGGAGAATGTCACCACTGCAGGCATTGAAGTCACCACAGGTACCTATATGTGCTATTCAAGCCAAACCCAGCATCCCCACGCCTCCCACTTTTTCCCTTTGGTTTGAAGGTTGGGCCACTCATTTTGCCTTACTCTTTTCACTTGGCTTGATGTCACAGGTCCATTAGGTCAAGGAGTAGCAAATGCAGTGGGGTTGGCAGTGGCAGAAAAGCATTTGGCAGCTCGATTCAACAAGCCTGATGCTGTGATTGTGGATCACCACACGTAACAATAAAATCTTTACATTTCATACTACTGCTTCTGTTGTTGCTTTGTTCTGTGTTTTTTTTTGCTTTTTAAAAACCACATATATTGTGTCAGTTTGAACAGACTATGGTTTTGTCTTTTGGCACAGGTATTGTATTATGGGTGACGGATGTTCAATGGAGGGGATTTCCAATGAGGCAGCATCATTGGCAGCTCACTGGAAGCTGAACAAATTGACAGTCATCTATGATGACAATCACAATACAATAGATGGCGATACAGCACTGGCTCTCTCAGAGGATGTTGGCAACCGCTTTGAAGCTCTTGGGTGGAACCGCATCATCATCCCCAATGTTTATGATGATATGGATTCCTTCAAGGTCGCACTTCTGTCAAAACCCATCAAACCCGATATGCCAACATTCATACAGGTTGTTTCTTTTCTCTCTCGCTCTCTCTCGCTCTCTCTCACTCAAGAAACATCACAGGTCAAATGTTCCTTGATGTCTAAACACAGTTTTTAGAAGAAAACCTTGTAAAAATACCCAAAGCTTGAAAAACTGATCTTCAACTAGCAAAGACCATTTTATGATGGGAAATTTGCTGAATGGAATGGAGCTACAGGTGAAGACACGGATAGGACGGCTGTCAGTGAAGGAGAATACAGCAAAAGCACACCATGGCACATTTGATGAGGAGGATGTGAGAAAAATGCAGCAGAAGCTACACTGGAATAACCGAGAGCCTTTTTATGTCATCCCCCAAGTTTATGAGTAAGCAAAGCATTCCGTTCAACAAAAGTAGTGTCACAGAGTTTGGGTCCATGGCAATTCTTCAACCCTGAACCCTAAACAAGGGCGTCAAAATCAGACAGGAAAATTGTGAATGAGTCCATGTCTTTTGATCTTTGAAAGTTGTAAGGTACCTGATGGTGATGATGATGATGATGATGATGATACAGAGAGTTTACTAAAAACAGCAAGCACGGGATGCAATTGGAAGCGGAATGGAATGATGCACTGAAGAGGTATACAGAGAAATATCCAAAGGAAGCTGAAGAATTCCAAAATCTCCTCAATGGCAACATTCCATCAGATTGGGACAAAGTTCTTCCGGTACTATCTACAGACCAATCCAGTACCCTCACCCTAAACCCTGTCACTTAGGTGCAAAGCAGAAGTACATAAAAGCAACTCTTTCTTTGACATGTCCCTTGCATGATTGCATGATCCTTTCAAGATCATCATCTGTTTCTGGAGCTGAGTCTATTGGATCAATATGCTGGTGTGTACCTGTGTTGTGCAGAGTTGGTCAGAGAAAGATCCTGTGGATGCAACACGAGGTTACTCTGAGAAGTGTTTGAATGCTGCAGCAGAAGTGCTACCAGGAATCATTGGTGGCAGTGCTGATCTAGCAAGCTCCAATAAAGTCTACATGAAAAACTCAACTGACTTCCAACATGATTCTCCTGAAGGCCGCAACATCCGCTATGGTATCCGTGAGCATGCAATGGCAGGGATTTCCAATGGCCTAGCTCTCCATGGTTCAGGTCTCATTCCCATAGCTGCAACATTCCTGATCTTCAGTGACTACATGAAGAATGCGATGCGACTGTCAGCTCTGAGTGAAGCAGGAGTGATATATATTCTGACCCATGATTCGATTGGACTTGGAGAAGATGGCCCTACACACCAGCCAGTGGAACAATTAGTGGCTTTACGTGCAATTCCAGACATGTATGTTCTACGACCAGCTGATGGAAATGAAGTTGCTGGTGCATACCGAGTTGCAATTTCTCGTCGTCATGCACCGACAGTTCTATCACTGTCTCGCCAAAAAGTGGAAGCTAATCTTTCAGGAACTTCAAGTGAAAGTGTACCAAAAGGTGGTTACATTGTGAGTGATAACAGCAGCAGCAGCAATGGTAGTAAAGAGGTTCTTCTTCCAGAAATCATTTTGATTGGAACAGGATCAGAACTCGCTCTATGTGAGAAGGCAGCAGAGACATTACGCAAAGAAGGCAGAAAGGTGCGGGTTGTCTCTCTTGTTTGTTGGGAGCTTTTTGACCAGCAACCCAAGGAGTATAGAGACAGCATTCTTCCCCCGACCGTGCTGAAAAGGCTGAGCGTGGAAGCTGGATCTCCAATTGGGTGGCGAGAATACGTTGGAACAGAAGGCAAGGTCTTTGGAGTTTATACATTTGGCTGCAGCGGAGGTTACTTGGATGTGTTCAAGAAGTATGGTTTTACGGACAACAATGTTGCAGAAATGGCACGGTCCCTTCTAGCATAAGAACCAGCAGATTCTTCTGTACAGAGACATGTATACACATATACTTTCCATTAGAAAATACTAAAGAACTTCCTATTAGCATACTTACAAAATACGGGTGAAGTTATCAATTGATTGGAATTACTAAGAGATGACATTATCCTAAAGGATGTAATGATCATGTTTTTATATTTTCTGTCAACAAATCAGCAAAGATTGATGGAGCAAAGAAAAGAGAAGACTCAGTCCATCCCAAAACATGCATCAAAGGAATTGAAGAAGTGGTTTGCATGATGAATACAAACGCCATCTCCACTTATTTCATTTAGTTCATGTCAATGCCATACACTAATTAACCACCATGATATTGAGGTTTTCTTCCCACAAGATGGGGTTGCCATGGGGTTTGTTGGCCTTGATGGTGGCTAGCTAAACCAAAAAAAATTTGAGATTAGAAAGAAAGAAATATTTTTAAAAATCAAAACAAATTAAAATGAAGATATAAAGAGGAAAATCAACACACAAAGCTTTGAAGCAAGAACAAATCATTTGTGATATATAATGAACAGCTTTTCACGCAATGGTTCTGCCTCGTATGTTGACTTCACACCAGCAACAGTTCAAATAGAAAAATATTCCATAAGTTCTGCAAAAGTGAAAATTTCAATGTCTATGAGAAAACTCCACGCTAACATGTCAAAGGTAACCATTCTTGGTAGTTCTCATCATACCCAAAACAGATAAGAAGAGCAAGTTATCACCTTGTGAGAGTTGCTCACAAAGAGTCAGACCATCACCTTCCATCATGGATAGCAGTAGTGCTGAGCTGCCATGACCACCCACTGACTTCATTAGCTCCTGACAGTGGGTGTAAGACAAGTATATGATAATCCACCCCTAATTCAGACAATCCATTATACAACATCTTCATCCCTGAGTATCTCTGTTACATTTCCCAAAGCAACAGAAACACCATCATACAACAGCTGCATCCTGAGTCTCTATTGTATTTCCAGAAGCAACAGGAAGAGACCTGGTGATAGTTTTGGCTAGCAGTGAAGACACATAACTTTGCACATATACATTCCACAGTTACACTCATATCATTGTCCAGGAAAAATTTCATTCATAGTTGCCAAAAGTTTACAATGAGCTTATCAGAGGAGAGATTGGGTTTTGCCTTCACATTTCATTTCACACAGCAACTTCTCCTGCCACAAATGACTGGGGCAGAATTACAAACATATTGTGATGGATAAAAAACCACTAGGGTTGATGAACCCATGCCAAAAGCCTAAGCATCCCTCAAGTTGCAGAAAAAAATGTTCTTCTTAAGAACTTGGTGTGATATTGTGGCCCACACACTTACACACTGTCAGTTTGGACAGAAAAAAAATTGCAGGTGAAGTAATAGTATGCAAGACCTCTGTTTTGCTGTGGAGATACTGCATGAGTTCATTGTCATTGATGCTTGCTGCGCTTTGGATAGGGTGGAGGCCAAGACTTGACTTGTAATACCCATCTTCAAGCATTCTTGTATTGGCTTGCAAGAACATAATGGGCATAACATTAACTAGGACAACTGTCTACATCTTACTGAAAAGGTCACACAGAAAAAGAAACTCTACATTTCTCATCTAAACAATTGGAAAAGCCACCAAAAAGCATAACATTGAACAAAGAGACATGAAGTGAACTCTCACCCCACCCAAAATAAGGCACCAATGAGAAGGTCCTCCCAATCAATAGAAACTTCTGATTCTCTTCCAGAACTGCCAGGGGGCACCACCACCTTTGGATGCTCAGAAGAAGTGTCCAGTGGTACCTTGTTTCCTGGAATTGAAGTCAAAGGCTCATTCCTCTTTTTGGGTACTTGAGTGACAAGAGATTTTTTGGGCTTGGAAATTTGCTCCTTTGTTGCACTGTTTGAAGGCATTTAGAGCAACAAACATCCTTTTGGTTGGAGGATTTTAATGTCACAGTGATCTCTTCTGTCAAGGCAGCAGATGTGAGCACTGCTGATTTTCTCTTCTTTTTGCACTTCATATCCATGTCCAAATACTGCACAATAGGGTTCATCACCATGCCCAATATTTCAAAAAAAGCTGCTCTTATTTGTAAAAGAGCATGAAGCCATTAGCCATGGCAGGTTCTCAACATCTAAACTAGGATGTCAACTCCTAAGATTTATGCCAAAACAACCCGCAACCGAAGTGAATATGATTATCATCATATAAAATCAGGTTGTAACTCATGTTCTATGACTGTAAATATTGTTAGAGCTGGAGTTCAGAAACACTAGGAGTAAGTACTACCTGGAGAAGGAAGGGCATCTGGCATCACAAAGTCTTGTGATGTCTTCTCCCCAAGGTAGATTTTTCTCTTATCCCACCAACGGTTCCTGTTTGAATCCAAATGAGTAAAAGGTTGCCTAGAGCATTGTTGAGATTTAGGGTCCAGGGTCCAGAGTTTAAACCCTGGGCCCTAAACCCCAAACCCATTCATAAAATTCAACTATGCCAAGTGGAATATCACGGGTACTGCTGACTGTACCTGTAGTTCTTTAAGACAAGCTTTGCTTGTCTCAGTATTGCTGTAAAGCTCATGAACAACTTCATCAAAGTTAATGACTACC
>Ga0209208_10006454_pt1 | contig 16157 bp, 13 predicted proteins | sample S1TSphfallax_3_FD_187694 | JGI IMG/M metagenome (GOLD analysis project Ga0209208, IMG submission 187694) | Host-associated microbial communities from peat moss isolated from Minnesota, USA - S1T2_Fd - Sphagnum fallax MG (SPAdes) (version 2) | ecosystem: Host-associated > Plants > Peat moss >...
GTGTAGTGATTTGTTGTGATTTTCTATTTTGTTGACCCTATGTCACATACATGAATATATATCATTTTCATCCCATTACAATCTCTTTCGTTTGTTGATTAGTCAAATGTTGGTTTTGTTTAATTGAGGTACAACTTCCTAGCCTCCTACAAATTTCATAAGTAGTGAAAAGTGAACATACTTGTGAATGTGTGGCATTTCATTGCATCATAGCGCAAAAATATATTAAACTTAAAAAATTGGTAAGTATTAAAATAATTAATTTGAATTGATAATGAAACTTTCATTATTCAATTATGGTATGTTTATTGGCACCCATGGCCATAGTGGTCTTTGCCATTTGTGTTATGAAAAGTAGTTTAATGACTTTCATAGTTTTATTCTCCATGGTTTTAGTCAAAACCAATTTCTTACATACACATTATTTTTTCTATGCATCAAATTTTATTCTTTATGTTGCTTCAAAAAATATGCGTGGTACCAATATATCTTATTTATACATATTATTTGACAATTGGTTATGATGTTTGTGTTTTTGGCACTTGCGAGTCTCATCAAGCTTTAATTGTATTATCAAAATTTGGTCAAGAATTGGAACATGTTATAGGTTTTATAACTAGGTCTATTGACATATTGTATTTATGACACGAATTTTCTATTTTTTGGAGATGGAATGGAAGACTTCCATGGCTAAAAGATACCTAGTTCTATTATTAGACCTAGATATAACACACTTGGCTTACCGATTTTTCTTGAAAAATCACATTTGAGGCAATCATTGAAGAAGCTTTTGGAAGGTCTAGGTAAGTATTTAACCACTAGGATATTGATGTATGATGATAATGCTTACCCAAATTCAACCCTCCAAATCTCCATCGTCATTGTGAAAAAATTCAATATGGAACATACATGGGTTCACACATAAATTTTAGATCCAAAAATAGTACCAAGAGTTCTCAAAACATGATGCCTCAGTTATGTGAATTCTTCTTTTTTCATTGATGTGCAAATGGGCAAAAATAACTATATTTACTCACCTAGGAACAAAAAGGTCATAAATGGGTTTTTCTTGGGTGTGATAAAGAATTTTTTTGCATTAATAATGAACTAATGCTTTGGGTAAGGATGTAATCATTGACATGTAGGAGTGTAATGATGATAATTTTAAGGAACTAGTATATGGGTGGTTTTTAATAATCTTTCGGAAGCTCCTTAGTGATTTTGCATAATCCTTTGTATGACTATCCTTAGACAATTCTAGAATATTCCAAGTACAATTACTTCATTTCCAAGCATAATTACCTCACTTCATTTTTAATAAATACCTCTTATCCTTACAACTACTTCATTATTTTCCTAATAACTACCTCTTATCCTTATGATTATTTCACCCCTATTTTTATTCGCCGACGTGGATATGAAAAGGCAAATCAACATGTAGCTTTTCATGTCCATGATATTTATATTAAGTGAAATTAAATTTGACATTGACAAAAATAATGATGAAATATGGGAACATACTAAGAAAAAAAATTGTCACTAGTAGTGGGTAGCAACATAAAGCCCAAGGTAAACATTTTACAAATTGAAGTAGCTTGTGGGCAAATTGAACCCTATTTTTTGGAACAAGAACTCTAGCCACTACAACATAAGCTACTTGCAAAAAAAAAAACACCTACAATCACCCGAACACCAAAAAATTAGAATCACAAAAAGATTTCAAAAGCTTGGTGCAACTTGATCATCAACATATGTCAGTGACGTGTGAGGTCCAAAATCCATATATATAAATAATAAGCCTTACAACATCACAACAATTGAAATCAATTGCAAAAATGCACAATAAAATCAAAAGTAGTTTGGAACTTGAAATTTTTTACTATAAAAGAAAATAAAAATTGTAACAAGGTTAGCCAAGTATTTTATCCAATCATCACCAATGTGTAATTGTTCAAAAAAATCAACTTCTTCACTCAAATTATAATTCTTTTTAGCTAGAGCACATTCAATTTTCTTATAATCCTTGGGAGTAGTAGTAGGTGTGTAATTCAACTATGAATCATCATGCCAGTTCTTTACCATAATGACAATGTAATTTAAACTCTTTTGTTTGTAATCAGTGGCACCACAAGGCTATCAACACATTGGCAAAGTTGATACACATGTTCAATTTTGATTTGTCACCTTGAAATCTTGAGGATCTACTTGACCAAAAAACCAACATTTAGAAATTGATTTTTCATGGAACCATTACCAAGAAAGAAGATATGCACATGTAAATGGAAGTATAAATAACCTTCTAATAAATAAAGTTATTTTAAAACAAAAACACAATAAGACCTTTCCATGGATGCCCCAACACCATATATATATAATTATTTTTTCATATTGAGAATTAGATCTCGCCCAAACTCGCAAGTGTAATAATAATTTTTATTTCTTTTAATTTATGAATGTTCAGAGGTGGCATCAACACATTTGCTTTGGTTATCAACTATCTCACTTAATCTTGGGAGCTTATGCATGTTACTATTAGGTTGTTTGAGGTAAATGAGACCACTTGCATTTGCATGGCATGAAAATTGTCATCATTACTTAAAAACTTGATTTTCAAAGACGTGAAGGCAACAAATTGGCATCCATGGCTCCAACATTGTGCTCCATCATTGATTATGAACCAATAAACCTTCCATGGGTTTATGAAGGAACTTGTTTTGGTCCTATGTTTTTTTTTAAATGCCAATATGCTATGAATGATGACAAAGTTTCTATGGATTTCAGGCAAGTAAATGTGAAAAATGCCCAAGTTGGTTTACAAAATACAATTAGTTGGAAAAAGAAAATTGGGAGACATGATGTAAGAATGGAAGAAAGCATGTGTTGAAAGTGGGTTATCAGTTCGAAAGCTAAAGACACCTATCAAAACAAGGTTTGCAAGCAAAGTCATTGTGTTCAAAGATGATTTGAGTTTAAAAAAACATCCGTCTATGTTATGTTAAACAAAAAATGATGATGTTGCATCAACAAGTTCCTAAGGCCCAAGTTTTGGGTTGTTGCAAATGCAATTATTTCTTATTTGAATCTTATTATGATTACATGTATGATGAATCAATCAAGAGGACATTGACTCCTATCAAATGCCTTGACTACTATTGTGAACATTTCATTTAGCATGGAAGTTGAAGTAATGGGACTTGGTGATAGGTTTGAAATTATTGATGAATTTGATTTGGAGCTATTTTTCATCCAAAAGACATATGGAAGGAGGTTATTAAGGTGAACAAACCGTTCTCTTATTTATTACAACATTTGATCCATAAAATGTTTTCAACATACTTGATAGGTGAAAATCCTTTAAGGTATGTCACATAGGACAAAAAAGGCCTAATCCTTACTATAGTCCTTTTTTACTTTATATTTTGATCCCTATGAAAAATAATGAGTCCAAAGTTGTTAAAAAAAATTAAATGACTATATTTTATACCATTACAATTCTAGATTCCATCATAATCATCTATAAATGTGTCTTTACATGGTAAAAAAAAACTAGGTAAAAAAGACAGAAAAAGGTGACGTTGCGACAAAATTTTGGTACACATTAAAGAATTTGGACCCTGCCATCATGTTGGAGATCTCTTTAGTTCAAATATCAATGAGTTGTGAACAATTATGCATGGTGTGGGGAAACACATTATCTTGTTTTTTATATATGATGCAAAAGTGATGATTCCCCTTTTAAATATTTGTTTGATTGATTCAATCCTATGTCGTAAGCATTTTGCAACTACTATTGATGTGAACTAGAACGCATTTCCTAGTAGTGCCCAATGTGTTCATTTATAGTAAGTCACTTCTTTCACCAAATAATGTTTGTTCTTTCTAAATTCACACAAGATTTTATTTTCAAGATGTGATGTTTTTGGTAGGTGTGCTTGTAGTTGAGGAAAAAAACATTGCCACAACTCTTGGGATGTGATGTTAGCAAAAAATTATGGACAAAAGGACCATAAGGCACTAAAAATGGGGGCAAGTGGTTGCTACCTTTACCAATTGTTTTAATTTCATTTGCCTTTGCTATATACCAACCACTAGAATAAAATGACACCAAAACTTGCAATTGTTGGGAAGGATCTAACCTATGATACATATTTAATTATCTATCCATAATTTAATATGTTTCAAATTGATGAAATATTGATTGGATAGTTTGATGTTGTGCCAAAAACTTAATAAACACAACCTAAATATTTTTTCTTATCATGGTTTTTTTGTCCTTGTCTATAAGTCTTTCTCTCACTTTCATAAGTATAATTTTTCTTAGCTTGTCATGGATTTCTTAGTTGTGAGTATGAAGATTTCTTGATATCCATGAAAACCCAAAACAATGTTATTTATCTTGTGTTACAAAATTTTGTCAATCTTTGTATCCTCCATCTATGTCATTCTTCTACATTAATAAGATGTTTTCCAATTGGAGATTTTCCCTCACACAATTGACTTGCTATAGTAAGTAAATCATATGAATTTGCATACTTTATAAAAGTTAAAAAATATTCTTGCATAGGTCCTCCCTTCATTCATATCCCCAAAAGGAGATCAACAATGTGAAATTGTCTTGGTACCATTATATTCCAACCCTCATTGTTTGAATGCACCAAGTACAATTTAGAATTATTATCTCCACCTTGGTTGAATTGTAGAGTTGTAGTGAGGGTTGATGCAAGGATAAACACCTATATCATAACAACTTGTTGCCATTATTTATGATGAAGGTGATTAATATAAAATTGCAAAGACAAATAAAACTTTGTCATTGTTAACCTATTTGATCGAGTTTGTAAATCAAGTTTCCTTTTTTACAATTTCAAAAATTGAAATAGAGAATGTGATATCTTCTTTGTAACACCATGTTCCAACCCCTTATTGTTTGAATGCACCAAGTACAATTTAAAACTATTGGCTTTGGACCTTGGTCAAATTGTAAGGTTGTAATGAAGGTCGATTCAAGGATAGATAGGTATTAGCTTGTCTTGCTTACTAATAGACATAGGAAGGGCAATTGTTCATCATCATCTAATCATGATTATGAATTATAACAACAATAGTTGGATTTTGAAGCTTTGCGTATATAAAATGTTGAAACATTTCACATAAGATTTTGTCGTGTATTTGGGGTCATATCATATAGATGTTTTTTGTATAGTGAGTCCATGCATTGAAACTACAATAACTTAGTTGAAGTATCTAAGAGTATGCCAAATATGATACTTATCAACTCATGGTTGTGATATACAAGTTGAAACATTTATGCTTATGATGGTGGTTACGAGGTCCAAATTTGAAAACTTGAACTTCATTCACCTTTTAACTCAATCAATGATCATTGATAATAACCAAACTTTTCATATGATCATGAAGGTCAAGTTGTCAACCATGTTGTCCTACTTATGATGATTGCAATAGTGGTGGTTTTTAATACTCCTAATGTTCCTAGGTTACATTTGTGGCATGTTGGATTTGGGTACTTTAGTTGGTGGATTTTGTAATCCATAAATTTGTGATGGTTCCATTACTTGTGATTTTTTACTAATTATTGGGATAATTAGCATGTCATGAACACCTTTTGACATCCATATATCAAAGCTTGTTGTACAAAAAAATTACATTATACCAAAATTGGTCAAACATACAACTATTTAGTTTTTTTCCACCATCTCATGGAACATCTTTTTTTTTTTTTTTTCAAGGAAAGACAAGTCTTAGACACAAATGCAAACATAAGTGCTTCATGCATAGACTTTTCACAAATTACATGGGTAGATGTTTTTTAGCAATCAACAAGCCTGTATCCTTTTTAAAAAAAAATCTATTGCATTTGATTTTTATAAAAATGATATTTGACAAAAAAAAAATTGATAATTACATTGCCAAATTGATTTGAAATTTTTGTAACAAGTTGTCTCTCCATTTCTGTTTTCAATCGATTGTTCACTTCCTCCTCAAACATTTTTTTAATAATAGGATGGTCTACTTTCACATGTTTTTTCAATGTTTCGTTGTTTTGTATAAGATTAGACATTTCCTTGTTTAAGTTGTAGGGTTACAAACCAAAATTGGAATATTATAACAAATAACACATCTCATGGTTTAAAGGAAATTCACATCAACATATTTGTTATCATTCATAAAAAAAACAAAAACCCAACATAAAGAAGTTCTACCATTTGACTTCCAAATTGTTCTTTGAACATACAATTTCATTATTTTTTTTTTCATTTCCTTTTTTTTACTTTTTGAATTTTATTTTTTTGTGTTTGAAGACCAAGGTTTATTTCACATTCATGCAAACATTTTTCCTCCATTACATCATTCATGAATGCTTCACATGTATTTTCACTTATCACATTTTCAATTTCAAAAGATTGGGCCATTTTCAATTTTCATAAAAGAATGTGTTGTTGAGATGGAAAAGAAAACCCAAATATATGTATGATTAACAAAAACACCAAAACCTATTCTACAACCTAAAATGAAATCATGTATAAAAAGATTTTAAAATTATTGAAATTTCTCTTCAAAGGCAAATATATACAAATATAAGATGAATATGTTTTTGTTAATGTTGGAATTCTTATAAAAAGAAAAAAAAAATTGTAACAACATAAAAAACCCCTTAAAAAAAACAAAATAATATTAAGAAATGAAAAAGAAAAAGAAAAATTGGAAAAAATGAATAATTAAATCATTAAAAATGGAAAAACTCAAAATTTCCCCTTTCTTTCCAATTGTAAAGGAGCTCCACCACTTGCATAAGCCAATGGGCAAGGGTAGTAATGGACCAGTAGTAGTAATGCAACACGATGAACCATTAATAATGAACCAGTAGTAGTAATGTAACATGATGAACCATTAACATGACAAACCACCAACGCACCACCTATAAGGTGATGGCAACGAGGGTAATACTTCATCAAATCACATGCAACGCAACAAAAGAAACAACCAACAAGCAAAGGAACAACAACAATAATAACACAAGGGGGAATAACTTAGGCGGGTACTTAACAGTGTGACAAATAACATGAATAACATGACAAAACATCAACATCAACAATAAGACAAAACCAAAACACCACTAGCAATGCGACATACTAGTAGGAACAATATTAACATGATAAAACAACACCACCACTAGCAACATGATGAACTAGCAAGAACACTAACAAGGCAACATGATGGAGTTGCAACACCACTTGCAATGCGATGGATCAACATTGGCATTAACAACATGATGGATAATTAATAACACTAACAATGCAATGAACCAGTAACACCACCAACAATGTGATGACAAAACAACATCACCATCAATGATGTAATGGACTAGCAATAACACCAACAATGCAACATACTAACATCACCACTAGGAACACAACATAGCATTAGTAGCACCAACAATGGAACAAAGTAACACCACCACTAACAATGTGAGAGAACACTAGTAACATGAACAATGCAACAAAGAAACATGAAAAAACAATGCAAAGGAGCAACACAATGGAACAATGCGAATGCATGAAAAGAAAAAAATAATCACAAATTATGAAAACTAAAACCCAAAGGGGTTTCATGTGTTTCGGCGTTGCTTCAATGGGCTTCCCACCCAAACTAACCTAAATTACTTTAATTTTATTATTGTTGTAAACTAACTTATCTAACTACTACCCTAAATGAATTTAACTTAATTACTACCCTAAACTTACCTAATCTAATTATTTCCCTGAATTAACTTAATATAATTATTGCCCTGAACATACCTATTCTAACTATTGTCCTAAATTAACTTAATCTAATTATTTCCCTAAACATACATAATTTAATTATAGCTTGAAATAAATTTAATCTAATTATTGCCATGATAACCTCAAAACTAGATTATGGTTTTATCATAGAATTGACCTAGTTGTCAAAAAAAAAAAAAAAAAGGTTTTCAACAACCCAATTTTCACTTAGGTGAGAACTATTGGTTCAATTTTCAAACTAGTTATCATAAAATGTGATACTAATTAATTTTCATTGCGAGAACTAGTTTGAGAATTGGGGGTCCCAATGAAAACCATCCGACAATGGTTTCAACATGTTAAAAGTGGTTCAATTCATGTACCATGTTAATAATTGAAGAAATGTTTAAAAAACCAATAACCCATTGTAGTCCATTGTGTAAATAAAACTAAAAGCTACTTCAATTTCCATGTCAATAATTTGAAAGTATTACAAAATAAAATAGGATTCATCATAAGTGAACAATGTAATGGACTTTTAATTGTAAACAATATTGATCATTAACTAGTGCAACAAGCCATTTATAATATTTAAATAGCCAAATATGGTTGAAATGTAGTCAAATTGGACAATAGTTACAATGTGTGAAAGTGGAAAATGATAAAATTTATTCTTGCGATAAGTATGATGAAAATGATGATTGAAGATATCAAATTCAAATTTGACTCCAAATTTAAAAATAAGGAGTTTCAAGTCCATCCCCAACCCCTAGTTCACTCACAAGGTTGATTGTTGCAAGTACTTGATGATAACAATTTCGTTAATATCATCATCTTGTTGTCACTTCTTTTCTACCTTTAATAAGTAAATATAATTCATAAATCCAAGAGTAATCAATTTAAATTGGTGTGGAAATCTTTTATTAGGGATGATACATTCAAATTTATTTTAATAAACAAACAATCAATATTACAAAGTGAGAGTTTTAATTGGAGGTACACATACCTCCAATTATGCAATTATAAGTTAAGTATTAACTTCATTGGTAACCGAATTGGTTTTCTAGGTTTAATGATTAAAATGCCATCATGGTTGATATTAACTATATAACACAACAAATGAAACAACTTTGTTTGCAACACCTTCTATATCATGGTGTGCACCTTACCTCTATGGTAGAATTTTCAATATGTTTAATTGCCTAATTTATTATGTTTTCTTTTCTACACATCTCTTTTAGATGCATCTTATTGACAAAGTAATAATGAATAATTTTTTTGCAAAATTTAGAGTTTTCTTTGGACTAACATGATACTTTGAAAAGTTTACATAAAATCTTATTGCACAATTATATGTCATTAATGAAATTATCAAAACATTTTGTGCAAGAAGAAAAGGAAAAAAAGCTCTTGAGATATGACAATAATGTCTTTTAAAATGAATTATGATAGAGTTTTTGTGTGGAATCTAAAGTTGCTACACGATTGGAAACTATTTTGTAGATTGTTGCAATAGTGGGTTTGCAATAGTATAAGCTTTTTAAAGGTGGGCTTATTCAATTTCTCCTACTTTATAAGTTTTTGTTTGCTCTAAAAAAGAATCATCATTATGTTTCAAATTTTTTGAAGGATTCATTGTCTATGAGAATTTCACTATTCCATTGTCAAAGCAAGTGCACGATTGAGTTGAATTTTCTATTGTTAGCTTAAGCCTATGATCCATATCATGTGAACTTTTGACCCCTCTTGTGTCGTTATTGATGTGCACCAAAAGGTGGCTCTTCAAATAAAAACAAAAGAAGTTGATGGTAGTGTTGTGGCCTTGGCCATTGTTCAAGTGTGCAACATATTGGATGATGGAATGGTCACTACCCTTACCAATTCCACTAAGAACCAACTTGAGACAATATGATGATTTCTTTTGCCAATTGAATAGAGCTATTTGAATTCTTGAAAATAGTATGTATTTAATCATCTCATGTTATTCTTATATTTTCTTTGGCCTTTTAATTCTTAAAAGTTTTCTTGTATATTAGACATGTTCAAAGTGGCATGATAATTCTACAAGTGATAGGTTTGCAAGTAGGTGTTATTTTGGGAGTGTTGGGAAGATGGGCATTGAAGCACTTACAAATTTCCAACTATATAGGTGGTCTATTGTTCTATTGCACTCCCTTTCTTGGGGTTCTTTCTTAACCTTATTGAAATTTCTTTTGTGTGTGCATGGGAATGTTATGAGCTAGGTCTTGGCTTGAATATGTTGAATCTCATCTAAGTATGTTTGTTCCATGTACCTAAGATGATGGAGCTTTTTGGTGTATGTGGAGAACTACATGACTTGAATGTGTGTAACATATAACTAAACTATGTTGTACAGCCGCATGAAGATGGTCCACTCTATCATTGAGTAGTGTTGCACACCTGATGTGTTTCACTCCACACACTTACATCCTCGGAATCACCCAAGAAGGTAAAGTTACAACTTACTGACAAGTCAAGGTTTGCATTATGTTTGGCTATATTATATAGTCAACCAAAAAAATCCTCATTGATACAGTTGGGTGCAAATTGTAATCTAGAACAAGAAATAGTGTCTCAGAACTTGAATTTGCACTGTATCTGATCATCTAGTTATGCATACTTAGGTTAATGAAATACAAAGGTTTGAAGGAAGGACACAAACAAGTTTTGGTGGCCACTGACGTTGGAGGATGAGATGTTGACATCGATAGTAACTAGACATTAGTACTCAAGTTAAAAACAATTGTTTTGGGTACCTTTTTTGTCTCTTGGGACTTTTTGTCTTAAGATTTGCTATTTGTGGCATTGAAGTTTATGTTTCTAACACCACAATTGTGGACTCATGTCTCCTGGATGCATTTGAGCATTTGGTGGATGTGGAAGGTGAATGCAAAGCTTCAAACACAGATAAGATTATCAAACTTTCAAGAAACATGCACTCTTTCTGAGAAATATCTATGTAGAAAAGGTTATTTAGTTTGCATGCTTGTGTTTTTCAAACCGGTCTTCTATCTAATCACTAGAATGTCATTTGGTTTGTGTTTTTCAAATTGATCTTCTATCTAATCACTAGAATGTGATTTGGTTTCAGAATTTTGCATACATGAATCCATCAAGCAATAAGTTGCAAAAACAAAAAGGAAATCATGTGACTTGGAGAAGATAGCTAATTGGCATCCTCTAATACTGATTTTTCAATATTACCAAGTCATGGTGGTATCCATATCTCTAGAAGTTCCTCATCATCTGCATTAGAAAAGCTGACAACAGCTAACAACCCCCTGTTGCCTAATGATCAATCACAAATTACATCAGCAGATCATTTCAAGGTACTCTAGGGAGTGTTCTTCTTCTGGAACATTACAGTGTTGTTAATGTCTATTGCTGATGCTGCAAAGGAATGTCTTGTCCTTGTCAACTGCAAAATATGAAAGGTTTTATGATACATCTGCTATTTTTTGAGTTCTATACAAATAGCCCTACACACCAGATGAGATATGCCCAACATCAACAGAAGCTTTGATCTCAGAACCCTCAATGTGCAAAAAGGGAAGTCCAGAAATTGGACAGGAACATAGAAAAGGGGCATCCAAGGAACAATAGAAAGGTCATTGCAGGACCTTCAAAGGATTAGGATCTTCAACAAAGCAAACTTTCAGGGCAATTAGAGAGACCCTTTTGTGTAAACCTTTTCCTTTTGGTCAGGCAAACTGAGTGCATGATTGTCCGAGGAAGATGAATAACAGCATTAATGCCAAGTGATCACCATGTTAAGGTCTTCAAAACAACCATACTATAGAGAGAAGGAAACAGCCAGAATCCCAATGTCTGAGGCCTTTGAATCTTGGAAATATCTGCTAAATCCAGGTAAAACTACAATTATGCTCACAAAATGATTTAGTGCATATGACACCACCAATAGTCTTTGTGTACATAGATGGAGTCAGGAGAAATGAGGGATATCAAAACAAAACTGGACAGTAACTCAACTGGAACTTTCAATGTAAACGTTTCATAAACTCAATAGGTTGATCTTTGTATAGAGAATTGAGGAATCAAAGGCTGCAACAGAAGGGCCCGAGAAATTTCGTCATGGTTAGATCTTGAGCTGTCCAAAACCTTGATCACTTCAATTACTTTTTCTAGGAGTCTTTAGGAACTCAACTACTCTTCATGGGGACATCAGCTTCCTGCAACTTGACAACCTGCAAGTCATTGACCACCAGCAGGAGACTCATAGAAGGAGCTTAGCCACTTAGAAACTTCTGAGAGAGAAGTAAAATGAGTTGCATTTATAAACTTAGCTTGAACATGGGGTTTTTAGAGAGATTCCAAGCCATGTAAAGAAAAGGAAGATGAGGGCTGCACTTTGCTTTACACTTATTAGCAGCATTCACCAAATTATGAAGATTTAAAACTAGATTCTGACAAACTTTACTTCACATAAATGCATTTCTGAAAATTGATGTCATTGAAAACTGAAACAAAGTAGCCACAAAGTTAATCCTACATCTATTCATGTCTGGAAAACAAAGTGCACAAGTAATGTGCAAGAACCCTGTCTGTAAATAGTTATTACACATTGAACTGTTGCTTCACTCAAGAAAACTAAGAAAACGAATTCAGACCACCAAATCCTGCAATCCTACTAACCTGAAAAAAAGATCTTCAGTCCTACACACAACCCTATTCTGTGAATATTGAAAATAATGGTCCCTTTCTACCATTTCAATTGGACCTCTTAAATTCTACCATTTCATCAGCACCCAACAGTGGATGGAGACATGATGAGGGAACAACTTTACTGCAATAGACTGAGCACACTATCATAATGGCTAGATAGAGGTGTCTCCCTTTGGATACACATCCTTTTGTAGCACAAGTAGTAAGTTTTGGAGCTAGGAAAGGTTCATGGGAAAACCCTGCCAGTGCCATTCTACTGACCAGTTCATGCTTACTCCCACCTGAAAAAAGAACCATGAACAACTGATATGTTAACTGCCTTTATCAGGTTTTGTAGATACCAAGCTGATTGGCCCTGGCCCAACAAAGAGGTGTTTTGGGTCTTGCTTGGAGCCATATTTTTTCTGCCAATAGCCATGTACCAGCTATTCACTGTTGAAGTTTGCTGCTCGCAATTTCCTCCAACTGCACTTGCTCCCTTTTGGTCATCCTTCTGTACTCCATTTCTCAAGAAATATTTGATGCCAGGCTAGATTGATCTCAAGTTTGATGAACTGTGTATGAGCAGCTGATTGTCACCTTCTCTTGATCAATTAGCCAATGACCGATTTCTGACAAAGGAATGGTTGCTGATGTGCCATACTGTTAAATTTCTGAGAGGTTTCTTTGGAAAATGCTTTCTTGGATCATCAGACCTTGTCCTAAACCAGTTGAATGAACTCCCAATTCATCTTCAGCAGGATGATTCAACATGGGTTGCACACTCCTGGACCTGTCTCCACAACACCCTGCACCTGAGAACGAAAAAATAACCTCAAATCACAAAGAAATGTTTTTTACTGGTTCACTAATGTTTGTTGAACTTTTTAACTTACAGCATGGATCAAAGTCTTCAAGACCAAAAGAAACTTGTTAAGCTTCCATTTGCATCTTAAGTAGAAGCTTCCACATGCTCTGAAACTGGAAGTGGGAATTTCACTGGACCAAGTTCCATGTGAAGAGGATACTGGAGGACAATGTATATCCATACATTCAGACCAGAATCACTCCTTTATGAGAAATGAGAAACAGTCAAGAAAAGTGCAGAGATCCTTTACAACAAGATACACAGGTACATCTCTGTGTTGTCAAGGAGTGCTCGAGATCATTATCAGGTAGTCTGCATTGTGGTGAGAACTCATGCAGTGACAACATCAGGTGGCTATAATGCCAATAAAACAGCAGAGAGACAATTGATGGAAGGTTAAAATTGGATAACCCAAATTGTAGGTCTTGACAAGCATGCTGTCAGATTCCAACATCAAAGTTAATCTCTGAGAGACTCCTCTGCATCCAGACAATGCTCTGCCTGCAAAATCATCATGAGTTCTTTTAGCAAATGCATAGGGACATCTCTTTCATTGCTTCAAGCATGGGTACTAACCATCTTCAGAATGCAGTGCTTTTGGAAGATTGGACCTCTCATGTTAAAATCACCATCCCTAATAAGATCCCCATCAAAAGTTCAACATAAGCATCCTGTGTTACAGACTGTTCATACCTGGGTTCTCAAAATGAACCTTGTTAGGCTACAAGGGGGCAGAAGAAAAAAAGTGTATCAGGGAAATGGGCATTTTGCATGCCTGAATGGTGTTGTGTCAATGAAGGTGTAGAGTGCATGAGACAAGATCCTTTTTCACTAACCAATGTTCAGTGCAAAGACCATTACAGAGTAACCAATTTGGCATTGTAACTTTTCTACAATTGCTATTTCAGCATCAAAGAATGATGTGAACTGGAGAAATGACGTGCTCATTTCAAAGATTTTGAGATTCTTCCATCATAACAGCCACAGTCCCTAGGGCTCATCATGGATGTTGATTTGACAGTGCCTGCAAACAACTCAAAATACTAGAAAAGAGGACAGAAGCCAGCCACACAAGCGCAGATTGCTTCTGATGAAAGCCTCTAAACCCTAGTTACAAAGTGGCCAAGAGCAAAGTCGATGACAATCCAGGAGGAAGGTTTTGCAACTTCAAAATTCTGAGGTTCTTCCATCAAAGGGCAACAGGCCATAGGGTTTGTCTGTGATGTTTGTTCAACAGTCCCTGCAACTCAAAAAAAATGGAGAAGAAGACACAAGCTAGCTGAATACATCCTTGGAAACCCTAGATGCAAAGTTCAAGCTGCTCTAGAGTGGGCATTGATGTCTAGGAGAACAAGGTTGTAACTTCAAATCTCGGGTCTCTTCTTGCTGTTGCTGTGGGGCAATCCCCAGTTGCCATTTCGGAATGGCAAGCCACCCAGTAAGGGTGGATCAAAGACTCCAAGCTGAGCTTGGCGGAAAATCTCAAAATCAGGTGTGTAGGCAGGATTGAAGACCTCCTGCTCTTCTGAAACCCTCTGTTCTTGCCACTTTTCAAGATTAAGAGAGTTTTCAACATCATTGACACAGCCAAACAAGAATTTCAAAACCTCATGAGGCTCTCCACCTTCCCAAACAGATAAAATGGGACCCTGTGCACGCTCATATCGCACAAGTTGAAATGCAGCATGGTCGGTAGCAACTGCCATCACTGAAGCAGAATGCTTTCCATGCCATACGTAAAGTCCACTTGGCAGTTGGAGCACAAAACAACCTCGGGAATCCAAAGCTCCAAGATTAGGGTTACTTACAGCCTTGAGCACCAAGTGCAGAGGATCAAAGGCAGAGAAAGGAGCCATGCGGAAGCATCTTGGGGATGATGGGGTATCGGGAGAGTTCAGGATCCTGCTCTGCCATTGCAGGAGCTGGAAGACAAACCCCATATTAGGGCTCGCCACACACCGCAGTTTCTTCACTTTCTCAAATGCCTCCTCAAAAGTATTCTTCTCTCGCCACATAAGGTAGGCAATGACAAGAGAGGCAGAACGGGAAACTCCCTGAATGCAATGAACGAACACCCGACCACCATTTTCTAGCACGTCCTCGAAGTAATCAAACACGTCATACAAAATGCAGACCAGATCTTCACTGGGGTTATCTTGCAACCATAGCGTCTTGTAAACGAAAGACTCGGGGAAATACTCAGGACACAGAAATCCCACGCAGTTGAGAATGTGGGTGATTCTCGAGTTCTGAAGAGTCTCCAAGTTCTGCGCAACTGTGTTACCTCCAAAGAAAAGGTGAGGCAAGATTTGCGAGCATTGCTTCTCACACCGTGCAATATCTTCCCGCCTATATTGATGCTCTTCCAGATAACCAAGATCTTGGGCCGCCCCAATATCCAGCTTCATGTCGACACCATCCCGCATTTTCGGATGCATCTTCTTCTGGAGAGGTTTGGTTTGATCCAGACAGGTGCGAAGAAGCTTCTGTCTGTCTGGATCAAACCTACCTCCCATCTCCACACACCAAATAAAACACTCAAACCATCCCAAGAACGCTCCGTTTCTACGATAAACTCCTTCCAACAAATAAACAAGAATCGCCAAATCCCACTTACATACTCAAACCCCAAACCACTTCCATCACCCATTTTCCCATTTCCATCTCAGCTTCTTCTTCTTCCCAAACTAACCAACATGTGAGGTACCTTATTGTCAACCCACAAAAACCTCATCACACATCTCTCCAACTTCAATCCAAACTTCCCACCAAACAAACCCCTCCTCCCACACACCCACACCCCCCCCAAAAAAAAAAAAAAAACC
>Ga0209208_10006455_pt1 | contig 16157 bp, 10 predicted proteins | sample S1TSphfallax_3_FD_187694 | JGI IMG/M metagenome (GOLD analysis project Ga0209208, IMG submission 187694) | Host-associated microbial communities from peat moss isolated from Minnesota, USA - S1T2_Fd - Sphagnum fallax MG (SPAdes) (version 2) | ecosystem: Host-associated > Plants > Peat moss >...
TGCTGAAAAAAACTCAACTCTTGAATCTTTGATCAAACAAAACTATTATTGACTTACACTCAAGGTGCCTCTTGTCACCTAGTCCCAAAGTTCTCATCTTTATGAAAAAAAATGGGAAAAAAAAAACAAGATTCTTGTCACATAGTTCACAACCTTCTCTCTACTTTATAAAAGAAGAGAGAATGAATGAATGAATGATATCCTTGGCAATTTGGTTACCAAGTTTTCAATCATGGATTTGCTATCAATCTTCAATCATCCCAAAATTGTACTAAAAAAGACCCCTCGAAAACAAAAAAACTCGCTATCACTATTTATTTGTTTGTTTGTTTATTTATTTATATTATTTTGGTTGGTTTTTTGCTTACAAAAATGGGGGACAACAATTGGGTCATGTCAGCAACCAGACTATAAAAACAAACAGCAATCAAGTTTTTTTTTGTGGGGGGTGGCATTGGGTAGTTGAGTGCCATTAATGAAGATGGGAGAAAAAAGAAGGAAGAGAAAAAGGAAATGTAAGAACAGCCTTCAATTCATGGATCTTATGTGCATTGCAAGGAAATGCATATCCAGCAATTTAGCTGTTGTATGTACTTCAGGTGCGCAAAACAAAAAGGGTGCAGGTTGCTGAGATGGGGATATAAGGTGTGTATCTCTCAACACGAGTCTAGATAAATGTTTTTAGTCTCTCTCTGTCTCTGCTTCTGCTTCTTCTGCTTCTTCTTCTTCATCACAAATTCACAAATTTCAAGTCAATTTTGTTTTACATTTTTTCTTCTTCTTCATTCAAGAGCTGGGAAGTTGTAAAGTTTAAACTAATGTTGGAGTGTTAGACAAGGTGTTATTATTATGTGGGTTATTTTTTTAATTGGTGGAGCAGGTTTTTTTTTGCAGCTGAGCACATATTTTGGAAATGCTCAATGGATATCTGCATCAATGTTCAGGATCACCTTCGATTTCCCATTTTCCACTTGGTTAATATTCTCTATTCAATGCCAAGGTCTTGTGGACTTTTTAGGAAGAGGGGGAGGCTGTACAAAAATATTGTGAATTTCCAAGCTAGCTTTTCTTGGGGAGCTCAAATTATATTGTCAAGCAAATTTTATTTATTTAGAGTCTTCTCAGAATTCAAATTCAAGTCCATCTACATCTGATTTTTCAAGCTGTCGATGAGGATTCTGTAGGATTGACAGCTGGAAAAATCAGATGTAGATCTACTTGAAACTGAGCACACACGCGCAAGAACAAATATGTGTTCTTGCAGCAGCTGAACTCAATTTACTTGTCTCTCACAATTTTGCTATTGATAATCATGGTCAATGAAAAACAAGAAAGAGAGGTAAGCAGCAAATAAGGAACAATTTCATCTCCTTCGTACTTCTTGGGTTTATTGGGCTGCAGATGGGATTTTCCAGTTGACGAGTTTTATTATCATTTACCTTGTACAGCTGCAAATGTTTGCAAGACAAAGGGACAAAACATTTTGAATGCATCAAGCCCATGAAAGCCAGCAGCACACACAAAATTGCAGAGGAGTGATTTGTTTCCTGGAGCATCTGATCAACAGATCACTTCTTGGCTTGTATATCACATCTGTTGGAGCAGAAGCTTGACAGATTCATACACGTGAGTCCCACAGTGATCACTCATTGAATTCACCTCCTCTAGACTTTTGCCACCTATTCTTGTATTACTTGTGTATTCTTTGGCTTGTATTGCTAATTATGTCAATTTTCTTTGCACCCAATTTTCTAGTAAGAGAGTATAATTACTACAAATGATTTTGAAATTAATTTCTAGATTTGATTTTGTGCTGCTAGGCTAGTGTGAATTAGTCTCAAAGATGATTTTTTTATCTAGCCTAATTTGGAGTGGGTTTAAATGCTTTGGAACCATGCTATTGCACTTCATAATAATCTACCAGTGCAGAATGGCAATGTCTATCGACATTGCCACATTGTTGTTGTTGTTGCAGGTATCATTGTTGTTGTTCTCAGCAAGTCATGCACAATTAGCTCGCAAAATTGTTGCACAAGCAAATCACAATCACGATAATGTCAGCATCCAACACGATGTTAGCAGTACTGGACATAAAAGTTTCAGTGTTGCTCCTACTACTATGTCAAATCCCCATTTGGAAATGGTGAAGGATACATATGGTGATGAAGAGTCTTCTATCACCAACTCTTCCAGTAGTATAATCATTGGAGACTTACCTACAAATGCTACTCGATTATTGCTATCCAATTCCTTTACATGTCCACAGGCGTTTTTCATATTTGGGGATTCGCTTACAGATACAGGCAACATACAACTCTTAGCTCCTGGGCTTGCTGCTACCACTCTCAACTATCCATATGGTGAATCCTATACTTTCACTAATGAGCCAGGACACAACCGCTACTCTGATGGCCGACTCATTGTTGATTTCATAGGTAAACATCATGAATTCACTACCATGTTTCAAACCAATCCATGTTCACCATGTGGCTAGCCATTTCCATTGTAATGAAATTACCCAAATATCAACAAAATGCAGAATGAAATATACCAGATCCTCTATTACTTAGAAAACAATGTACATTGTTAATTTTCAAACCAACCCTTCCCTGCCAAGTCGATACATAATGTTTGATGGTTTTTTTTTTCTTTGATGTTAAAAGATAATTGCAACCCAATTGCAATATGTTTAATTACTCACATAATAATTTTGGGCTGGTTGGTGTTTTATTTCGACTTTTGAACATGTGTCAAAAAAGAAGATTTGATTTTCGGTGCACAAACTAAAATATATTGTTGTTGGTTGTTATTGGTGGGTTGTAGCTCAAGCCTTTGGTTTCCCATTTTTTGAACCCATTTTACTAGAGTTGGACAATGGATTCCAAACTGATTACACTCATGGAGTCAACTTTGCATATTCAGGAGCAACTATTCAACCTGACATTACCAAAAATCCCATCTACCTTCAACTTGAGCTCGACCAGTTTTTTGTTTACAAGGAAGCACTTTTCAGCTCCCCACGTAAGTAAAAGAACAACACTACTCTTATTACTTAAACTTCATTAAACTTTCATTTATTGTAACCTACAATGTGGTGATTTTTTTCATCACCACAAACTTTATAAAAGAACTAAATTGTTTTAAGGTTCATTGTGCAATTCCACTTTGGTGTGTGAGTGAAAGCATATGGAGGACATGTCATTTATCACGTGGTCACTAATTCTTGGATTAGGTGGTAGATGATCCATTTTTCTTGTCCTAAAAAATTGCTTCCCTTTTGATTTTGGATTTTTTGGGGAGGAAATTAACATATGGTATGAATACTATTTCTTTATGTATTATTCACTCTTTCAGAGCCATCTACACCATTGAGCTTCTTGCCAACCGCAGCATACTTGATACCCGAGATAGGAGGAAATGACTTCTTTTATGCATATTCTAGAGGAGCCTCACCACAAACTGTTATAGATGAGATTCTACCCCACTCATTGAGTCTTTTGGTGTCTGCTGTTGAGGTAAAAAAAACTTGTCAACAACCACTTTATTTATACCCAAATGGAATAGAAATAAAGTGATCCAATTGTAAATTCAAGTTGAAATAATGTCTTGAGATATGTATTTGAAAAGTGTATTGTGTAATACTTATCGAATTTATATGAAGTATGGATTGAAGTTTTGTAGTATTTTCATTGAATTGTTTTCATGAACAATAAACCATATATTCAATTATGTACATAACAAAAGTGAAAAGCCTTTGCAAACATTGTTTGGGTTTGCAACCAGGGAAATACCCTTTTGTAAGCACTATGTTAATAACCATATTACTATTTTTTTCTACACATCTTTCAACAAAAAAAGCTTGGGTTTTGATACTTGGGTGGTGGGTGGATGAATGGGGCCAATTCAATTGAAAAAAACTAACTTATAACAAAAACTAATTTGCAGCAACTTCATGAAAGTGGGGCAAGAACAATCATAGTTGGAAACCAACCAACTCAAGGATGTAGTCCTACAATTTTGACTGCATTTTCCGGGAGTGGACCATATGACAACATTGGTTGCTTGGATGAGTACAACAAAGTGTCTCAAGTGTTCAACACAGGACTTGAACAGGCACTCACCAACCTTCAAGAAAACTACAAAGTAGATGGCACATTGATTATCCAATTCGACTTTTACAATGCGATCATTGAATTGTTTACAAATCCAACCCAATATGGTATTTTTCTATTCTACATGTATATTTTTCTTCACATTCTTGGTAATCAATTTATGATTTAATCTTTGAAATTTTCCAACATGATGTACAAACATGATACAAATTTCAACCCTGGCTAGAGTTATGATAACAAATGGGGGGTTTTGGTTGGTTTTTCTATTGTGGGAATTTGGCGGATGGAACAGGTTTCAATCCCAGTACTAAATTGGAAGTATGTTGTGGGTTTGGAGGAGCATACAACTACAATCTAAATGTGAGTTGTGGGGATAGTGGCAATGTATCCTTGTCTACGGGAGGCACACAATTTGTGAATATCAATACTACACTTAACCCAAAGGAATACATTGAGTGGGATGGGGTTCATTTTACTCAAGCTGTTTACAAAGCCATTACATCCTTCTTCCTCTCAGGCCAATTTGTCATATCACCACCTGGATTTAGTTTCAAACAATTATGCAATCTTGATTTTTCTCAATTCTAGATGTTGCTTTATAGATCCAACTTATGAACATTTAACTGAATTTTTTTTTTCTTTTTCATTGTCTAAAGAATCAAGATAAATAAAGAATTCAAGGGATTGACTTTTGTTTGGATTTTGAATTAGGTTCTATTTTGATTTCTTTGGAATTTGGGAATAGGATTTTTTTGTTTGTTTGAACTTAATTTCAATTTTTTTTGTGTGTAAATAATTGTTTCTAAATTTAAAGATTTTTCCTCTAGAGTTTGTCATTGTTATTCTTTATGTTATGGGTTTACATTTGTGGGTAAATTTTCATGATTAGTTCTTTGTGTAGAAAATAGTGTAAAAAATACCATGTTTAATCAACATTATTTCACTTTGTAAAAAACACTTTAATTTGTAACTTGAACATACATAAATTGAATGAAACAAATGTTCAAAGAACTTACATCCAAGTTGTAGCACATTATTAGATTGATGTTTTTGAAATTTTGACCATGTTTTGGTCTTGCAATGCGCTTTTTAATCCTTTCAAAACATGTAGGAACATAAACATTATAGATTAATGCCCCCCTACACCGGATTTTGCAATTGGCACAACAAAAACCAATGGTAAGAATTCAACACATCAACATGTCTAGAAACATTTACAAAGAAATATGAGTTTGAATTGAGAAATACCAATTGAAAGTCATTTAAGATATTGTGTCTTTTGTTGAAACTTGACAAATCGACAAATAGGGCATGAGACATGTTATTGTCATTGGTAGAAATCCTATCATTAGCAACCATTCCTTGTTTGACTATGTGCAATTAAATGTCACCTACGACTACAAATGGTTGCTTATGCGACTATTTTTCAAATTTTGATGGATTTTTGTCTTCTTTTCAACTAATTACAATTATGACTTATTTCATCCTTCAAATAGGTTGATTTTTCATGATGTTTTTGTATTTTTTACAACACCATATATATGTTTAGTTGCACATGCAACCAAAATAATCACCTTATAATTACATAAGGTACATATGCTACTTAATAGTTACATGTATAGACTATTTAATAGTACATATGTATCTATATGTATATACCTACCTACTAAATACCTACCTACTTAGCTACCTATTTATTGAATACCTACATCCTACCTATTTACCTACCTACATAATTACCAAATATCCACATACATACCATCTAACTACCTACTATGTACTTATGTATGTACCACCTACCTACCTATTTAATTAGTAGGTACTTACTTATTTATGTATTATGTACATACACCCTACGTACCTACCTATTATGTACATACTACCTATTTAATTATTGTGTACCTACCTACCTACCTACCTATTATGTACCTACCTACCTACTTATTTACTATGTACATACACCTTACGTACTTACCTATTATGTACATACTACCTATTTAATTATTGTGTACCTACCTACCTACCTACCTATTTCATAATATGTACCTACTTACTTATTATGTTCTTACACCTTGCATACCTACCTATTATGTACATACTTACTTATTTAATTACTATGTACCTACCTACCTATTACATACCTACCTACCTATTTACTTACTATGTACATACACCCTACATACCTACCTATTTAATCACTAGGTACCTATCTACCTATTTATTTACTACGTACCTACATACATATACCCTTACATATCCATTGGCTACCTAATAGGCTATTTAATTGTAAATAATTATGTAGAAAATATTTAAATAGGTATTTAAAATAAATAATTATCTAGAAACTATTTAAATATGTGCTTAAAATAAATATTATTTAAACAAGTACCTAGTAAGAACTTATGCTACCTAGTAGGTAGGCTATGTAATAGTATATGCTAGGGAAGAGTTACAACTAGGCTACAACTATATAACTAGGCTCCAATTAGGTTACAACTAATATTTTATCCCATGTTATTTGTTTTCCTTTTCAAGTTTACAAACTATATATGTAGGTTGGTTTGGTGTAATAAACACATTCAATTTTTTCAATTACCATATGGGAGGAGCTACTCACATAGGCTCCACCCAAAAGGCTAAACTTTAAATAAAATATGATTTTGTTGTAAAACTTTAGACCTAGACCTAAGAACCTACCTACCTAGGTTAGACCTATGGCTAGGTAGCCTAAGTGTTACATTACCTACTGTAAACAACCTAGCTTGAAACTAGACTAGGTGCCACATGGCCTATCATAAGCGGTCCAACCTTAAAATAACCCTAAATGATTATAGATCAATCTTAAGTTGCCACATGGCACAATTTTAGGCCACCACGTGGTATATTCTAAGCGTTTTAATTGGATGGTTGACAAAAAAATATTTGGCAAAATATTTTGAAAAATCCAAATGATGCCAGGTGTCACATTCTTAGGCTACCATGTGTGAACGTATTGGTGTGCATTATAATCGCAATAATTCGTCCTTGTATACATGTATAAAATCACCATACTTACATTTTACGAAAAAAATATTTTATCTATTATTTGTGATTAACATCGTTGACAACTTGTCATTTCGTGTCAGGCTGATTTTTAGTCACAAATGTCATTTGCAATTAAAATTTAATCATAAATGACATTTTTCTACTCATGTGTTGTGGTCTTCAATATGCTTTGCATTTTGTGAAAGTTTCTTTTCATAATAAATGCAATAATATACATTGTAATTATCATGAAAAATGTGCATTTTTTGACTACCCCATCATCTAGTGATTGACCTCAACCATTTTGGTGTCTACAAGGTCAATGAACAATAAAATGTTAATTTGGATTAGTAACAAAAAAACCAAGGAAAACCAATTTTATACCCTTACATGCATTCTTTAATTTTTCATAATGATAAAAAAGACAAACCTATGTTTTTATCTCCACCATTAACATGGGTTGATGGATTGGTATTTTGAACTTCCTTTAACACTTGGAGTATTTAAATGACCTTGAAGGCCCATGAAAGTCTATTGTACATCCAACCTGAGATGTGGCATGAAATCACCCAAAGGCAAAAAAGAAACATTTTCCAAGAAAAGTACCAACCTAATTAATAAATTAACATCATAAAAGCCAACATGAAACCATTGGATGATATCAATTCTCATAAATGAGCCTTGAATACCACCTTATGGATCTAATACATAAAAAATCAATAATTTAAGATTCTTTTTGAGTTGCTCAGGGTCTCCCCTTTGATCTCCCACCATCCATTTTAACATCCTTATGCCTAATCTTGTAAATTACAAAAAAAAGGCAAAGATTTAAAAAATTGAAAGTCCAATTCTGTCACACATTTGAAAATTACTACATTAATTTCACCACAATTAGATCAATTGTCAAAACAAATAAAATTCAAAGAACATACACAACTCAATTCGTAACAAAATTTATGATTATAACTTTTTGATTAAACATTTTGGGTCCAAAAAACCCTATACATGTCATAGTAAGTTGAAGATACTATCGCAACCATTTTTTAAGATGCAAACAACCTTTGGATCTCTCACTTCATGCAAACTCTAACTACCCATAGTTAGAAATTCACCTTGTTCAAGTGTGTGTGAAAAATGAACTAAATGTTTGTCCTCAAAAGACCTTGCTCTCTCTTTCTTTTGTTGAATTATTCTTCAAATTCTTCATAATGGAATCTAAGAGGACAAACAAACATGAACAAAAATAGGTTTTGCCAAATCAAACCACCCTCATGGCTCCCCCATTAGTTAAGAGGTACATCCACATTCTAGCTACAATAGAACCTCCCAAAATTTATAACTCTCAATATTGATAACCTCTCGAAATTTATAAAAAATTGCTGGCCCAAGTTGGGCCCGGCTAAATTTCTATAAATTTATTTTTTATAAGATTTGGCTGGCCCAAACATTTTCAAATTTTATAATGCGATGATATATTAACTAAATTACCTATTTAAGTGAAGTTGAAGTAATCAAGAACAAACTTTTGCTTGAGGCTTGTCATGTTGATCTTCTTCATAGTTTCCTTCTACTCCTTCAAGCTCTCACTAAACTCGTGATAGCTCTCCTTTTGTTGCATCCAGAATAAGGTCAGACCTTTCAAATACTCCTGAGCTTGACGGGTGTTGATTTTTGGCGGTTCCACACTGTTGTCGTTGTCGCTTGACGTGTCTTCATCCTGCTATGGGCGGAGCTCCTCAATGATGCGGTTGGTGATGTCCTCATCATTTGATGCCACCATGTAGTTGTTCTCCTCCGGATAGTTGAAAAGATTGCGGATGTCCATGGGATTCCCGTATGGAAGCTAAGCCACTTGATGCTGCAGCTCCTAGATAAGGGCGGTGGGAGGACCAACTTCCCCTTGTTGTGTGTGGATGATGTTGCTGGTCCGGTTTTGCAATGGCGGAAGCAGTTGGCGATTGTGGCAAGCGAAACATCCTCCACCCAAGTTGGGACTGCTAGGCGGAACGCATCCAAAATGCTGATTTTTTCCGGATTGTCGATGTTGTTCTCGTAGCCATCCAGAAGTAGGTTGTTGAATCGCTTTCTATAATACGCTTTGAATGTGCGTATGATCCCAGCATCGTAAGGTTGGACTGCCAAGGTCATGTTTGGCAGCAGGTAAAAAACATGGGTGTTGCGAGGGACCAAGTTCATCTCCGCAAACTTCTCCAAGGGGATGTGGCCCGTGTAGTTGTCCAGCAAAAGGAGGACTTGGCGACCTTGCATCCGGCGATCAAAGTCCAGCAGCCAAAGTCGAAATACGTTCTAGGTCATCCACGCCTTTGCATTGGCGTGATAACATGCGCCCAGTGTATCGCGATTGATACCCTTGAAACAACGTGGATTCAAGTGCATGCTGACGATCGTCAACGGAATCTTCTGGCTGCTATCTGAGTTTGCACAAATGACAAGAGTGATGCGCTCCTTGTTGATCTTCCGGCCTTCCAGCTGATGGGTTGCCAGTGAGTTGTCGGCTTGGAGATGCCAATAGAAGCCAATTTCATCCATGTTGAACACGTCCTTCTTTGCGTACGCATCAACAATGGTGCGGATGTCCGGTAGTGCTGCGCCAACTGCTTCCATGTCCAGCGCGCCGCTTTCCCCAAAATGGCGAAATGATTTGATCTCGTGCCGGTCTTTGAACTTCTCTAGCCAGCCTTGTGAGAACGCCATCTTTAGAGCATCAGGATGAAGCTTTTGTGAGAAGTGTGCTGCCTTTGCGCGCAACATGTCTCCGTTCAAGTTGACCTTGTCCTACTGCTCAAGGAACCAACGTTTGAGCATAAGCTCCATTTGCGGGTACTGCACAGCCTGACGGTACGCAGTGCAAGTCGTGGGGGTGGGACACTGGTGTCTGTCGCCATCACCGTTAACTCATCACTGCGTTTCAGGGTGAGGCTGATGGTGGCTTGTGTGATGCATACGCCATGCGTAGTCCACAACCATTCTTTCAGCTTTCCTTGCGTGAAGGCCGGACGACGGCACTTTTGCTGGCACAGGGCGATGCGCATCCCTTCCGTGAGGTGTCCCAGGGTGCTGTTGTATGATACAATATTGGGCAAACCGTCATTGGTATCAATGATTGAGCCACGTCATTGATGCCTCTCCTATAATTAATAACCTCCCAAAATTTATAGCTTGGACCCGGTCCCAACCTTATAAAATTTGAGAGGTTCTACTATATATTGATTTCTTGAGGACAATAAAATATGTGGTTAAAAGAAATAGCCAAAACTACAACTCCCATTCCTTCATGGGGGAGGAGGGGAAATTTTGATAAACATGTATAGAATCCACATACTAATTAGTGTCAAGTCTTGATTTGTTGAAGGAAAGAAAAAAAAGTGAAGGACTAGCCATAGTAACAACTCCCATTTGTTCATGGGAGGAGCATGTGGTTCTATGGGAAGGACTTGAGATCATCATCATTTATCGCATAAGACAAACAAACAAAAGAAAAAAAAAAAAGGAGAAAAAATAAGAAGGTTTCGAACTCACACAACTCCAAAGTCTTAGAGCAACATGCCATCCAAGAAGAAGACCAACTCCTTAAAGCAACACACCGTATAAGTAAAAGTCCAACACCACCTTTCCTTGACAATGAAAGTCAGTGAAGTTATTTACGATTTTTATATATTTTTTGTAGAAAGTGATGTCAATGGTGGGCATACAACTATCTATGTATCTGTACAAAGCTATCTCTCTAAGTTAAGTGATGAAGAAAGTTTAAAAACAAAGCTAAAAGGCCATCTAATGATGAAACCATGCCAACCAAATTGCTCAAAGCTCCCACCCCACCCAACTCCCCCCCCCAACACCCATCCAACAAACTTATAGGTTTTATAAAAAGGTAAAAGTGGCATGTGGGTGGAATGGGTTAAGGTATCAATTCTTTCCCCCAAAAAAACAAGGATGTTGCCTACTTTTTTTTTTTCATTAAAAGACAAGTAGAAGTAGGTTTTATAAAAAGGTAAAAGTGGCATGTGGGTAGAATGGGTTAAGGTATCAATTCTTTCCCCCAAAAAAACAACGATGTTGCCATGCTTTTTTTTTCATTAAAAGACAAGTAGAAGTTATAATTATTTATTTTATGGAGAGGATAGGATATATATATATATATATATATATATATAATATGTATTTTCAGTCTTTTTTTCTTTGGGCTTATTACAGACATGTTTGGTGGTAATTGATTACAAAAGGCAAACTAATAATTGAATCTTCCTTAAGACAATTGTAATTATTGTTTTTTGTGAGTGTGTTTTTCTTTATTTTTTAAGTTTTGTTTCCCCCACCCATTTGGGAGGGGGCTAAATTCAATATTAAGTGGGGATAATAAATATAGTTTGTGGATTTATTATTGTGTACAAAATAGGCCTTTGTATTTTTGGAGAATGTAACAATTATAAATATGCAAATAAAATTTGGATTGTTTTCCCTTGTGTAATAAGAAAAACCAAATGGAATGCACTATTAAATTATTTTTTAGTATATGTGGAGGGCATTTTATTATGTGGAATCTATTCTCCACAAAGGAGGGAGGGTGAGTGGGTGTTGGGTACCACTAAGGTTTCGATTACAACCCAGAATCCCCCACCCAACAAACATTAATTAACGTAATTTATTTTGTTGGCTTCAATTTTGCATTTTTCATGACTCTCATTCTTGTGATTTGAATAAAGAGAAGGGGGTTCGAATATGGGTTGTAATTACAACCCACAACCTATAAAATGGAACCAACAAAAATAACTTACAGACCATAGTAACCATTTCAACACATCCATTGGATAATAAATAAAATCTGGAATATTTTTAAAGATTCAATCTTTTCCTTCACAATATTTTTTGATTTGGAAGGAATCATTTTTGAAAACTTTAACATTTATGAAAATAATATAATGAATCTTGAATTGGCCAAGGTACTAGGGTATGAATGGCAAGTAAAGTGTTAAATATGGAATAACAAAAAGGTTGTGTTTGGGTTGACCCCTAGCCATCCTACTTGCATCCAATTATAGTTCAATATCCCATGTAAGCTTCAAGAATCTTTAAATATTTGAAAAAGCCTAGGTGCATACCTAGGATAATGTTAATAAAGCTTAAACTTAAGGGATTTTCAACCACCCCAATGGCCCTTCGGTCTACAAATGTGTGCATATCTAACCTTGTGTCATTGATAATTTGGTATATTATATTTTTGTCATTTAATACATATATAATGAATATGGCTTCATCTGTATTGGGGATTTTTCATCTAGATGAAAAATGTTGGCTTTACTTAACCTATGTTTAAGGGCTTTGGTCAAGATGGCATGGATAGTTCAAGAGGCCTAGCCCCATGTCCAAGAACCTTGATACTTCGCCAAAAAGACCTAGACAAGTTCATCCCCAACGCAAGAAGCCCAGCCCATTTCTTCTATATGATTTGAATCACCTTGACCTTATGTCCAAAAAGCTTGGGACCTCACCAAACATACCAAAATAGGCCCATCCCCAATCCAAAAAACTCAAGCCCATCCCAAGAGACTTTAGTCAAAGAGTCTAAAGATGCTTGAATCCAAGGGATTGGTCCAACCTTGAGTGCTAGAAATTAAGGCCCGACACCTTGAAGTATGATAATATCCTTGGCACAGATCTTTGAAGCCCATATAGCTAGCCCTTTCTTATTAGTAAAAAACATGGGTTGAATACAAAAAAACCCATGCCCAACATAAAAATACCAAGCCTAATGTAAAAATCATGGGCCTTGGGCTTCTTACATGAAGCTCATGATTTTTCAATTGGGCCATGGCACTTTACATTGGGACAAGGCCTTTTATTGGGGTGTAGGATTTTGCAAACAACACCAGGCCTAGGCATTTTGCATTGCCCTTGGGCTTTTACATTTAGCTTTTTGCATTGAATCCAGGCTTTTTATACTGTGCTTGGGCTTTTTGCATTGAGTGCAAGCTTTTTATCTACATGAACCTACAGAACACAAAGAGAGCCATGTTGGTTTTATTTTTCCTAAAATAATCCATGTGTCCTAGGGTCGAACCCCACGACATAGTATGTAGATTATGTTGTCTTGTCAAAGGCAAGGACCTAGTCCCAGATCAAAGGGTGTCAGTCCCCCATCCTAAGAACCGCTCAACATGGGTTGATACCTGCCTGAGGTGTTGCTCGGAGGATTGCTTTCCTAAACTGCCTTAAAGCAGGCTCCCATGTGGTCAGATTAGATTTGCTGCATTATTTCCCACTTCAAAATGCCTTTGGCGTATTTGATATATAGTACTTGCATCACACACACACACACACTATGTCCCCAAAATTCTGCCCCTGCCTTTAGCATAGGACAAAAATAGTGACAAATTTTTTTGGGAAGAGATGGTTTTTTTTTTTTCCATTTTCCCTCATACCCAATGTGTTCTTAGCATGTTCCCATTAAGTTCCCAATAGCACCTGGGTTTTATGATCCCATATGGTTTGCCCAAAGCTCAATTCCCTTGTATATAAACTGAAAAGGTCGAAATTTATTGCAGGGAAAAACAAAAGTCATGCTGCTGCTGCTGCTGCCTGAAGAAATCTGGAGGCCTGAACTTGCTTACTGTTGAAATTTCTTTACATGGGTGTCCAGAAAAAGAATTCAAATGCAGAGAAGTTACCTATAATTCCTAAACCAAGGAAGCAATGCAGTCATCAAATCTGGGCATGAAGTACAAAGCAACTGCAATTCTCTACTGCAGAGAACAAAGTCCTCAAGTCAAGACAGACTATAACAAGATTCCTCTTCACAAATTCTAACAAATAAATGACTGTGACAAGCACGTGTTAAAATTTGTGAATCAAATATTGTTATAGTCTGCAAATTCAAACAAATAAATGACTTAAAATTTGTGAATCAAATATTGTTATAGTCTGCAAATTCAAACAAATAAATGACCTTGACAAACACGGTGTTAAAATTTGTGAAACAAATCTTGTTATAGTCTGTAAATTCAAACAAATAAATGACGGTGACAAACACTGTGTTAGAATTTGTCAAACTAATCTTGTTATAGTCTGCAAATTCAAACAAATAAATGACGGTGACAAATGCATTGTTAGAATTTGTCAAACAAATCTTGTTATAGTCTGCAAATTCAAACAAATAAATGACGGTGACAAATGCATTGTTAGAATTTGTCAAACAAATCTTGTTATAGTCTGGCTCGCTTTACGACTAAATGATGTCATTGATTGTTTTAGTGTTGCCGCATTTATTGCTAAATCCCTCTTAGGTTGCTTGCTGTAGATTTTCCGGTAAGCACCGTGACCCAACTAGGTGTCTATGTATACTCAAGAAGGAGTGAAGACAAAATATTGGCAAAATATTGTAATTAAAAAATAAAATCACAGATAACCAACCAGGGTTTTCATTTTTCAATCTTGTTGTTGGCTTCTAAAGTTTGGCCATGTTTTCCAAGATTTTAGCAATTATTTTGCAAATTTACACTTTTCAAGCCAGAATGCAAAATCCCTTCACGCCCCCTCCCCAACATAAAATTTTAAAATTTTGAATTAATTAATACATATTAAAAGAAAAGGGTGCTGAAAAAAATTCTCAACTCTTGATAAAAACAACTATTGTTGTTGACTTACAATGAAGGCGCTTGTTGGCACTAGTCCCAAAGAACTCACCTCTATGATGACCAGGAAGAGAAGAGAAAAAGCAAGAGTCTTATTTATTTTAAATTTAAAAGGAAGACCCAACTGATTTTGTACCAGCACAACTTTGCACATAAAAAATTATTTATTTGTTGTCTTTTTTGCTGACAATTGGATCATGTCAGCAACCAGACTGTAATTACAAACAATGGTCAAGTTTTTGTGTGGTGTGGCATTGGTTGGTTGAGTGCCATTCACTAAGATGGGAAAAAAGAAAAACGAATGTACCAACAGCTTTCAATTCATGGATTTCATGTGCACCGCAAGGAAATGCACATCCAGCAATTCAGCTGTTATATGTACTTCCGGTGCACAAAAAAAAAAGAGTGCAGGTTGCTGAGATGGGGTTATAAGGTGTGTATCTCTCAACAGGAGTCTAGATAATGTTTTTAGTTTCTCTCTGCTTCTGATTCTTCTTCTTCTATTGAAGAGATGGGAAGTTGTAAAGTTTAAACTCACGTTGGAGTGTTAGACAAGGTATTATTATTATGCGGGTTGTTTTTCTTATTGGTGGAGCAGGTTTTTTTTTGCAGCTGAGCACATATTTTGGAAATGCCCAATTGATATCTGCATCAATATTCAGGATCACTTTCGATTTCCCATTTTCCACTTGGTTAGTATTCTCTATTCAATACCAAGGTCTTGTGGATTCTTTGCGGAAGATGGTGGGCTGTATGAAAATATTGTGAATTTCCAGCTAGCTTTTCTTGGCGTGCTCAAATTATATTCTCAAGCAAAAATTATTTATTTAGTGTCTTCTCAGAATTCAAATTCAAGTAGATCTACCTGTGATTTTTCAAGCTGTCAATGATGATTCCATAGCATTGACAGCTGGAAAATCAGATGTAGATCTACTTGATACTGCGAACACACATGCAAGAACAAATATGTGTTCTTGCAGCAGCTGAACTCAATTTACTTGTCTCGTCTCTCACAATTTTGCTACCAATAATCATGGTCGATGAAAAACAAGAAAGAGAGGTAAGCAGCAAATAAGGAACAATTGCATGTTGTTTGTACTTGTTGGGTTTATTGGGTTGCAGATGGGATTTTCCAGTTCATAAGTTTTATTATCATTTGCCATGTGCAGCTGTTTGCAAGACAAAGGGACAAAACATTTGGAATGCATGGGTGTTGATTTCAACATCATAGTAGACACTTGAAGTATCAAGCCCATGAAAGCCAGCAGCACACACAAAATTGCAGAGGAGTGCTTTGTTTCCTGGAGCATCTGATCACCAGATCACTTCTCAGCTTGTACATCCACATTTGTTGGAGCAAAAGCTTGACAGA
>Ga0209208_10006456_pt1 | contig 16156 bp, 9 predicted proteins | sample S1TSphfallax_3_FD_187694 | JGI IMG/M metagenome (GOLD analysis project Ga0209208, IMG submission 187694) | Host-associated microbial communities from peat moss isolated from Minnesota, USA - S1T2_Fd - Sphagnum fallax MG (SPAdes) (version 2) | ecosystem: Host-associated > Plants > Peat moss >...
TTCTAAAGTGCCTACCTTCCCAACCTACTTGTCTACCTAACTAGGTAGGTACTTAGTTTGACCTACCCACCTAGGTCGACCTATGTACCTACTTACCTAAATACCTACCTATGAGTAGGTATTTAATCTAGGAAGGTAAAACCTACCTACTTTTTTTTAACCTAAATAAGTAGGTTGGTATGTAGCTTAGGTTTGTAAGCACATATTTATGTACCTACCTAAGTACCTACCAACTTAATATTAATATTTTAAATATTTTTTCTTAATGACACATGGCATACTTACATTGGGCCACGTGTCATAATAGGAGATCATACAAGTATCCTATATATATAAAAGTAACAATGGTGGTGTCTATCTGTCTGTTTATGTGGGCAGTGCTTGGAAGATTCTTCTAATCACTACCCGTTCCCTGTGGAGTTTCCCCATATGTAACTTCCCCAAATGTAACTGACTCCAGAGAAAAAAGAAATCAGGGGCAATCTGATTTTTTGAGGCAAAAGATTTAGTAGACTAGAAAAAAAATATTTAGGCCTTGGACAGCCCAGATCATTTTTTATTTTTTTTGGTATTGACCAATACTACCTTTTTTTTCTTTTAGCTACTGTCCATCCCGATTAAGGGGATGGATGAAATGTCTGTCCGGCTTGATGACGGGACGGATTTAGGGGAAAACCAGAAAAAAAAATTTAGGCCTTAGACAGCCCAGAATTAATTTTTTTTTTTTTTAGTATTGACTAAGACTACTTTTTTTTTCTTTTAGCTACTATCCATCCTGATTAAGGGGATGGATGAAATGTCTGTCCGGCTTGATGACGGGACGGATTTAGGGGAAGACCAGAAAAAAAATATTTAGGCCTTGGATAGCCTAGAATCAATTTTTTATTTTTTTTTGTATTAACCAAGACTACCTTTTTTTTCTTTTAGTTACTGTCCGTCCCAATTAAGGGGATGGATGAAATGTCCGTTTGGCTTAATGACGGGACAGATTTTGGGGAAGTTTTTTTTCTTTTAGCTATTGTCCATCTCGATTAAGGGGATGGATGAAACCAAGTTTAAAGAAACTGGGGGACTTCACAGTGGCCGAAGGTCACGGGCACCCACTAGTTAGAATTGAATGTCCTAGATTATTTCATAATAATGTACCTACCTATATGAGTAGGTATTTAACCTAGGAAGGTAAAACCTACCTATTTTTTTTTCACCTAAATAGGTAGGTTGGTATGTAGCCTAGGTTTGTAGGCACATATTTATGTACCTACCTAGGTACCTACCAACTTAATATTAATATATATATATATTTCTTAATGCCACATGGCATACTTACATTGGGCCACATGTCATAATAGGAGATCATACAAGTATTAGAATTGAACATCCTAGATTATTTCATAATAATAATAATAATATTTTAAATAATCAAATATTAAAACACGTGGTAGCACATCATTTGCCCTTAATTGTGACCAAAATAATTGTATCTTAATTGCATGTGACAATTACGTATACAATGTAGTCAAAGGATGAAATGTATTTATTGATTTTTTTTTCATACAATACCTTTTGTTATTTGCGACTAATTTATCACATGCAACTTGTCTTAGGCAACTAAACGGATTTTAGTCACAAAATGTCTCTTGCGACTAAAATTTAGTCACAAAGACTAGTTGAAAATACACAATTTTCTTCTAGTGTAGTCACCTTGAACCCATTTTTTGATTTCCTTGGGCCCCACAAGCATTCACACTCTTCCATGGACACATGGGACTCATTCAATTCCCTTCTAATATCTAGTCCTTCCACAAAAAGCCCAATCTTGTTATTGAACCACATAGTAGACCCTTTTGTTAATTCTTTTGCCATGTTTATTTCCGTTGTAACCCAAACTTTATGATTAATCAAATCTAATTGCTAATTACACCAAGCTAAGGCAAACCTTTAATTATCATACAAGAACTTGCATTTCAAGAAAGAAAAACCATGTGCAAATGTTTTGTAGGAATCCAACAAGAAAAAGGCCTTAGGGCATTTGTTTGTAAACAAGAGAAAGAATAAACATCAAGTAGTAGTATAGCAAGAAAGAGGCCCATAGCCCTTTAGGGCATTTACTTGTAAGCATGAAAAAGAATAAAGATCAAGAGGGATTAGGGATGCAAGTTAATAATAGCTTCATGGCTCAGGATTACAACAACTAATGTAGCTTTAAAGTTAGATTGATGTAGGGCCTAATTGTCCATGTTCAATAATTGTGTTTTAATTGTGTAATAATTGAACCCTCAAATCTGTCATTTGCATTACAATCCCACTCTATTTCCATGATATGTCCTGCTTTAATTGGTCTTAGTACCTATAGTTCAATGCATACCAAAAATATATATAATGTCAAAAATACCAACACATGGCACATGTCATTAAGAATGGCATTGTTGGTAAGTAGTAGGCCTCTAGGGGTAGTAATACAAATAACATCACATCAAACTTGCCACCAAAGTATGTATTGCCTATACATTGTGTAATAATGCCCATATTTCCATAGGTGTGAACAAAAAAATGTAGAAACTCAAACATCAATGAAATAAAACAAAAGAACTTTCATCCAAGTTAAACAATAGAATACATTAACACTTGTAGATGCCTTCCATCCCTCCCTAAAGGCTTATAATTCAAAATTGGTCATCAAACTATATGACAAGTTTTAAATCTAGAAATAATCTAGAAAGCTAGGCTATGATAGTCACCATGGCTATGCTAGTTTTGCACATTTATAGACATAAACTTAAAAATTCCATTTAACTATTTTAGTATTACAAATTTAAACATTAAAATTGGTAAGAAAATAATAGTAAATATTGATATTTAAACATGGGAAATATATATTCATTTTTGACAACCCATAGACCATACATGATTAATTTATGTTTAAGTTCAAAAAAGGGCCCCTTTTGATTTTATGCCTGAAAATTGGCCAAATGTGATTATACTTATGGGTGTAAGTAAAATAAAGTAGATAGCTACTAATCCTTGGCACTGTCTCAAAAAAGTAAAAAATAAGTAACTTTTTTGCATTAGCTGAATTCAAACAGGGTCTCTTGCCACTAGTAGGGTTTAGGTTCACTACACATAGTTAGGGTTTTGAAGAGCACGTGGAGCATTAAGTGTACATCGTCTCTTGCCATATTGTTGACATTGGTTGTGTGTGTTTCCTTCTTAAACTTCTTTCCATTAGAACCATTATGTTGAGCTTTTGCACAAGTAAAGTTCAGACCTTTCTTGGGTAATGCTTACTTAAGTGTTAGGTTTTTTAACATTTGAAAATTTTGTGAAAATTTAAGTGTTAGGTTGTTTGGGTTTCCATTGATAGGGGTGGCGCTTAAAGGTCCTCCTGTTTAAACAAAGAGCTTCTTACTGTGAAATGCGAGAATGTGAAAGTGAAGAAAGAAAATGCAAAAGATGATATAGTTTTAAACAAAAGATAAAGATAAACTCAAAAAGGTTAGTGATATTTTAGGTTGATCTAAATGGATAGTGGCCAATTTTCCATCAAAATTAAAGCTTTCATGTGAAGGTTTGGATCTTCGTAAGGAACTTAGTTCTCTATTTGCATCTACTAAAGAATTGATTTTATTGTTTCGCAAGAGACATCTAAACGGGTGGAAGGTGTGCACTATTGAATCCTTGCGTTAGCGTGAAGTTGATAAGCTCTTGAAGTTGTATGTGGCTATGTATGTGCATAGTCCCACTAATGGTGACTACCTTGCAATATTCTTACGTGGTTGGTTATTTGAATGCAAGGGCCTTTTGATTAATTTGGCACAATATGCATGTTGACACCACACAAGAGAAGATGAGAAGGGCAAATAGGCCCTCAATTTCCTCGAAGGGGAACTACAACACTTCCTCTTCACAACAAACATTTCATTGTGAAAAACACATGGAACTAAATGAGGATTTGCTAGATGAGGAATGCTTATCTATGGAGGGGCCTAGGCAAGTTAATGTGTTCTTACCGAACCATGTGAAGGTGGTGAAAGAATTGTTAGAAGAAGCAGAAATCTTTGAATAGTCACCAACTCTAAGGAGATCGGCTTTGACAATTGAGAAGGAGAAATTCAAGACCGAAGAAAGTGAGCAATGTTCAAACTTACGAATGTTGAGAAGGCAATTAGAACAAGCGCAAGCTAGCCTTGTAGTGATGGAGAAAAAAATTGCGAAAAGGTGCTAAGAAGTTACTGTTAGTGAAACTCAATTTCAAAGTTTGAATGCATGCATTGACTAAAGTAATGTAGAGCAAGTGAAGGTCAAGGTCATGAAATCAATAGAGAATTTGAAAGAGATTGAATGTGAATTGGATTTGTAGCAATTCTTAGTGAAGAAAGGATGTTAGAGAGTTGATAAGTTTGAGAAGGAGTATGCTTGTGTTTCCACAAAGCTCAAAGATGTAACTACTTAGTTAGAGAAGTTGAACTTTCAAATTTGTTGCAATGAAGTGTGGACAGAAGGTCTAATGAAGCAAATTTATGACATGTGCAACAGGCCTAATGTGCATGCTTTTCCATTGCCTATAAAGAACCCTATTTCCATGCTTGTAGGAAATTCCAATGTGATACTTGTGGAAGCTTGCCCTATTTGCTCGTGTTTTTTTTCTTGCAACAACATACTTGTGTTGTCTTGTGGTTGCATGTATCACCCCTTCTATGAGGGGTTGCATTTAGAATAAAAAGCCACCCATTGTGTGAACCCCACTTGCGAGAAACCACTAACAAGTGATTATATTATCAATTTTAGTTTTTAACAGAAAAATTTATTGGTGAAGAGGCTTACACAAGAGAAGGGATGCAATATTGTCAGCACCACAAGGAGCATACAAGGGTCAATTGCACCAAGTAGTAAGTTCTTTTACATTTGTTTTGTTTTCATTGAATTTTATTTCTAGAGTTTTTTTCATAAGTTTTAGGGCAAAGTTGTTGTTTGGGGAGAGTAGCTTACATTTGAAGAACTTTGTAAAACTTGGAAGCAAAACTAGTTTATACTATATTTAGAGTTGGTTGAAATTGAATATCAATTCTTAGTAGATTAACTTACTACTACATTGAACTTGCCCTTGTAACTAAAGTATGCCTTTCTATTGTAGTTACTTGTTTTGTGTATGTACTTGTTATGAACCTTGTTTAGTTGGTAATCCAATTATGTGTTTTTTGTTTTAGTGATGTCTTAAATGTGATTAGTTGGTTATTTCTTTTAGTATTTGTTGGTTTAGTTTATTAAATTAGTTGTTTAATTTGACCTTGTTAGATGTCCACTTTCTCCAAGTTCAGCTTTTATAATTACATTTATGTAGTTGTCCATGTATGTTTGGCTACTAGCTTTAAGTTCATATCAAATAGTGGCTAATTTTTGTCTATTTGATGAACAATTATTAGTTGGTATTTTTGGTCAGTAGTTATTAATTGTTAGTTGACTAATGCATGCCTACTTGTGTAATGTTAGTTGCGTACTTATTATTTGATATGAACTTGGGCAATTTCTACTTTGGTAAGTTTTGTATTAGGTGGCTACTTGGGTAAGGTATGTTGAATATTTACTAATATTTTAGAAGGGCTTAGGGTGAAATTTTTTTAAGTTGTACCACACAGAATAAAAAAGGCCTAGTCCTCATTACAATCCTTTTTTACCTTATATTTTGATCCCCATAAAAAATAATGACTCAAAAGTTGACAAAAATTTTAGAAGGACTATGTTGTAGACCATTACAATTCATTCCACCATAATCATCCATAAATGTGTTTTTACATGGTAAAAAAGGACTAGGTAAAAAAGATAGAAAATGGTGATGTTGTGACAAGATTTTGGTACATCTTAAAAAATTTGAACCCCTTGTGATTAGTTCAAAAATACATGGTTACTTGGGTGATTTATGTTGAATACTTGATGGCTACTTGGTGTTGGTCATCTACTAGATGTTCATGTTGTAAAGTATGATTTTGGGTTACTAAGTACCTCATGGCTACTTGCTATTTGTTATAAGGCAGTAATGTCTACTTGTGTTTAATTCAATATTACATGGCTACTACGATTATGTTTAAAGTGTACTTGCCAGTTATAAAGTATCATGTGCCTACTTGCTACTTGTTTCAAGTGGGCCATGTCTGCTTGTGGTTAGTTCAATACTAATAATTGCTACTCAAATTATGTTTAATGAACAATTGTTCCATTCTATTATTCAACTCAAGTCTATTATATTCTATTGTTAAGTCAAAATTGAACTACATCAATATAATCAATTAATTTATCAAAATAATCTATATATATATTGTATGTTTTGTCAGGATATATGTATGCATTACATATATATATGAATTAGTACAATTGTAATCTATCAATACATTCTGTACCAAGAAACCTATTTTAGCACACTAGAAGTTTCAAAGATTGTCATGAAATGCAGTAAATGAGATTGTCTGAAATTCTTGTTACTTCCCCTATGCTTTCCCTCTTCCTAGAGTTCGAAGGGGAATTCTATCAGGTAAAGTTGGTTTTTACTCATTGCAAATTATCAGACATGGAAAACAGTGGAGTTTTCCAGTTTTTGGTGACAAGAGACCTCCCCATACCCCCTTGTGATAGATCATGCTCATGGTTAACACTTAAAAGATGATTAAATTCTAGCAAATTTTAACTTCCTTCTTCAAGATTCACTTTGTGCTTTGTATGCCTAAGTTTGCATAGAGAATACTCAAGGTTACATGACCATGATTGTTGTGCTGATTTTGTTTCTGTTGGAACTGTCAGAATGGATACAGGTCTTCAAAGTGTCTCTCTGGAATATCAGTAGCACACTTACCTGGATTTTCAATTGAGCCAAATGCTGTCATGCCCACAATCTCAAATTTGTTTTTCAATTAGTTGTAGTGTGCCTTCTGAGGAGTTGGAGGTAGATTGCACACCTAACCCAACACCAAAGTAGATGCTTGCAAGGTGTGAGAGCTTTCAAATAGAACATGTTTGTTCTTTTAAGAGCATTTATAGTTAGTTCTTCCAATCCCCAAAGCTTTTTTTTTTATGGCAGCTAGAGAGCCATTCCAACACCAATTGGCACTTATATTTTTAAGTCATTGGGGGTAGATACTGAATTCAAAAATAGGTGGTCACTCTAACATGGAGTGAAAAACACTTCTTGTTCATAAGGCATGATGTTATGATGAAAAAGTTTTGGTGAAGTACCAATTGAATTATCCTTTCAAAGGTTCATGGTTTTGATTTCAATTTTCATAGAACTTTAGTGTTTATTTCTCCCAGGTTGTCTAAAAGCCATTCCTCTGGCTGGAATGTGCATGTGTTTGCAACATGGTAATACATTTGTGCATTGAATTATTTTCATTCCATCATTTCATGTTTTCCCTCCTATTTTATTTTATCATTTCCTTCATCTTTCCATAAGTTCAGCTGTTCACTGATCTTTTCCTGCATCTTAACTAGAATTTTTGAGATGGTAAAGAGTTCACTTTTCCGCTTGAGGCCATGTGGGACTTCCTCACAGGTCCCTTGTGAGGCCAGAACATCTATGTAATGTTGCAAAATATACAGCCCCGGCTACAGATTTAATTAGTCATCTCCACGATTGAATCATATATCCAAAGAAGTTCCATGTGTCTACCATAGGTTGGTGAGATATAGGAGGTGAAATTTGAAATTTCATATCGTACTCATATACTTGGACGGTTCTGACACATATTGAAAGGTTTACAAACATCAGCGAAGATGAAGCCGGGAGCTAACAAGTTTAAAGATCATGCAGGCACCTTGCAATAGGTGCCGATGATCCTCCTCTGGACTTCTATCATTTCACAAATATAAATTACTAGCTGACTCTTCCAAGCACAGAACTAATATTGGGGCTTGGATTGAACTACGGACTACTGAGTGTACGTCTATATGGCATATGTTGGTAGAGGATGGAATATACTGTCCTGCAAACTCTTCCCAAGTCTTGAGTATGACAACGAGGTCTCTGGAGCATCCTGTCGAAGTTATATCATGTCAAGGCGCTTTAGTATCAATTATTTATATCCTTTACTTCCCTCCGCAAGGCTCGCCAAGACCCCAACTAGTGGAGCATTGATGTACGTGGTGGGCTCCATCTGTGCGTAGTTCGATCTCACGTCATTGAGATTGTCAGATTGGTCAGGACCACCGATAACTGCTCCAGTCGCCTGATTGGGATTTGGTTTTGCAGTCTGGAACCAAGAGAAGCCTTGTTGGCAGTAAATCATTCCAGGGTAAACTCTTTTAGAAGGCAACGAAGCTGCACGATGGTGCACTTGCTGCGGATATTTCGGACCGAATCCGACCATGTAAGACATACCCAAACGGTTTCCTCCAAGGATGTAGTCGACCTGATATCGTGATCATGAGAACCACATAATTATCATGAATGAACTGCCAAACAAGGAAGTCGCTACTCTTCTTTTCTGAATGCTAGAAGGAAACCATCTTATGAGTAAATTCTCAATCAAAACTGTGGTATAAAAACTACATTTTGCTGCATGGAAATGGCAAACATATACTACAAACAAGATTCATAGATTACAGGTGTCTAGTTTGAACTGAAGCTAAGGATTTTCTGTCTGCATCGGTTATCAAGTTTATTAGAGGCCGGAAGTCCCAATGTACGATTCGTGAATCATGCCAGTCGCATCAACTCCAATATACCTGACTTTTGGCAAATGAGGCGAGTTGGAGGGGAGTTATAATGGCTCCTCCGCAGGACACGGTAGACCTTGAGTTTGACAGGTAATTTCCGTAGACAGTAGCAAGAAAAGCCGCAGTAGTTACATACTGCAAATTACTCTGCCCAGAACGGAAGAGAAGCCCTCCTGCAGCACATTTTCCAGATAATCTCAGGTATATCCATCTGAGTTTTGAACTTCTTTCAAGCAGAAGTATGCGGAACTCCGACAAAGATCGACTTGGTATGTTCTAAAGAGAATTGCAGTCGACTACAGCTATTACTTACGAATTATAATGAGTTTAAATCATTAAGAGATCCACAAGATTCAATATAGTATTGCACAGATTGATACCGGAAGCGCTGAGATGAGAACTTCTTGACACCGATATAAACATGTGCAGCATACCTATCAAACTACGTGGCAGCTGTTAATCATACGAACAGCAGTCTCAGCACTTAGGATGCCTGAGTACCTGGTGTAAAAGCCGTTTGAGTTACAGGGCTGACGCTTCTTGGTAAAATGCTGCAGATGAAATTGTCGGCACGAGCTTTGTAGCCGTGGAGACCTCCGTCATTTTCGCCCAGGACGAACTGCGCAAAAAATTGTCAATTGGTTGATGATAGAGCAAGCTACATATTAGTGCACAGAAAATGTCGACAGATACCATTCTTTTGACTGAACAGAACTTATATATACAAGTGGCCTTGAACGGACAGGAGTCCTCTGTATGTAAAACCATGACGGGAATATAATCAATCGCCAGACGAAATCGATTTAGGTCTCAAGTATATTCAAAGCTTTATCATTTCTCCCATTAACGTGAACTGTAGCAAATAGAAAGAATTTCTCACGGCAGAAAGGAGAACTTGAGCTCCAGCATATTTGTTATCCCAGTCAAAACTGTTCACAGATTCAGTTGTCCCACCCAGGGTAGCACCATTCGATATAAGGTATTGGAGGTATGTTACATCACGAGTTGCCTTGTATAGCCAGGCAGCACCCCACACCAGTTCATCCTGGAGGAAAGATCAAATGTTAAGCTTGAAGCTGGTCGGTTGGAGAATGTCAGGGGACAACGATGCAACAGGTTAGACCTGCTTCTGGAATCATTAATTATCTGTTTTCTTCAAGGAGAACTTCAATTTATCAAGTACTAACACCATCTAGTTAAGGTTACATGAAAGAATAAGACCATATTGGGATAGAAGATATGATACTCACGTTGTAACCAGAGTAGGAGCAGTAGAAAGGGCAGACAACTCCACCAAAACTATCACTATATTTGCCTCTATAATTATTTGCGAAGTTGAACACCTGGAAAACATAGAGGACGGTCCGAACGTTAGGATCATGGCGAAAAAGATTAGGAAGACTTAGCATCATATGCTCTAGCTGGATTTGACACGGACGACTCTACGGCAGTGGAACCCCAGCATTAATTGTCCCTATCATGTCCTTGGGGTGGCGCAGCGTGTCCGCAAGGGGTACTGTGTGCCCGTAAAATGTAATAATATAAACTTATTATCAGATACTACAGCTCCAAAATAAAAACAAATAGAGAAATCAACAAGACTTTCCCTCGACCAGCAGATGACTACATAGTTCCAGGATTCCACACGTGAGCAAGAGAAAAGGAGAGAAAAGTGTTATTATTGCATTTGTCGTGAACATGCACACCTGAATTGCACTTGTTAGAAGCCTTGCTGAATAGATGCTGTCAAGGTCTCGGAAGGCGAGGGATGCTGCTGCAAGAGCCGCAGCAGTTTCGGCGGCCACATCCGATCCAGGCCGGTTTGTATTCACTTGAAATGCTGGTCGTGGGGTATCCATGTCCTCAGGTCGCTCCCAACACGCGTGGTCGCTGTTAGGGTCCCCGACCTGAAATCACCATATCTGAGCTCTAGTGAGACATTTAATAACAATGTAGATTTGGGTTTAGTGGAAGTCGCGCAATCCTTGTAATTCTTAGTATCCTTCGAACTACAAATCAAAAGACTCCCGGCCATAGGAAGCGCGTTAGAGTACATAGCACAAAAGCATTTGAGGAGAACCCAAGCTAACGACAGTTAACGTAGTGTTGACATCAGTTGGCTTGAGAGCAATTACACGTGCAGGGTAATTCGCCAGAGTGGGGGCATTCCCAAAGTAAAAGGCCTGCTCGACTAGGCGGTAGCAGAATCCAGCCCCTTATTTTGGGAATGTCCCTCACCTGTGGGTTTTACCCATAGTAAAGCACTATAGACGAAGGTTATAGTGAACCTACACATAAGTAGATTACTGGAGATAGTAGGGGAAGTTTCGTAAGCCTACTCCTTAAAAGAAGGACTGATCTTAAGTGACCGCAATTAGATCCCTCCCAATCTTAAGGAGTACGCCTAATATTTGTAGTCTTAGCAGGTAATTTCTCGGAGCACGCTTTACGAAAAGTATCACAGACTGTTGTACAAATTTGGATCACGTGCTCACCTGTATCCATAATTCATTCGGAGCGGTGTAGGCCTTGAGTAAGTAATCAGTGCCCCAACGAATCGCATTCAACGTATGCCCCAGTTGACCGGCTTGCTTCAACTCCTCACGAAAGTCGACAGCGCTCCATGAGAGCAGGGTCATGGAAAATGCCATTGGAAAACCGAACTTCATGTTGTCTCCAGCATCGTAGTATCCTCCACTCAACCGAGCCTGCAAGTACGAGTGCGGTTTCCATTAAATTAAATTTCGAGGATCAAAACTGCAGATGCCATTCATTCTAGGATTGAAAAATTTATAGCATGCATACAATTCGGAGCTGTTTCCATATTCTTGGAGATGCAGAAAATTGCACATCGAAGTTAAAGAGATCGATCAAAATTAGCTGTAAGCCAAGCTCCATCATCTTAAATTGTAGTGGAAAAATCTATTGTGCATTGAGGATTACGTACTTTGCTCTGGGTACCATCGTAAATGGCTGAGTTCCCCCTCCAACGGACACGTTGCCAGTTAGGCAACACCCCTGAACGTTGCACATCGTAAAAGAGGATGGATAAACGGAGGGCCGTGGCATAGTCCGCAGCCGTGAAAGCCGCCACCATTCTCAAGGAGCCCGTACACACTAGCGCTGCTATGAGGACTAGCAGACGAGTTAACCTCGAGCACATTGAACTTGAGTAAGTCATGAATGCAAACGGCTCTGATCTCAGCTCTTCTTGAAACCGTTACGCCAATTATTATACAACTAGAAAAAACCAACAGAAAACGACCGAACCCTTCCAAGCAAGCTTCAAAACAAGGATTGATGCATTCAACTTGCTTAAATCAATATCAGATCCATCTGCTGTTCTAGTGACCGAACCCTTCCAAGCAAGCTTCAAAACAAGGATTGATGCACTCAACTTGATTAAATCAATATCAGATCCATCTGCTGTTCTAGTGTCGAGACTTCGAGCTCTGAATCTGATGGGAAAGATTGCGATGGAAGAGTATTGTTTGATTATGGAAGTTAGCAATTAATCTTCGGGGTGTATATAGTGATCGTGCATAGTGACTCTAGCTAGGATTCCGATTTGGCGAGGTCTAACAGGGGTCGCGGCACAAGTTTAGCTACGTCCAGCTAAAAATGCCCAGGAGGAGGCGACTAGCGCGCCGTGTCGTTCCGGCGAGGTATGTCGTCGCTGACTTTCAGATTTAACGGTTAATACGGCGATCTAGCGGCCGCATTCTTGCAAGTTGCACATGGTAGAAGTCCGGTCGCAAATAACAAGGTGCCGCCCGACCCGAAACAAAGTAACCGTGCGATGTATTCATTTGGCAATTTGTATTTTCTACTCTTAGTCTTGCTTTCGGAAAACACCTTACAAGAAGAAAAAGGAACTTTATACTTGATCTGCAATCTTATAAAGGGAAAGTAGAAGCTATATATCGATCACACGAAAAAAAATTCGTTATTCCTTGACCTATTAGACGGCGCTTTGGTAGGCCCCTTTTAAGTTTCAAATCTCCAACGTCAACTCCAATTGTAGAGGAGCCCGGGCCGGCGATTGAACCACCTTTAGCACGACTCTTTGTTTGCTTTCCCATACCTCAAGAGGATTGCCAGGCGTTGATTTGGCGACCTCTAAAGTTAGTACGAGAGTTTCCTTACTGGCCCAATGGGGAAAAGGGTTCATTTGGAGTTCCAGAAATGAATTAAAAACCAAAACGAAATGGTTTTTAACCTTGTCTTTATACAGACAAGGGTAACAGTATTTAGTCTAGAATATACACACAAATATATAGGGCCTAGGTAATGGGCTCATGCCTACAGGTGAAAAAAACCTGATGTAGGTTTTTCAGAATGTGAGCCTTGAATTGTTTTGAGGACTTAATTTCAGTGAAGTGACACTTAAATGTTATATCAGCCTCATAGCCTCATAGCCTCAAAATACATTATCACAGAATTCCTCCACAAATATTTGTAGCCACATATTTTGCAAACTCAGCTAGTGCCAATCAAGGATTTCTTTGCAATTTTGAGGTTTTGAAAATTTGGTAAATTTTTCAAAAGAATTATCAGTTTTTTTGACTTTAAACTGTATTTGAGAAATTCCATTTTTTCTTGTCGACACAGTGCAAAATTTAATAAAAAAAGCATTGGTGCCAATATTTGGTTTTAGAGTAAGCACGTCTTACCCCATCTTGGATCAGTTGTAGTCACTCAGTTTCATGCCTTTTGTCTTCTTTTCTAAAATCATCATCAACCATGCATTGCACATTATGTTGTAGATGAAGAACCATATATTGAAGTCCATGCCAATCTGAGGCAGCAAAATGGCTTTGGGCCAATATTTGTGCAAGTATTCATACGGGATGTTGTGCCTGCATAGTTTAACAATCTCTATTGATTAGCCCCATAGAACAATTTGTCCTAGTGGTTTGCTAGTAGTAATCCCTCACTTTTACAATGCCACTTTTCATGTTTATAAGTAGGACTTGAAAAAAAATAAGTAAAAAATCTTGAATGTGAGAAATATTGTCAAAAACCTAAATACTAGGTATGGCTGGAGTTGCTGTAACTCTGTTTTTTTGGCAACACTTTCAGGTAAACGAAAGGAATAAGTGATCAATTGGCTACCTTTCATTCAATTTCAATTTTGTCCACAACATCATCATGGCTCATACATTGAAATACACGTAGCAAAGTTTCAGTCAGTTTACATGGGTGGATTTTTTTGCACTGGCCAACAAAGCATTCAATAAAATTACCAGCATGAGTAACTTCGTACTGGATTTTATTTTGACACCGCGGTGCAAAATTTCGCCAAATCAAATACTGGTTGGGAGAAAGACTAAGTCAACCTCCTATTTGAATCGTAGGAGAAAAATCGATAGCACTTTACATGCCTGCTTCCTGTTAGGCTTCACTTTCTTCAGTTAGGTCTTTTAGTGGAAATATTCAACCCAGGAAATATTAAGTTTAGTCTCTGAGGCATTGAGCTAGTTGCTTGAATGGACTGAAATTATCACATCAATTCAAAAATTGTGGAGTTGAGCGATTGGACGGATTTGGTAATTTCATTACATGACTTAAGGACCTAGGCAATTTGACCAATAATTTTTGACAATTTGGATATTAGTGTGGTCATTCATGAGGACAAACCAAGTATGTTGCCACCCTACTATAGTATGCATGCACACACAAAAACCCTTGTACAATAGTAATAATGTAGAAATTGCCTACTTAACATTGAAAATTTAAAGCTTTACAAAGATAGGTTCTAACACGTTGAAAATAATATTTAGAAAGATGTGGGGCCACAAACTTTAAGACTTTGCATATATGCAACAATATCATGATGGTCCCAATTGTCATGAACCACAAAACAAGTTGCTAGAAATAAGTGTTTCAAACAAATATGTTTGTTTTTGTTTATTTTTTGATAACTAATAATTTAAATTTACAATCAATTACATCAATTATTGGTTAGACATTTACTAGTTACATATTGGTTAGATTGAAAATATTTGAACTTGAATGTGTATATAATTCTATTTAGATAGTTTGTGAAAAATTCTTTTGAAACTTATACTATTGTTGGGTAAAAACAGGCAAATAAAAGCCAATGGCAACCTCCTAAGTCAACATGACTAGTCTTGAAAAGATGATGTGGCAGCACGGGCCTAGATGAAAAGTCCTGAAACAATGTTAAACAACAGTGCTTAAACAATGTTTTTACATTATTTCACTACGCTAAAAAACATTGGTTACATGCTTTAAAATGTGTTGAAAGCTATTCTATATTTATCGGATTACTTTCAAACTTATTTAAATGCTACATTAATATATTAAAATGTCTTCATATAAATACAACATATACTTTCAACATTAAATTCGTTTATGAAAGTTATGAATATCAAAACCAAGGACCAATTACAAAAACAATTGCTCGTAATTGCATGGTTTTACCTTCTTCTTTTTTAATTGAAAATTAGAAAAAAAATTAAACATTTCAACAAAAATAAAATAAAAAATCTCTCATTCCCAATTAAAACCTAAAACAATTATAATACATTATAATAGTTAGGTATTTTTTTCTTCTTATAAATTTAAGTATTATTTAACTTTTGTTCAAAAATAAAAATGAACATGAACATACAAAAAAAAATAGCAATAACATAGACTCAATAGATAGAAACTAATTTTCTCCCACTTGGCAATTGTCCCCAAGAATTAATTTTTAATTTATCAATATGTGGTTTTTTTAATTTGAATTTTGGTTTTAAAAAGTATTTCATTCAGTTTTTTGTGATTTTTTTGTGAGATGAGTTATCAAAAGGTTGTCACCAAAAGCATTCAAAGAATACTATAATCAAAAATAGGTCCACAGTGGGTAAAAACACATTACAATAGACCAAAATTATCGCGACCCTAGCTTTGGGTTCGTGACCAAGGCTAGGGCTTGTGAAGGTGCGGGCCGAGAGTGAAGCCAGGAGTCACATTTCATGCTCTTGAGACTGTGGGAGAATGTGAGGGAATGAACCCCCACATACCCAAAAGAGCTTTCACTTGGGGAATTGGAGTCCTAATCAACTTCTGAATTTTCAGATAGCGATTACAAGGGTCAAAACCCATTAAATTGAAAAGTTTCTTAAATCATTGGAAATCTTTTGGAACGTAGATGTCTTAAATGGGCTCGCATGACCCATTTGGGTTCTTAAAACATGATTTTGGACAAAAGAAAGGCCTAGAGTCAATTGGTAGTTTGACTTCCAACCACTAAAAGTCAAGAATTGCCCCAATTTTCTTGCATGCAAGTGGCATGCCACATACGGTTAAAAAGATTTCGACAAGGGCTATGATTTTTCTTTAGACCTCACTTCAATCAGAGGTCTACACACAAAATTATGGGTGTTTAAAGTGCCGAAAAACCCAATTATGGGAATTTTGGGAGTCCCATTTGGGAGTCCCGGGACAA
>Ga0209208_10006458_pt1 | contig 16154 bp, 12 predicted proteins | sample S1TSphfallax_3_FD_187694 | JGI IMG/M metagenome (GOLD analysis project Ga0209208, IMG submission 187694) | Host-associated microbial communities from peat moss isolated from Minnesota, USA - S1T2_Fd - Sphagnum fallax MG (SPAdes) (version 2) | ecosystem: Host-associated > Plants > Peat moss >...
GGGTCAATGGGTTCGAAATGTCATGACGTTGGGGGTCTATGGCGTTTATAATCATTACAAGCTTAAAAATCGCATTACCTTATTGAATGCAGAGAATCGATCTATTCGAGAGGGGTTTAAAGCACAACAAGAAGCCAAACGGGTCGATTTACAAAAAATGATTGAGCTTATAGAAGAGTCTATTGCAACAAAAGAGGACATCAAAGGGATACAGGATACGGACCCAGCCGTGGCTTATAAGGCGCTTTCTCAAGCAAAAGATGATTTGACGACTTTACAGCAAAAGCATGATACCCTTACCAGAGATATAACGGCTTTAAAAACTCAATACCACGCCTCTGAGCAGGCCAAACAGAAAGCCGAGGGCGATTTAGCGACAAAAACGCAAGAGAATCAGGATCTTCATGATCGCCTGACTGGTATGCAAAATACTGAACTTAGCTTAATTCAACAACTGAATGCTGCTAAAACAGAAGTCACAGTCAAGGACAAGACACTTCAGGATGAGCGTAATCAGAAAAGAAAGGACATGGCTAACTTACATGTCCAGCTTAATCAGGCGACTCTCAAAGCCATCCGAGTGACAGCTTTAGAGAACCAAATCGCTCAGTTCCAAGCAGCCAATAAGCATCTACCTGAAGTCGAAAAGCTCCAGCCAGAATTGTTAAAGCCTATTGTGCCCAAGTATACTCCGCGAAAAGATGTGGATTACGAAGTGAATGGAGCAATGGATATTGCAAAGGATAATGATCCAGACGATGTCAATAAAGCATGGGCTATCGGTTATCATCATCGCTATGGCAATTGTGTAACAGCCGCTGAAGTCGCTAAAGTATGCTTTAAACATGTCTTCGATGAACTCATTGAAATGAGCTCCAAGGAAGATAAAATCAAGCTAACGAGGAGCTCAGACACATTAGAAACTTTTGGGAGATTTGCTGTTTATCGAGGGATGGTTCTTGAATTGCTTAGGGGAGCAAAAGTCGTTTCGGGTGGATGTCACGGCTTTATGCTAAGAATTAACGGGGATGTTTCCATGCTCCCTTCGCATCCAGAAAGAGCTCTCGTTTATGCAAAGAACGGAAAAGGAGATCTTGAACCTAAAGTGATTATTCGCTATGGACAGCGGGATGATTTTACCCCTGATGAGGACACTTTAAAAAATGAAGGAATGCCACAAGGAGTCGATCCTGTCGCTGCAAAGTGGATTTTAGAGCAGCTTAACGATACAGAAAAAGCGCATCTTTTCACTTACTTAATGGCCCCTGTGATTGAAAATACCGACCCTAGTTATAAGGAGATGACTGCATTTATCAAGAACGTTGACAATCCACGTGTAAAATTAGTTCTCACGGCCTTTGAATTGATTCAAGACATGGCAATCGCCCTCTCCAGTAAATTTGGTCAGAACGTATTCATTCCATGTTGGGAAGAGAACGCTAGTGATGACAATGCGAAAGCTTTTATCAAATCCGAGGATAGAGCGCTGGAGGAAGCAAGTAAGGTTGAAGACAAGGCATTGATGCAAACAGATCCTCGAGAACAGCGTGTAGAGTGGACGCTAGACCCTGATATTTTAGAGGATAAGAGAGCATCGCTTCAAGGACGCGGACAAAGAGAATTTTACGATCTCATCATGCTGTCCCAGGTTATTTACAAAAGCTACTTTAATCTCCTGGCACAGGGGGTGAATCTCTTGGAGAATCCTGAAAACCCTTCGAAAGAATTTAAGCTGCTCGATTGGAACCTGGTCAACCAACAGTATCATTGTTCCCATCAGATGATTGGAGCCGATCCTTTCAGTAATGGAGGCCAGCGCTGCCTACTTTCTAACTTACTCGCCATCTTAGTCACAAATAAGGATGACCTAACAACTGAAAATGTGCTTAAGCTCAGACGAGCGATGGCTGTTTATTTGGACAAACTTATCGACGCTGAGCGTCTCTATGATCTTGAAAAGAAGAAGCCTCTATCTATGCAATCAAAAGAAACCCCCCAATGGAAAGAGTTGGCTGTACTTGCAAAAACCTTTAGGAATGGGATCAGGGATGTTCATAAGTGTTCAATTCAAGATTACCAAATATGGTTGAGGAATCAGCCGTTTGGAGTAAACGTGAATCTTAGTCATTTAACCCCATTTGAAATTCAACTTTGTGCTTATACACTAGGAATTAGAATAGGAGTGCTTCCGATTACTCTGACTTGTTCAGCAAAGGTAGATTCTCACGGAAGAATCATTCCAGAAGCAGAATTTTATGGGCCAAATACGGAAGAATTCTTCTTAATAGGCGCGAACAATGGTTCTTATTATGGTTTGTTTCCCAAGCTTGATAGGGATGTCATCAAGACGCTCGATGATGATAATAAAAGTGATATGTTTGTTTTAATTAATTATTGGGACAGCGTTGACATGAATTCTAGAGAATAACCCATGAGTCAGCCCACATGACGGGTTGCCAAGAGAGGGGGCCAGTTAAATGGCCTATCCCTTGCTATTTTACCTAGCAAGCGGTCAATGATTTTGAGTCGAGTCCCCTCTCCTGTTCTGTCTTGTTGAAGTTCCTGAAGTGCTCCCGCTTCTGGAGGGAGTGAAAATGGAATGGCAAGATTGCGCTTTTCTTCTTCTCCACCCAGTCAAAATTACCTCTCCTATCAAGACCCATTGTACTTCAAGAATGGGATTTAGACAAAGCAAAAGCTCCCGCGATTCAATGAGAATAACGCTTATCCATTGATTTTATACAGAAGATCTGTCAGGGTTATGGCCTGTCCGTTAGAAGAGAGGAGGTTGGGCATGTCTGATACGCTATTTGAAGTGAAAAAGGAACACCTTGAAACAGGTTTAAGAGGATATCCTGTAGGATATTGCCCCACCTCTTCGGTGGATCCTTTCCAAGGATTATTTTATGTGGGGCGTCTTCTCTCTCAAATCCATCACTGGGAACCGGAACAGGTGATGTTTTTGCTTCATAATGGGCATGAGGGGAGCTCTGAGGAAGTGGGGCAATTTTCGAAAGAGTTAAGGCAAAGAGCAGGATGCTCCCCGGAACTGATTCGTCAGATTGAACAGTTGCCGCGCAAAGGGCATCCAATGAAGCTGTTCTCAGCCGCCTTATTGTTGGCAGGGATCTTTCACGGCCACAATGACTATCGCGAAGATTGTTTGAATCTCGTTGCCAAGATCCCAGAAATTGCGGCGATCGTCATCAACTATCATGCAGGTTGGGGAGGAACAAAGGCGTCACAACCAGACTTGGGTTACATAGAAAATTTTACACACATGCTCAATGTCCCAGGAGCCGATTCAAAAAGACTTGTCCGCGCTTTTAAGTTGTTTAGTCTTCTGCATTATGATCATGGCGGCGGCAATTTATCGGCCTTTGTGGGAAAAGCGGTGGCTTCTGGACTGGAAGAGATGTATGGGTCAATCTCCGCCGCCATGTGTGCTCTTGCAGGGTCTCGTCATGGAAAGGCCAATCAGCATAGCTTGATTTTTGTGCAAAATCTGATCAGGGAGATCGGAGAAGATCCCGATGAAGAGGCTGTTGAAGAAGCGATTCGAAAGAAACTGGCAAACCATGACCTCCTTTTCGGCTTTGGCCATGCCGTTTTACGGGTTGAAGACCCTCGCGCTACCTTGCTCTATGATGTGACTTGGCAACAGGAGCCTGACCATCCTTTGGTGAGAATGGCTCACCTCTTGCGCAAGGTAGGACCCAAGGTGTTGAAAGAGAACCCAAAGATTTCTGATCCTTATCCAAATGTGGACGCTATCTCCGGAACCATGCTCACAGTGTTTGATTTTCCCTACTCCGACTATTATACCGTTTTATTCGGATTAGCTCGCATCGTGGGGATTTCTCGTCAAATTGTGTATGAAAGAACAGAGGCCCGAGAGGGAAGGGGAACGCCGATTGTCCGTCCAAGATATTTCTTTAAAGCGAATTAACCGTCCTCTCAACCAGTTCTTTTGCATAGAGGGCGTGGTACAAAAGCCCTTTTGAGCCCATTCCTATTAAGGCCCATTGAGAGGAGGAGAGGTGTTTGAGGAGAGGGCAATGTTGAGGGCCGGCAAGGCGTACTCCTGCATAACAGTTGAGGAGGGAGGCCTCTTTTAGAGGGGGAAAAAGTTCGAACGCTCGGGGCAATATTTCTCTCTGAGCTGTCTTGACATCGATGAAGGGATGTGGATATTCTTTTTCATAGGTAGCGCCTACGAGACACGACCTCCCCGTTTCAGTCATCAAGAGATACACATGGGAATTGAGAGGACAGGCTAAAGGCGCTCTGTTTTCAGGCCAGGAAAATTCTAAGATTTGTCCTTTGACTTGCTTAAGCGGCAAAGAGGCAAGTTCAGGGAGTTGAAGGGTCTCCGCTCCTGTGGCGACAATGATGAGGTCAACGTATTCCAATTCCTTTAAAGAATGAATCTTCCGTTTCACGAGTGTTGCCCCTCGCTTGGCGCATGCATGCCATAACCCCTGTAAATACGAAAAAGAGTAAACCGTGATTCCCCCTTTAATCCATAAGCCTGGCGCTCGAGCGCAGCCGGGAACCAATGCTTGGCAAGCGGAGGAATCGAGCCACTCTGTCTGAAAGGGGTGGCGTGCAGCACATTGTCGAAAATCTGCTTCTTGTTGTTGATTTAGAGCAAGGCGTAATATACCTCTATTATTGGCAGTGACAGGCCGCCCTAGCGCTTGCGAAGCGGCCGTCAAAAGTTCTAGAGTTGCCTGTAGACCCTCTTCTCCTCTCCAGTTTAGTTTGGCATGGGCTCCTGCATAGGGATGCAATAGTCCCGCTGCGATTCCGGAGGCTCCTCCTCCGATTCCTTTAGAGTCAAAGAGATGGACGTTCAAATGTGGAAACGCAGAAACAGGATGAAGCAAGTGCCAAGCAATGGCGAGGCCGCAAAAACCTGCTCCGATAATGGCAATGTCCATGTCTATTCCCCTTCAAAATTCGCTATCATTCAAATTTGAGTCACAGTGAGCTTGTACCCATTCCACTTCAAGAGTTGGATTTGAGTTGAGTCAAAGCCCCGGGCTTCAGTGGTAAAAAACGCCCTCATATAGCTCGCTATTTTTATGTTTTTGGTGTCATGAGACTCTCCTATAAAGTTTGTCTTCTTTTTGCTAGGTAAAAGTTCCTAACTCTGCTCATAGATTATATTGGATATTGAAATTGGAGGAGAAAAAAATGAATAACGGAGAAGCTTTTGCCTAAGAAACATTATAGATGAGTTTATATAAAAGGGTAGGTAAGTGGCAATCAAGGGTTCAAATACCGGGTTCGAAGCCTTTTGCCCAGGGCCTCATCTATCCATTCTCTTTTAAGAAGATGATAAGCATTGACTAGCCTTTGCATGACGCCGACAGCAAGAATTGAATAGTGCTGGGCGATCTCCGGGGGCTCAGCAAAAACGGTCTGAAATAAAATCTCTTCGAATCTGAAACACTTGAACCTGCTCAATAGGAGTCGGTAGGCATTCTGTTCTTGTTTCGAATTCTAGAACGGTTTACACTCAGTCGTTCTATGACGAGATTTTGTATGGTAACCCCCTTATTTTTTGCCTCCCTCTCTCTCTTCTGTTATATTAGCTCTCCTGTGACAGATATGCGACAACAGCCAAAACTAGAGTCTGAAATCGTTTCACAAGCGTATTTCTCGGAAGAGGTGAAGCCTCTTGAAGAGGCTGGTGAATGGATAAAAATTGAAACAATCATGGACCATTACCAGGGGTGGATTCAAAAAAGCGCCCTTTTTCAAAGAGAAAGGGCCTTTTTATCGCATCCTTCTGCAGTTGTCGCAAAAGTAATTCGATGCGCAGCCCATCTTTATGCCGTACAGGAGACGATTTATGGGCCTATCTTAACGCTCCCCTTTGATAGCAAACTAGAGGTTCTAAAAACCGGTGAATCAGATAGCCGCTGGATCAAAGTCTCTCTTGTAGATGATCGTGAAGCATATGTCCAACGGGGAGATGTCTCCCTTAACCAAATACTCCTGAATCGTCATCAAATCTGTACTCTGAGCATGCAATTTTTGGGACTTCCTTATACCTGGGGGGGACGATCGAGTTTTGGATATGACTGCTCCGGTTTTGTTCAAATGTTATACCGTCAAATGGGAGTCGCTCTCCCGCGCGATGCAAAGGATCAAATCGGCTGGAGCGGCTTAACGGAAATTCCACTAGAGCAAGCGATGGCAGGCGACTTGATTTTTTTTGGGCGGGCAGAAGATGATATTCGGCACGTCGGCATGTCTCTCGGCGATGATCGATTTGTTCACGCGACTGTTGCTGAAAATGCTCCTTATATTCGTGTCAGTCGCCTTTCTACTCCAGAATGGAGTCGCTCAGGTCGATTTCTCTATCGCGTAGCTCGAACGTTAAAACAGATTCGCGAGCCTGGCCATGACCGGGCTAAGCCCGGGTGCGGGTAACCGCAAACACGAATTTTAGGTCACTCACCTGACGCAAAGAGAGTGGCATTTCGGCTAAGCCGAAGCCACGAGAGCTTTCGCTTCAGCCCAAATGTCTCTCTGTTTACGTTAAGGTCAGTTAGGTAAAAACAAATAACCCCTAAAACAGGAGCAGCGCTTCCTCCCCCGTTGAAGAGAGGGGTCTCTGCGCTGTCAATTTTATGAAGCACATCATCTCGACTTGGAAATGCTTGAAGCACTCTCTTCTCTTGTTGCTTCTTGTGACTCCACCCTATTGTTTTGCCGATTTCTTGGCGGGACATCATCAACTGATCGTCGTGACAACTCCTGATTGGGAGTCAAAGATAGGAAAGCTGCAGTTGTATGAAAGAGCGGGAGAAGGGTGGGATTGGACGTCTATTGGAACATCTCTGCCAGTTGTTGTGGGAGCGAGAGGACTCGGTTGGGGCATTGGGTTGCATCCAAAAGCTGTTCATAGGCTTCCCGTGAAGCGAGAGGGAGATGCAAAGTCTCCAGCGGGGATTTTTTCTATCGGAACCGCTTTTGGGTTTGCCCCCGCCTCTGAGATGTCGGATCTAAAGATTGATTATCTCCCCATCGATGCAGAGACAGAAGCTGTTGATGACCCTTTCTCTCATCACTACAATTGCATTGTGAGTCGCAAGGGGTCTAGCATCGATTGGAGGACGTCAGAGAAGATGCAAGAACAACCTCTCTATGCCATGGGATTAGTGATTAACCATAATTTCCCAGATCGAGAATTTGGTGCTGGGTCGGCCATTTTTTTGCATATTTGGCGCAATCAACATTCTGGCACAGTCGGTTGTACTGCAATGAGTCAAAGAGATCTGGCTGCCCTGCTTTTTTGGCTGCAAAAAGGGAAACACCCTGTTCTCGTACAGCTCCCTCTCTTCACATATCAAGAGTTTGAAAAGGAATGGAATTTACCAGCGCTGACACCTAAACAAAGGGAGAGGCAACAAGCGGATCATCTCGTCGATCTCACGACAGTGAACCCTACCATTATCTTTGATATTCGCTATGCGACAAACAATAATTTCCTTGGATTCGCCGTCTACCCAAAACCAGCGTGTTATTTGGATAAAGAAGTCGCCGAAGCGCTTAACAAGGTTCAGCAAGAGCTCTCGCTCATACAACTGGGTCTTAAGGTCTTTGATGGGTATCGTCCCTTATCTGTTCAACAAGTCATGTGGGACGCGGTTCGAGATGAAAGGTATGTCTCAAATCCTGCAAAGAACAAAGGAAGACATACCCGCGGGACAGCAGTAGATCTTACTCTTGTGGATTGTCATGGCAATGAATTAGAAATGCCCACCCCATTTGATGATTTTACAGAAAAGGCTCATAGCGATTATCCTAATGTCTCAGAAGCTGCTTTTAACAATAGGGCCCTATTAAAGAAGATTATGGAAAAATATCACTTCCAGCCACTACCCACTGAATGGTGGCATTTTGATTTTGAGGGGTGGCATGATGAGAACAGGTTCCCTCCGCTGGATGTGTCCTTTAATGACCTTTAGATAGAGAATGGGCGATGTTCGAAGTCGATCGGGAAGCGATCAAGAAGCAATTAGGTTCCTCCCTGTTAAAAGAATGCCTAGGACGCATGCTTTTGATACGCCATTTTGAATTGCGCGCTGAGGCTGCCTATCAACAGGGAAAAGTGGGAGGTTTCTTTCATTCCTATATTGGACAGGAAGCCATTCAAACGGCTGCAGTCCAAGCATTGGGCGCTGAAAATTGGTATGCAACCTCTTATCGGGTACATGCGTTGGCCCTGCTCCTAGGCGCTTCCCCCGAGGAGCTCATGGCTGAGCTTTTCGGAAAGGTGACGGGAAATGCCAAGGGACGGGGGGGGTCAATGCATTTTTTTACCGATCGTTTGCTAGGAGGGTTTGGGATTGTTGCAGGACAAATTCCCATTGCAACAGGAGCTGCGTTTACCCTCAAATATCAGGGAAAAAAAAATGAAGTGGCTATTTGCTTTATGGGAGATGGTGCGGTAGCGCAAGGGGCGTTTCATGAGTCTTTAAATTTGGCCTCTCTTTGGAATCTCCCTTGCATTTATGTCATTGAAAATAATCAATGGGGCATGGGAACAGCTGTCCATCGAGCCATTTCCGTCCCTTGTTTAGCCGAAGATAAGGCTGCAGGTTACAACATGAAGGCTTATACCTTTGATGGAATGGATTTTTTTACCTGTTATGGGGGATTTCAGCATCTTTATCATCAGGTTCTTAAAACAGAAAGACCTGTCTTGGTAGAAGTATTGACAGAGCGTTTCAAGGGACATTCTATTTCTGATCCAGCTCTTTATCGAACAAAAGAGTCTCTTAAACAAGTCATTCAGCGGGATCCAATTCTAATCATGAAGCAGGCCCTTTTAGAAGCAAATATGATCACTGAGGAAGAGATCAAGGCTCTCGAGAAGGAGATGCGCCGGCGCCTTCTTGTGGCTCTGGATTTTGCTGAAAAAAGTCCTTGGCCTGATCCCCTGACTTTAGAGGAAGAGGTGGTAGCTCCTGACTTAGGAGACGACAAATGAGTCATGGAACACAGGTTGTCGAATTGCGCGAGGCATTGCGCCAGGCAATTGATGAGGAGATGGAGCGCGATCCGAACGTCTTTGTCATGGGCGAAGAAGTAGGAGAGTACAACGGAGCCTATAAAGTGACAAAAGGACTACTGGATAAGTGGGGACCTAGGCGTATTGTAGACACTCCCATTTCAGAATTGGGATTTGCTGGTCTTTGCGTGGGCGCAGCAATGACCGGATTACGCCCCATCGTAGAATTTATGAGCTTCAATTTTTCCTTTGTCGCGGCTGACCAAATGATCTCAAATGCGATAAAAATGTACTATATGTCAGGAAATCGTTTTTCTGTTCCCATTGTCTTTCGCGGTCCTAATGGAGCTGCAGCTCAAGTCTCTAGTCAGCATTCGCATTGCGTAGAAGCCTTGTATGGCAACTTGCCTGGTTGGACTGTCTTGGCTCCTGCAAATGCTTATGATGCGAAGGGATTGCTCAAGTCGGCCATTCGCGAGAATCATCCCGTCCTTTTTTTGGAATCCGAGCTCTCTTACGGCGATAAAATGGAGATTCCTGTGGGAGAATACCTCGTCCCTATCGGGAAAGCTCGCATCATTCAAGCAGGGGATGCCGTGACTCTTGTGTCACATAGTCGGATGATTCATGTTTGTCAAGAGGCAGTAAAGGAGTTAGTGTGCAAAGGGATCAAAGCAGAGCTGATCGATTTGAGAACCATCAAGCCGCTGGATATTGCCACGATTGCAGCTTCAGTCAAAAAAACCCATCATGTTGTCTTGGTGGAAGAGGGGCATATTTTTGCAGGGATTGCCGCGGAGGTGGCTTTTCAAATCATGGAACATTGTTTTGATTATTTGGATGCTCCTATTGAAAGAGTCTGCCAGTGCGAGACGCCGATGCCTTACTCTAAGGTGTTAGAGCAAGAGACGCTTCCCACTGTTCATCGGATTTTAAAGGCTGTGGATAAGAGCCTCTATCAATAACGGAAGGAAAAGTCTATGCCTTTGACCTTAACCATGCCTAAGCTTTCTCCGACCATGGAAAGGGGAACCCTTGTCAAATGGCATAAACAGGTAGGGGATCGCATTGAGGGAGGAGAAGTCATTCTAGAGGTGGCCACCGATAAGGCAACCTTAGAGTATCAGGCACTTGATGAAAGCTGGCTTCGTCAGATTCTCGTTCAAGAGGGGCAAGAGGCTGCTGTCAATGAACCGATTGCTGTGTTGACCACCGATGAGAATGAGAGCATCGAGGGATACCAAATCCAGAAAGTTTCTGTTGAGGTAAAGGAAGAGGAAAAAGGAGAACTTCTTCCTATAGAGGGTGAAGGTCAAGAGGGGGAGGCCTCACCTGCTTCAGAAGATCTGTGCAGGAAAAAAGAGGAAACTCTCCTTGTTCAGCCTCGATGTTTGCCTGAGCCCCCTTTAGAACAGACTTCCTTTGAGCATCCGACTAAATCTTTGGAAAAGCGTCTTTTAGCTTCCCCGTTGGCTAAGAGGCTTGCTAAAGAGAAGGGGTTGGATCTTTCGACAGTTAAGGGGAGCGGGCCTAACCAACGGATCATGAGCCGAGACTTGGCAAATGCCCAGCTATCTGCTCCCTTTCATTTTGGCCGTCGTCCTATTCCTTCCCTTCCAGGTGGTTCTTTTGAAGAGGAGCCTCTTTCTCCGATGCGTAAGACCATTGGTCGTCGTTTGCAGGAATCTAAGTCTTTTATTCCTCATTTTTATGTGACTCAGACTTGTGATGCGGAGCCATTGTATACTCTTCGAGAACAGCTCAAAAGCCAAGAGGTGAAGCTGTCTATCAATGATTTCATTGTCAAAGCGTCTGCTCTCGCCCTTCGTCAGCATCCTGCCATTAATGCGGGCTTTCATTCTGTGAATCAATCGATCATTCGATTTAAGACCATTGACATTGCGATTGCCGTCAGCATCGAATCTGGACTCATCACGCCGATTGTCCGTCATACCGATTACAAAACGTTGGGAGAAATCGCGTTGGAAATTCGCGTGCTCGCTCAAAAGGCAAGGGAGGGAAAGTTGACTTCTCAAGAATACAAGGGGGGGTCGTTTACGATTTCCAACTTGGGAATGTATGGCGTAACAGAATTTCAAGCGATTCTTAATCCACCGCAAGCGGCCATTTTGGCTGTTGGCGGAATTCAGGATGTTCCCGTTGTTCGTAAGGGCGTCTTAGTTGCGGGAAAAACATTAAATCTCAATTTATCTGTAGATCATCGGGTCATCGATGGTGTTGCGGCTGCTCAATTTCTCCAGACATTAAAGAAAATGTTAGAAGCGCCTGCTATTCTCTTGATCAACGACCCCTCCCTAAAGGCATAAAATAATACCTACTCGGTGAAAATCCGATCATAGCCCCAATGGCAAGGGTGTCCAAAGAAAGCTAGAGTACTCGCTGGAGAACCCCAGTCACAAAACGGCGATAGCCCAATGCTGAATCTCAAGGAAGTCTAAGTCAAAATCAAAGTTCAAGACCAAATCTGGAAAAATCTATCGATCGATTCTTTTGCGGGAAATAGGCTTCGTTTGTGTCGTCAATAGAAAAAACCGTAGAGAAGTCCACTCAACTCTTTGAATTCTCAATGATTGCATATCTGCTATCCAACTCCTCATCGCGGAGCTTCCTTTGAAACAGAACAAAATTAGCTGGCATGCATTCTTCTACATCTCATCTGTATCAGGAAGAAAGTCGGGCATCTAAGCCTTTAACATCCTTACATGCTCTCAACTATTTTTTAAATTGTGCATCTTCTTTGACAGAAAGCTTCAATTAAGTTACACTGCGTTCAAGCAAAATTTGGGGTTTTCTGCATTTTGCCCTATACACAGCATGGTAGATAGCTGTTTTTGCCCAGGTGGTGAAATTGGTAGACACGCCAGATTTAGGTTCTGGTGCCGTAAGGTGTGTAGGTTCGAGTCCTATCCTGGGCACATCCCGGGAGACATTTTCAGAAATGATAATGTCTCCGGTTTTTTCTTTTTTTAAATCATTGGATTTCTGTAAGATAATTGCTAACGCTGGATTCAATCCATCGATTCGATATTTTCTATCCTGAAAGATCAATTTTGCAGGGAAGATCGAACCAAGCAATTTTCTCTTTACCTCCAGCCTGAAAGGCACTTATCGAAACAGAGTCCCCTGACCCTTCACAAGCCACTGCCTCGTACGGGCAGGATGGCAGGGCAGGAAAAGTTGTTTATTTTTGCCTAACACAAAGACTCGCCTCTCTCATTTCCTTTGCGGTGACCCGCACTTGACTTAGCGCAGTCAGGGTCTCCTCGCCCATGTGATGGAGCGGTTTATATGCAAGCGCGACTGGCTTAACCCATAGACCCTTTTAATCCCTTGTCGTCCAGCGTGGGGCTGGAGAAGCACCCCACAGGTCCTATGGTTTCGCTCCTCACGGAGCCCTGAGTTAAACTTAGGGCCTAGACGGGTCAACGTGGGGATTGTTTGCACAAGCCCCTCACTTTAGGGGGGGTCGTTGACTAACTGCCAAACTTTTTCCAATCAACGTTTAAGCTACAAAGTTGAATTCACAAAACGCAAATAGACATTAGCATCAGGACGAACGCAAACGGCTCCGCCATGCTCAATCCAGTCAGTTGAAGGGACACTTTTTGATGCGGAGGGATCGATTCAAGAAATTTTGAATGCATTTTCTACTCTCAAAGAAGATCAAGCATGTGATGTCAAATGCTTTCAAACGACTGATCCCTTCGATGAATTATTAGTTGTAGGACGGAATGTCCGATGTTTGATTTATCCACTCCACAAAGGGAAAGAGATCGTGGGTTACCTAAGGTTACGTTACGATCTGACTCATTTTAAAAACCTTCAAGAGCACCTTCTAGTTCAAGTGGAAATCGCTCCATCGAATCAAAGAACCACAGATCCTTGGAAAGATTCGATCGATCAGATTATTACTCATTACCACACCGAAAACAAACTCAATATTCAAGCGACAAATTCAAAGCAGAAAAGAGAGCTAATCTCAAGACTGCAAAACAAAGGGTTATTGGATTTTAAAGAGTCATCAGCCTACGTCGCCTCTAAACTCCAGATTTCACGAGCAACCGTCTACAATTATTTAAAGACTGCAGCCAACTTTAGAAAGGTGCAGGTTCATCAAGTTGATGCTTTTACAAACGAAAAATTTCGAGGAAACCCTGCGGGTGTTGTTTTGGATGCGGAAGAGCTAGAAGAGTCTACTATGCGAAAAATTGCCAGGGAATTGAATTTATCTGAAACAGCCTTTGTTTTGTCTAGCGATAAAGGCAATTTCCAGATGCGTTATTTTACTCCAACTGGACACGAGATCGCATTTTGCGGACATTCTACTGTGGGGGCACTTTACATGATTGCCAAAGAACGGCAGTTTGGCATTAAAAAGATCGGTGACTATGAATTTGATGTAAAAACGCATTGTGGGCTTCTCAAAATGGAAGTGGGGATTAATGATCGTGAAGAAATCCATGTTGCTTATGAGACACCCACAATCAAGTTAAAAAAAGTCAAAATTACTCACGAACAGGTTGCGAAGGCTGCGGGCTTTGGATTGCATTTAGTCGATCAATCAATTCCAGTGATGTATGAGGAGACTAACAAAGACCTGTTTATTGTCATTCATTCTCTAGAAGATTTGAAAAAAGTTGAATCTCATCCCAAGTCCTTTACACAATTCTCTAAGCAGCATGATATCATCGCTTTATGTGCTTTATCGCCAGAAACTTTTGAACAAAAGAATCAATTCCACATGCGTTGTTTTGCTCCTCTAGTAGGAATCCCTGAAGATCCCTTTACAGGATCGGTATTAGAAGGGCTGACTGCCTATGTTGAGACACTCGGCCTTTTGCCAAAATGTTCAAACAATTTTGGGGTAGAGCAAGGTCATTTCATTGAACGACCAGGGGTTGTTAAGGTGGAATTTTCAAAAAAACGAGGAACGTATCACGCTAAGGTTTTTGCGCAGGCTGTGCACTGTTTCTCGACGGAAATTAATCTATAAAAATAGAAAGGATTAGATGTTTCAATACAAATTGGTAGCGGTTGTAAATAAAAAGATTGAGACGGGCATTCTCATGAATGCTCTTGCACATATGTCCCTAGGCTTTGGCGCTCATACTGGTCCTACTGAATTGCACCTCATGGACCATAAGAATGCGGAAGGATTTGTCTATCCTAATATTTCAAAAATGCCTTTTATCTTTTTAAAGGAGGATAATTCAAATAAGATTGCAAAGCTGCTTATGGAAGCCAAGGAAGCGGGCATTCAATACTCAGTTTTTACGAACACGATGACCGAAGGGACATGGGAAGATCAGGAAGTCAGGACTCTCGCGACTAAGCCGGAAGAGATCGTCTATTACGGAATCGTGTTATTCGGTTCAAAAGAAATCGTTACCAATTTAACTAAAAAACTTTCCTTATTCAGGTAATTATCATGTGTAAACAACTAACAGACAGTGCAAAGAAGGTACAAGATTTTTTGGTGGATAATGGATTTTCTTGCACTGTAAAAGAGCGTCCCAATTCTACCTGAACTGCACAAGAACCGGCTAAAGCTATTGGATGCGAGGTTGCGGAAATTGCGAAATCATTGATTTTCATTGATAAAATCCTATTTTCGTTATAGCATCGGAAGTGAATCAGGTCGATATTAAGAAGACTGAAAATTGTACAGGACTCCATTCAGGCAGTTTTTCCCGACCCTCTGTAGACAGTTCTAGCCTCTCTACAAAGGTTCTCAAGAGTTTGAATAATGAGGCGCTTAAACCTGTTCAATGTGGGTTTAAAGCGAAAAGTAAGAATAGGAAAAAAAATTAGGTGGTGTTACTTGAGATCAATTCCTTTTAGGAAGCCGAGAATTTGTTTTCCTGTTTTTAAGATAATCTTTTTTTCTTGGTCGTCTTCTTTTTGTCTTTGCTCAAACTTGGTCAATGGCAATGGTAGAGACTGTGAATTGTGTGTTTTTAAATCCTCTTCGATAGCTGTAAGAGTCTGGATAACGCCTCCATGAAGTTTCTTGTCCAAGGCATTTTGAAAGGTTTTTTTAATGATGTTAGGTTGTGCAGAACTCCCATGTCCTTGAGAGGATATTGTCTCAATAATTCCATTTACATCTGAAGTTTCAGAATAACGTTTTAGTGCCAAAAAGATATTGTAAATTACAGCTCCAGAATTTCTGTAATAACCCAGGTTACGAAATTGGTGCTGTAGCGCTTGGAGTGACTCAAAGGGTTGCGTTAACAATCCACTGATTTTTGGCTCGGTAAAAGTCTGGCAAATGATCTCATGCCATCTTTTTGAAACAAGCTTAAGATTGCTTATCTCGGTAATGGTGCTTGCATTAAGGAAGATCAGCTCCAATAAGTCTTTATTTGCTAATATGTTAATAAAATTGTTTTTATTTATTTGATTATTCATAAATTTCCATTATTTAATTCATTTATTAATAATTTTCACTGAATAGAAATTATATCTCCAACAATTTTTATTTGTCAAGATTTTTTGTAACGGAAGTTCCAGCAGATCGGCATACAAGAATTTATAGGTGATTGATTTTCAAGTGTCTTATTTTTTTCTCTCATTTTGTAATCAATAAAATATCTCTTATTTTTTTTAAATATTTCCATAAATTCAAATATATGCTATCAATGTAGATATGCATATCGTAAGATCAAAATTCACAGGAGATTCAGGGAGAATCTATCAAACAATTTTGCTTCGAGAGTCATATAGGGAGCGGAAAAAAGTAAAAAAAACGTACTGTTGTAGACCTGATCAAGTGTTCAGAAAACGAGATGGCAGCCATCGAATTCGCTTTGCGCCATAAAGCTAACCTAACTGAATTGGGCTTAATCAATGACTCTAAAATCACAGGACGATGAAGTAAAAAAAATACTTAAAGGGAAAAAATGATGCCAAAGGGGCCCAGCTCCAAAATTAAAGGACAGTGAGGTAATTACAATGGAAATTGTTGGAGAATTCTTTGGAAAAGATTGTGATAAAACCATTTGGGAGTATTTTAAGCAGCATTGGTCACATTTCTTCCCGAATATTCCTGATCGAACTAATTTTGTTAGGCAAGCAGCTAACCTACACATGGTTAAATATT
>Ga0209208_10006459_pt1 | contig 16154 bp, 11 predicted proteins | sample S1TSphfallax_3_FD_187694 | JGI IMG/M metagenome (GOLD analysis project Ga0209208, IMG submission 187694) | Host-associated microbial communities from peat moss isolated from Minnesota, USA - S1T2_Fd - Sphagnum fallax MG (SPAdes) (version 2) | ecosystem: Host-associated > Plants > Peat moss >...
ATAATTTATTATACATGGATGTCATTTTTATATTTATTTTATTTGAACCATTGTCACATTTTTTATATCTTTGACACTTTAATATGTAAAATTGATATCATATTCCTTTAAAATTATAGATTTAAACTAAATTATTGAAACTAGTGGAAATGGAAATGGAAATATTATTAGCCACATAATACATTAATCATTGAAATATATTAATATTATGATCACAAGTGCAACTAAATTACATAACCTTGGATCAATCCAAAGTTTTTTTTAGTGGTTAAAAGGTTGTAGTTATCATAATAATTCCTTGTGATATAATGCAATTGCAAAGGAAAAAACGTCTTTTTGGATGGTGATTTACGAGATTATGATATTTGCAATATAAAATAAAAATAAAATAAATTACTTATAAATTTGGAAACTTGTTAATTTGTAGACCAAAACCTTAAAAGCTTTGGAATGTGGTTATTTAAAAAAATTATTATGATAATTTTTTAGTTGCAAATGGAAAGGGAAGTTGGATAAAAAATTTCATGTGGTTTTCTCCTTTTCTTTTTTTCCCCTCTTTTCTTGCACACCATTTGATGAATAATTAATATGCCAGACTGTGGTAGTTGGTATGGTACTAACATTAGTGAACTATATTTGTGTGGAGATTCTTGACAATGGTTAATACCCTAAGAGCTAAAAAGTCCCCTTATAAATTAAAAAAATTTGAAAAAATAAAACTTCACAATAAACATTTTTAGAAAAAAAATCTATTATAACAAATAGACTGAATTGGTAAAGGGAAGAGAGTTTGGATATTTGGAGTCTGGACCTTTCTAATCATCCAATAGGTATGAGGCAATTAGATTCGATAATGAGTAAGTAAACTAAGGAGTGAGCAAGTAAATTGGATCTATTTCTTTTGAGTAAGAAAAGAAAAATAAAATTGGGTGGGTATGTTGCAAAAGTAGCAAAATAACACAAATAATTGGGATTTGTTGTGGAGTGAAAAAATAATTGAAGGAACCAATCAAATCTTATGTCAATAGATGAGTTTATGATCAACTAGGTTTCTTTGTTTTGCAATGTAGTTGGGAAACTCATATGCTAATAGTAATAAGTATGGGGAATATATAATGCAATTTGCAATGCACAAGTCGTAGGTGATAATGCATACACATAGACAAATACCTTTAATTGGGGATGTAGAAATCCATGTGAGGGAAAAACCTAATCAATCATATTAATCAAATTGACATAATGCATCTCGCTGAGGAATTACTAAAGAGTCACCAATTGGGCCACCATAAAATGATGACCTTCAACCTACTTAAGACCCTGTTATTAATCTACCACTTTTTGGTGGGTTAGTGATTGTGAATGCTAGCACAAATCATAATTTGTCAAATCCTTACATATGACATTTTCTTTTGATCCCTATATGTAGGGGGTCTTTTAGTCCTCATTTATGTCACCTTTTTTCACCACATTTATGATATTGATATTTGGAAATTGAAAAATGTTGTACCTTCTATTGTGTTAGGTTATTGATCCCAAGTTGACTTATGTATCCTAATACCTCTTTTAAAGCTTTCATCCATTTTTTCAAACTAGGCCAATTTGCAATGCAATTCATCCTAAAAAAAAAATTCTAGTTTTTTGAAAAAAAATTCATTAGAAAAAGAGATATTTTGGGTAATGTTCACTTGATGTTTATTTTTGGATGTTGTAGATAGATAGACTATTTATTATATTTTTGAAAGGTTTTAATAACAAGTCACCATTTATTGTTATTTTTTCTTTGGAATGCTCACAAGTTGGTACTAACACTCTAACAAAAACTTGAAAAATAAAAACATTAAATATCATGGCAAGTTCAACATCTCAATGTCAAATAATTATTTTATTTTGAATATTTAATGTAATATATATATATTCTTGTACATATTAAAACAATTTTTATTTTCCTTCATAAATGTTTTTTCTTTGAATAAATATGGTTTGACAATTTCAACAGTTTTGAAAGTTATATAATTCATATTGAAGTTACCTAGGTATGATGCTACTAAGAGTGGAAAGAGCTAGTGCATACAACCTGGAGGATTGGGGAATCGAGACACTTGTAGGAAAAAAAACAAAGGGGTAAAGTCCATAGCACCTTCCACTCCAACTTCAGTCACAAAAAATTTCAACTATAAGTTAGTTTCACCTACATATGTATTAATCTCAGTAAGGCACAAAGGATGGGCTTGTTTTCCTATCTATAAGTTTTTCTCCAAACTAGTAATAATGTAGGGCAAGTCCCCCAATTCCGACCTAGAAAAAGTTAGTGAACCAAACAAACCATTTGAAGATTTTCCTCAAATGATGTAGCAAGGCGCTAAACATCCCCTAATGAGCTCATAGTCTATGGGAAGGATGGCCTTGTTTTCCCTACTTAAACGTTTTTCTCAAGATTAGTATTAGTGTACAACAATTCCCCCAGTCCCCACACAAAGAAAGTTAGTGAACCAAACAAACCATTTGAAGATTTTCATCATATGATGTACAAAATTCCAAAAAGGCCATGTATGTAAGAAGATTAAAAATGAAAATTTTGGCTCCAGTAAAGGGGCAAATCATGAAAGATTTTCATAGTTGGGGTCCCTTAATATGAAAAATACTCTATCAATATCTTATTTTGGGCCCCCATCTACCTAGAGTCTTTGGGAACACATAATGGGAACAACCTTATAATTTTAATTCATGTTTTTTATATGACATCCAAAAATATCATCTGTGAAAACAAGGTAACATCATGAATTTTGACTTAAACTTAGGGAAGGCAACAAAATATTTTCGTGGCTTGGAGTCCGAGGACATGTTCCATACATGGGGCATGTTCTACAATGGGCACTATATACGACCATGTCCAAGCCCCCAAGTAATCAAAGGTCATTTGGTCTGAACCCCATGCAACTTTTATAAGAAAATTTCTTAATCTAAGTTTTTCTACCAACTTTTGATATCCTTGTGAACATTGTGTTTCTACAATCATCAACTTATTATGACCATGTCTTAGGAATTGGGTAAGCCCAAGGTTGTACCATGGTAAAACCCAAGGCCCATTTTGAAAATAATTGCTTGTAAGCATTGTATGGATTAGTATTGGCCAATTTTTTGAGTTTTAAAATAAATGTTAGTTCGAGTTATTTGAATATTTTAGATTTTAGGAATCGTTGGTTCCAATTTTTTGAAATAAAATTAGAATCAAAGAACCTTTGTTTTTTATTATTATTTCAAAAGTTTCAACGAACTAATGATTTTCATGAAATAATTGACCAAAAAAAACTGACTTTTTTGGAAAGTTCCTTGATTTTTTAAAATTTCAAGAACCATGGTTTTTATATCAAAATTGGTTATTTGAGAAATATCGAGAACCAATGAGTAAGTGGGTATATACCCAATTGACAAGCATTGGGTATCTATATATCCTTCATTCTGAAAATTATTGATGATTCATATAAACCTCCTCCCAAGACTCAATCGAGGACTCTATGTTTAAATTTGACATTTCTTAGGTTAAATACAAAGAATGAAAGGCCTTGTTCAAAAAGGTTTAAATACCATTGTGGGTTTTCCTAAGCGGCCAATGTGTAATCTTCTAGTGACCCATTTCATTATTGGATGTTTGTTGTGCTGTGATGTTGTGGTCCCAATCTACCTTGCACATTTTGCACCCCTTTACTCACCATGAGAGTAGTTTAGCTTTGAAGAGTGCATCATTGAATTTGGATACACATTTTTGCAAGCATACACACTAATCTATTAAAGAAGGTAGTTTACTTAACACCATGGGATTTTCCAAACCATGATAAGTAGTTTCATAATTTGTAAGGTTTATGCATATAGTACAAGAATTATTGAATAATGATATCTTGTGATTGAAATTTTAATAAATCAAAACAAATTTTTTTTTAAAGCAATTAAGGTGCATTATCAAGATCATGCCTAGGATTGAACAACTTTGAAGCATTGAAAATTGGCAAGTCTAGAAATCATTTGTTAAAATTATTTACAACCAACTTCACATATTTTCCAATCATTGCTTTCATCTTCTCCAATGAGTCAAACAAGTTAGATATGTATGTGTGGTCATATAATGCATCATATTATTATTATTATTTGCCATTTAAAAAATAATTAGCAAAAGAAATAATTATGAAAAAGTCAAGGTCCTTGGTGCCATGTGTAAAGTTATTGGGATTTTAAAGATTATTCCTCAACACAAAAATGGTTGCCTCCAAAGAGGAGCCAAATGGTAAAAATGTCCACCATGTCTTTATGAAATAATTGATTGAGTTTGTTTAATCCAATCAACAAATGTACCATTAGATGTAACATAAATTGGAATTGATACGAGGTCATTTAGATATACCAATATGACTAAATTGAAACTGTAAATGAATCAAATATTCCAACAATCATGTAATACAAGGTGCATTCCAAAACCTATACATGAAATAATCATCTCACTATTAATGAAATTCCAAGATGATCAAAGGTGTGTCATGAAATGCTAATTCCACAAATCATTTCAATTCCTACACCCTTTGTTGTTATGTCTAACCCACTCATTACTCAAATTAAAACCAAAAAAATGATTTTTACCTTTCCATGTTTTGTCCCAACAAGTTTTTTCAATTGTCACTTTTTGTTTGGTTGCATTTCTCCGATCTTAATTTCACTTTTGGTTGTTCATTCAATTTTCAAATTTTGATCAATGTTATTGGCAATTATGAGAACTACACCAAGAACGAAGATATTTATTTTGGGGGTTTAGTTTTGCATACAAAAATCTACCTTGATAATATACCAAACAATGATTAAGTTGGGCATTTCAATTATGCATAATATACACGTGTTAGCAGCAAAATAACTAGGGAAATTGATAACCAAGTTTATCATTTAAACAATAATGTAATAATATAGTTGGGTTTCAAAAAAATCCAAATCTAATTATTTGATCCCCTTTGTCAAACCAAAAAATATATTCATGCCTATGAAAACTTCCCCTTCTTCCAACTTTCCCCCCTTTATGTTATGAGAAAAAACAAAAACATTTGCCAACATTGAAACTTGTCGCACCCTTAAGTTCGTCTTAAAGCATTGGGAATAAACCTTTAAGTTGATGGTAATGCTCCAAAAAGGGTAAAAAGAAAAAAAACTTGGGGGCATGCTCCCTAGCTCCTTGCATTTAGAAAATATATGAACTGGGACCAAGACAATATGATAATCATAAAAATATCATGGACAAGTCACCTCCACAACCAAAACGATGTAAGTGGTTAATGCAAATGAAATTGACTTTTAATCACAAACTTGTTTTGGACTCATTACACTCACATGACCCATATTTGGAAATAAATCACCACTCTTCTTCCTTATAAATAATTTTTTTGATTGGTGGTGAAGGTTGCATCAAAATGGTTAAAATCCTTGCAACTCCCAAATGTAATTCCTAATACCCAAGTTATGATTTTATAGGGTCATAAAATTTCCATATTAATTTTGATCCGAGAAATTCACATTAAAAAGTTGTAATTTTTGACAAGATTTTTCCAATGACATGTTGCACACCTCAATCAAAAGTCATTTAATCCATGTTCCTAGGTTTTAATGGTCAAAAATCAAATCATGAATTTGATTCATGACCTTTCTTTTGGCCATAAATTTCAATTCAAAACTCCAAATATTGCAAAGTGTGAATCCACTTTTGATATTTACACTTCAAGACCTTTACAACAATGTATTGGGGACTTAATTTATTATTTACATTTTTGTCCCAAATATTCAAAACACTTCGAAACTCTAACTTTCAAAATGATTTTCACTTTAAAATGCTTGGGGCTCACTTCCATCTCACATTTGTGCAAGTGTGCATGAATCCTAGGATGTTCTTCCTTGGGTTGTTAGTATTTTTTGAGTCCTAAAAGGCTACATTAAATGGGTTCAAAACCAATTGTTCATAAAACATAATGTGAAAAATAATAAATTACATAATTTGTAACGTACTTCAAGAATGAAAATAAAAACACAAGGAAAGGTGTTACATGGCTTGTAATCGTTGTTGTAGTGCTACATGTTGCCTATTGCTTACCACCTAACTTGTTGCAAGTGAACAAAGGTAATAAAAATGATTTAAGATCATGAAAAGGGGCGGTACAATTTATATTTTTTTCATTACTTCATGTAGGTTACCACCTACCATCCTATTCATTTGCAATAAACATGGTTTTTTTTCAATCATGAAAAAACTATGCATGTGTAGGAAGTACAAAATCATTGTTGCAATGATGAATTATATCAATTGCTATATGTTTCTCTTTATAAAATTGAGAATGTACATTTTGAAATATACATATTTTGTTGTAAAAATAGTATAATATAAAAGTTTTTTAGAATTAATACTTACCAAATGGCCATATGTAAATTGCATTGTTTGGATCATGTGATTAATATTTTCTTACATGACACCCATAATAGGCCTTTGTGTGTTGAATGTTTTGGGAAGTTTTAATGTGTTATTTCTAGTCCACTTTGAATGCATGTACCAACAAACGAAGCTTTTGGGTTGCATTCAAATAACCAATAGATGTATGACTAATTCTTGCAAATTCGAACGCCCCCATATTGAATGAGCTTTTGGAGTGCACTCGAATGGTCAATAGACATACATCTATTCTTGCAAGTTCCAACACCCCACAAATGAAGCTCTTGGAGGGCATTCAATTGGTTAGTAGATGTAGGTAGTTATTACAAGCTCAAACAATTGGACAAGGCGAATGCAAGTTACGCATACAATGTAGACAAAATATTATCACAATTTGATAATTTTCAACACTTGTCCACGTTTGATGCATGATGGTGGATATTTGAAAGATATTTTTTAATGAAGGGTTCATTCACAGTTTGAGTTCCAAAAAAAGGAATAAAAATTCCAACATTTTTTAGGGCTACTTTTTAAATAACAATTACATAGGAAAAAATTGAATGAGCAAAATTGAATAGCCCAATATAAGATAATTCATGTGGTGCGAGTGATTTTTCAAATGCATACATAATTGTGCATCAATATTTTGGTTTATAAGTACACATATGACATATGCTTCAAACTAGAAATCTTGAGCTTAATGGATATAAACAATTAGCAAATTAGGAGAAACAAACGAGTCTTTTGCCTTGCAACCATTTGGTTCAAAATTTCAAGCCTTTGAAATGTTGATATGATTTGTTTATTCATCAAGTTCACCCTATGAACACATACTTGCTTTACACAAAACATGTTTTTCTTGTATAAAAAGTTTGAAACCAATTTGCATGATTTTTTACATTCCTTTTGATTACTCAAAAAATGAAGTTTAAAACAATTAAAATCTTTAGTTTAAAGATTTCAAAAAGACATTTACATACTATCCAAAAAAAATGATTTTTTATTAGTATAATAAATCATAATTTTATTTATTAACATACGACAATCCACTCCAATTGTTATCATTTCAATAAAATAAAGCTTCAAAGCCAAACTTCCAAATCTTTTAATAATTACACATTCCTTTTTGGAACTTTCATTGTGAACAAACTTTGAAAAGTTGCAATAGACGATGGTTTATATTATAACTCGTCATTATGTTATAGAATTGGTGCACATATTAATGATTTAATTGTTCAAAAAAATATTATTTTGATTTATAGGGCCTTTAAAAATCATTATAATTATAATAAATTAGTTGAAAAGTACCAATTTTAATGAAAGTTTGTCCATGAAATTTTACCCATATAAAATGACAACCATTAAAAAAATCTTCCCCATCAAAGTTTTCCAAATTTTTTAAAGTCATGGAGATCAATCATATGAATTAAATTTTTTGTTCATTTTACATTATGTTATGATAATATTGATGATTATGAATTTTTGAGGTTGGAAAATGCTCTTCCATTAAAGATGTACTTTGGCCAAATATATTTTTAATCATTTGACAACAATATTTGGATTTTCAAAATTAATAAGAAATGTTGTCATACAAGGGTTTTAAAAAACCTTTCTAAATTTATTAATGTACAATTAGAATATAAAAGAAAAAATATACGAATCAATTAAAAATATTAATAATTTTTATAACATATTTTGGTTTGCAAACCCAAGTCATTTCTATGCAATCTCTGCAATAATTGAAAATGGATGTAATCTGATTGACACAATATATAATTATAATTTTCTTTAAAATCTTACACCTTATAATCTACATTTAGTCAACAACTTAACCTTTCCCCAAGAGATGTAGGTGCTTTTTACCAACTCAAACATCTCAACAAATGAAGGTTTGGAATGCATTGGATTGACCAATATACATAAGTAATTTTTGCAAATTTGAACACCCTAACAAATGAAAGTTTTGGAGTGCACTCAATTGCCCAATAGAGGTAGGTAATTCTTGCAAGCTCGAAAAATTGTTCAAATGAAAGTTTTGGAGTGCACTTAATTACCCAATAGATGTATGTAATTCTTGCAAGCTCAAACACCCTCACAAATCAAGGTTTTGGAGTTCACTCAATTGCCCAATAGATGTAGGTAATTCTTGCAATTTAGAACAACTTGACAAATCAATGTTTTGGAGTGCATTCAATTGCCCAATAGATGTAGGTATTTTTTGCAAGTTCAAACACCCCCACAAATCAAGGTTTTGGAGTGCATTGAATTGGCCAATAGATGAAGGTAATTTTTCCAATCTCGAACATCCTTACAAATGAATTTTTTTTAGTGCATTCAATTGGCTAATAGATGTAGGTAATTCTTGCAAGCTCAAACACACCCACAAATCAAGGTTTTGGAGTGCATTCAATTGGCCAATAAATGTAGGTAATTTTTGCAATCTCGAACATCTTGGCAAATGACGATTTTTGAGTGCATTCAATTGGTAAATATATGTATGTAATTATTGTAATTTTGAACAAATTAACAAATCAACATTTTGGAGTGCATTCAATTGCCCAATAGATGTAGGTAATTCATGTAAATTATAACATTTCAATAAATTAAGTTTTTGAAGTGCATTCAATTGCCCAATAAATGTTGGTAATTCTTGCAATTTCAAACAACTTGACAAATCAATGTTTTGGAGTGCATTCAATTGCCCAATAGATGTAGGTAATTCGTGTAGACTAGAACACTTTGATAGATTAAATTCTTGAAGTACATTCAATTGGCCAATAGATGTAAGTAATTCTTGCAAGCTTGAATAATTGTTTAAATTAAGGTTTTGAAGTGCACTTAATCGCCCAATAGATGTAGGTAATTCTTGTAGATTTGAACACTTTGATAGATTAAATTCTTGGAGTGCATTCAATTAGCCAATAGATGTAAATAATTGTTGCAACCTTGTACACCCTAATAGATTAAGTTTTAAAATTGCATTCAATTTGCCGATAGATGTAGATAATTTATTGCCAATAAATGTAGATAATTTTTTCATACCAACACATATTGACATATTATGGCCATGGCTTAAAATGTCAAAAACAAATTATAGACAATTACATTTCGTTAAATGGAGTACTTGTAATTGACAACAATTAAACAATTTTTTTGGCAACTTTTGGATCATGCATTTTTGGAGATGGAACCATCGAAGAATATTCAAATCTTGACCTTGGATGAAGTTTTCCATCGTATTTGGTGTGGCTTTTGTTAGAAGGTTGTGAAATTCCTTTGAGCCATTTTGGAAAAATGAAGGCAAAACTTCACATTCCTTAAAAGAATTGCCTTCTAAATTTTTCACCACCTATCACATTAAAAAAATAATAAATAATTGTCAAGATCAATAGAAATAAAATTTCATTCTAATGCCACGTTGTTAATGAAACAAATTACATCTCCTTAAATAAAGTTAAAATTTATTGTTTCATTTGGAATTTAGACAAAATACATATACCATAGGATTGAATTAAACATGTTGTTCAAACCTAATTCTTTTCCAAAGATATATTTGGTTTCCATATAAATTGATTCATTGTAACTTCTGTGTGATATTTCGACCCATGTTTCGTAATTGTTCATGCATGTACAAGCCACCATCTTTTGCCCATTTTATTAAAGATTTATTTTTCAAGTTTTGTAACATAAGCATAAGGCTCAATGAATCATCTCCATTGCAATACACTCGACAAAATGTACGTTTTTTGAAATTGGTGAAAAAATAAGCAATATCCAAAAACATGTCTTGATGTTTTTTTATCCAAGTGGTCATAAGAAATTCCCAAATTTTTCCAAAACATTTCATTGTCAGAGCCCTTTGTTATATTTCGCCCACCTTTCAATTCACATAATGCATTTTTTCATATTTCCAAATCGCAAATACCATGCAAATAACAACAATATTTCAAGGCTTAAAGGGAGGCCCCCACAAGCTTTTATAATCTCCATAGAAATGTTTTCGAAATCATTTGTCACACCATTTGCATGTTTGAATGCATGGAACATGAAAAGTTCCCTTGCTTGTTTTTCTTCCAATAATGCCATGTTTACTTTTGTGGACTCCCTCACATGCTTTTTCAATATTTGCCAATTTCGACAATTTTACAAATACTTTGCTCTTGTAATCTACATTAATGGCATGCTTGTCAATAGGAATTTGTAAGGCTTCGAAGTTTTTTATCATACCAACATCATCCACAACCACCAAAACTTTCTTTGATATCATGCATTGTTTGTAGGTATGCATGTGGGTATGGAGCGGAAGACAATAGTGGACCCAAACCATTATCAATCCATTAAATGTGGTTCTTTAACTCAATGATCAATTAAGCGATTGTACACACGACTTGAGGTGGCAAAAATAATCTTCTACCATTGACCACATACACAAGCCAATGGTGAGCTTGTGCATGGCAAACATGACCTTGATTCCATTGTGCGAATGTTAAAAGCCCTCAAGGACCACATTTGGACTCAACTGGGTTTAGGCTACACCATCAAACAAATATATTACAAGCATAAGGCAATATGGCAGGCTAGAATCAATGCATGAGAATCAATGATAAGGGATGATTTCATTAAGCAACAAGACATTGTTTACTTGGATCACAAACACAAAAGAGTGAGGGAGTTGACGTTTACACAAAAATTCAACCATTTCTTTTCACACATGGGCATTTAATCATCAAGATTATGTGTTTTATTTTCAAGATGAAAATAAAGATAATGGGATTCATGTCCCATTCACAATAAAAATACAAACCCCATTTCAATTGCAAGCCATAGTTTCATTAAGTGATAATGGGGCAATCTCAATGGATACCACCTTTAGCACCAATGATGTGAAATTTCACTTGTTCACATTGATGGTGTTTGATGCACATTGCATCGGAATGCTAGTTGCATGGATCATTATAAGTTGCCAAACATGCATTAATTTGGTGGAATGGCTAACTCCATTGAAAACAAAACTTTTAAGGAAAAACCCTAAGTGGAAACCTTCATGTTTCATCGTTGATGATGTTGCACAAGAGTTACAAGCATTATGGTGAATTGTATTTTTGTTCTACCTTTTTTTCAACTTTTATGTAAATGCAACCATTTCAAAAATTTATCCCACATTCTCCATTGTAAATAATGTTATTAGTTGGAATGATAATAAATTGTTATTTTATGCATGGTTAAGATTGTGTGGGGCGAAGATCAAGTGCCCATTTACCTTTGTGCATGGCACGTCTTAAAGGCTTGGTGCTTACATTCAATGGGAAAAAACAAAGACAATGGTGTGTGACGTGCAATATTGGATGACTTTCAAATCATCATATACATGCCCATTGAACTAGGTGAAAACATTGAAGCTTTCATGACTCATGGGAGAAATAAGATCATTGAAAGCCTCACCCAACATTTGTTTGGTGATTCATGGACTTGATACTTTTGGACCTATTATTTCCAAGTCGGTACATGCATTAACTTTCAATCCATTATTTTTGTTCCACAATGTTGTGCAAATCCCAAAATATTCATTCCTTCGATTAATGTAAAAACACCAATGATGGATTTAGCAATCCCATGTGGGTAAATTGTGTGTCTTGTTGTAAATTTGTGGATGGTGCTCCTATGACAAGTGCCACATTCAAACTAATACACATAAGCATCAATTGAATCTTACCACGGGGCATTGAAAAGTTGGTTTTCTTTAGAAACAAAGGGGCTTCGAGGTCGGTAGATTAATTGGTTGGTGTGGAGATTCACAACAATAGTTGCAAAACACTACATGCATAAGTCGAAATGAAGAAACTTGGGTTTATAAAAAATAAAGTTGTGGAACACATTGTGAAAGTGAACATTGAAAAGGCCACATTGATCCTTCACACCCATGCCACCCATGGGATAGATGATTCAAACGAAACCAGCCATGCATGGATGGTATGAAGCCAACAACATCCAAATATGACATACAAGGTCCCACTTCCTTTCACCAAGTATGTTTGTTGCACATGTGAATGGGCGTTGCATGGAACTTGTCCAAACATCAAATTGTTATTCTTACATGTACCGATTTCATTAAAAAATATATCATTAAATATTGTGGGACATGGTATGGATCTGATCGTGGAGGTATTGTCACCATGTTTGTAGACCTTACCTATTTACACATTTATGACAATGAATTTGATGATGAAGAGGCCAATGAAGGTCACTTTGAAGAACCATGGGTTGTTGATATGTGTAGGCTTATGACAATGGATGATACCTCCCCCAATGTGGAAAAAGAAAAGGATCACAACTAACCTTCAAGTTCATCCACCCCCATGGTAAAAATGCTTGCTTGAATGGGTGATGTGATGCAAGAAATCATCAACGAAGTCAAAGAAGGTGGGGTTCAATTCATAGACCACACCACATCATTGTTGCATGTTATTGCAATAGATGTATCAAGTATTCGCCTTTCCAAGGTGAATGAAGTCATGCATCTTGACATGGTATTTCATTGCATCAATGATGGACTTGGCAATTCAGTACGCATTGAATGAAGGATTGGCATGAAACGATGTTATAACATGGAAATATTCGTAAAAATAAAGTTCATGAATGAAATTAAAAAAACACAGATTTGTTTGTACTTATCCCTCATTTTGATTTTCCATTACTAAAATGTGCATGATATTACTATTGTGTCAAAGAATATATTATTTATGTGTTAATGTATTGATTTTTGTATTAGTGAACATGTAGGGTTTGAAAATTAAAGTTATGTTACTAAAACTACATAACACATATCTTCTAAAACTCCCAAACAATAATATCTCACTCAAATGTCATATAAAGGTGGGTATTACATATTTGCATCATGTACAATTGATCTACCACCATTTACAATGTGGGTCTTGCAGGTCAATTGTACAATATTCACTAGTTCAATATGCAAGTAATGTTCGCCCGTCTTGTTTTTTGTGGCATTTAATTGGTCTTGTATGCATGTATTGCAAAATTTAGGGTATATCATAGTTGAAGGTTAATAAACATTAATACAAATATTGCATATGATTTCATATATGTCATGGGTATTAATTACATAATTACGTTAGATGAAGGTATTACAAAAACACTACTCCTTCCAACGTGGGATTTGACCACTTCATGCAGATATTGTATTACCTTTTTTCATCAAAATGATGATTTGTTTTAATGGATTTTCTTTATTTATAAATGTCATTTGGATATTTTTTATTGCATTTAGTCCATTAGATGTAGGTGTTGCATTTGGTGGACAAGATCCCCTTAAATAACCTTAAGATGATGAAGGATTAAGTTTTTACAATACCTACATAATAAATATTTATTAACTAAAAGGGGGCTTTTGGTGAGGGTACACAATATAAATTTATGTAGGCATTGTGATAAACTTACTATGGTAGACTAGTAGTATTACATTATAGTAATAAGGCAAAATTGCCTTAATGATCACCTTAACACTGATTGCAAACGATGTAGGTATTGCAAAATAAGGTTTGGAAAAATTGGGACATGCCCATAATCAATGCTTACACCTAAAGATGAAGGTATTGATAATTGGTTTAATTTTTAAGAAATAAGTATCTTTTGGATATTTCTTATTGTTTTTCATACACAAGATGTAAGTATTGCATTTGGTAGACAAGATGTACTTACATAACCTTAGATGAGGAGGGAGCAAGTTTTTGCATTATTAAATCAAGGGGGATTACATAACATAGAATTACCTAGGTATTGCAATTTGGGGTTGGGGCATGTATTTGGGATTCAACATAAGGTGATAGGGTACAATATTGCAAATTGAAAACTTTAACCTTCATCTAAAATGAAATAGTTTCATACAAAAAAAAACCTTAAACCTAATATCGGTAATCGTTTTTTGCATGAATCATAAATTATGTAGACATTACAACCTAATGGATGCATAGGTTTAAATTTGAAAAAATAAGCAAACCTATAAAACAAAACCTAAAATGCTGAGCTAAAACCTTTATATGCAACAAAAAATCCCTACCCTAAATTAAATTTAAAAAAAAAATTGGTTGCGTAACTTTAATAGTGGAGTTTAACAATCTTTTTAAAACTAAGTGTTAAACCTAATTTTGGAATTATTTTTTCATAATTTTAAATTGTGTACAAACTTTCAACATTGGATATATAATTGTAATAAAATTATGAAACAATTTTATATAAGTACCAATAAAACTTGTGTTTAAACCTAATTGGGGAGGGGGGAGACCCCAACCAGTGGGAAGGTTTTTTATCATTCATACCTTTGCCATGGAGTCACCTTCATTCTCCTCTCATTTAATACATGAAAAAAGAAAAGAAAAAGGAACCTTCTTAGATACGTATGTGAATACATAAATTCACTATAAAAATATTCCATGAAATTAATATAAATGTTAGGAAAAAGGTTACCTTAAAACAATTAATGACAAAATGCTGGGCTTAATTTCCCTAAACCCAATGTCCCCCCTATTTATTTGAAACATATATTAGGCAAAGTTTAGATTAGGGTAGTGTAACATGAGCATGAGCTAGTTGATATGCGGGTATTACAATTTAAAAAGTTTTATGGAAAACTCAACCATAAACAAAAAACGATCAAAAGTCTGTAATACCCACATAGACAAACTAGTTTATGCACCAAGGGTCCTTTCATGAAAGTGGAAGTTAGATGCCCCTGGAGCAAATGTACCACTGTGTAGGTGAATCTAAAATCTACTAGTGGTACCACTGGACCCCAAATTTCCTAATCTGTACATGGTAGAAAACTTAACAATGTAAAATCCATTTTTCCAGCTTGGAGAGCAAGAATAAACTAGCAGAAACCATCTAAAACCTGCAAACTACCAAGAAAGACAAAGGGACAGCCTCTATGACAAATAGTCAAAGAGTCAAATAATAGACATAAATTCTGCATGGTAAGAAACTAATCCACTCCTTGGACTATGATGTGTTGGTGATCAACCCCCATATCCATAAGGTACATTGTTGCATCCCTTTCCTTTGTAGGGTTGAAGTGACAGAATAACCTTAAATGTCACTACCCTAAGCAATTCCAGAGCAAATGCAACAACACAAAGATATTAAAAAGAGTTGACCTGGCAATTCCCATCACCTTTGATTTTCTGCTCAGTCAGCCCAAAAAGACCCAACCTAACATAGAACAAACCCAACACATAAATTTCACTTCTAAAATTAGCTCACAGTATCACTTGGAAGAAAAGAAATTGAACTGACATCTACATATCAGAGAAAAATCCACATGACATTTTGGAGGTTACATTACTTATGGTCAAATCAAAACAGTGGGTGGAGGTAAGTATACAATAATCTATTAAAAAATTTCAATAAAATTGTTCTACAAAACTCTGTGTCCTGAGTCTTTGGCACATTATCAAAACCAAAACCATGACAAGGATCAGTACCATCATAACCTTGTAAATATCACTCATAGAGTATCAAACCATCACATTTTTCACATGCAACAATTGATGGTGCAAACCATCCATTCAATGTAGTACACTGAATAAAGTCAGAGAAGGGGAAGATGGCACTTCTCACCTATCTAGAAGACATTGGTGGTCTGCTGAAGCATCATTATAAGTTGGAATTGAACCATTTATTCGTGTGACAT
>Ga0209208_10006460_pt1 | contig 16152 bp, 10 predicted proteins | sample S1TSphfallax_3_FD_187694 | JGI IMG/M metagenome (GOLD analysis project Ga0209208, IMG submission 187694) | Host-associated microbial communities from peat moss isolated from Minnesota, USA - S1T2_Fd - Sphagnum fallax MG (SPAdes) (version 2) | ecosystem: Host-associated > Plants > Peat moss >...
TCAAAATGTGCAAATGTTATATATATACATATATATATAAATGTGAATATCTGTGGCCTACAACCATATCATATAATTTGGGTTCACCATTTTTCATTTACCCCATGATTGAGCATCTCATTGCACAGAAGAACCCTATTATCATTACCATCATGCCCACCAGGACCCTACCATGGCACACTCATACCTAAGATAAAAGTTAATCATATGTGGTAGGCAACCCAACAACAAAAGAACCACATGATCAATTTTTATAAATAAAACACATTTTTTTGCCTTTTTTTCCCTTGTTAAAAAGGTAGAAAAGAGGCAGCACAACTTACAAGCTTATGAATAAGGTTTAATTGTTGAGCCATCAGTTGCATTCATTCATCTCTACAAGCTTTGCCTTGCACTTGCCTTGTTAGTCCATGATACACACCAAACAATTCATAATGCTTAAAACTAAACTAGACGAAAAATCCAATAAAATTTTATGGTCAAAAGCATCACATGGAAAACAAAAAAGAAGGCCAAAGAAAGGTCAACAATCACCTGCAAGAACCAAAGAAAGGAGAAAGCTAGTCTGTCTCATGGTAGGAAGCTATCTCACTCATATCCGTTCTAATGTCATTTACATGCAAATTATGAGATCTAAAAATAATAAGAGGTTTAGAACAAGCATTGCTCACCAAAGCAATCTTCCCCTTTGCTATGTTAAAGCATGTTGAAAAGCAATATCAACACATTGCCTAAAATTGAATGCAAAAATATAAAAATTAATGACCTTCTAATTGTGAAAAAAATGAACACAATCTTTAATTAAACGATCCCAAGTGTGCTATGTGAATAATACTTAATGAAAAGTCAAAAGAACTGAAGTTGGATATGTTTTGACCAAGGTTGCCCAATTCTTAGGTTTTTTTAAAGAGTCATTAATTTTTATTCCTAAAATTTTTGTAAAATAAAAAAATTGATTTTAATTGTCATAAATTCTCAAAAAAATCAAAACCCATTGATTTGAAGTCCAAGTTTTTTTTTTATCACCAATTCTTGGTTCTAAGAATTCTTATTTTTGAATAAGACACATCAATTTACGTTTTGATCCAATTTTGGGTTTTACGATGTAAGGATGGTTTGGTCACTAAAACTAATGGATTTGCAATTATAACATGTAATGTTTGAAGGTTGTCAAAATGCATAAAGATTTGTTGAAGGTAAAAATTGTGCTAAACTTAGAACATTTGCCCCAAAATTTGGTTTTCAAGCAAAAATCCTTTAAGACCCAACCAAGAAGTTGATCTACCCAAAATAACAATGTGCATGCTCGTTTTTAACAGCAAACCATTACCCAACATGTTCTTCCACAAGGAATACATTGTAAAAAACTACTATTGAACACCTTGGGTGCTAGAAAACCACACAGAAAAATGCTCTTGCTACTCCTATTATTGCTCCTCTTCTTAGTGCCATCCTTTTGCTTAGCTTTGCAAACCTATGGACGCTCCAAAAGAAAAAAGGCAGCCAAGAACAGAAGAATATATATATATATATATATGTAACACGGGTAGGTATTCAAAACATCCAAACAAAAAACCTATGGCATTGTGAAATCTATTACACTTGATGCCAAAAAAACTCATTGCAAGCTTGCCACCCTTGTTTTGTAACCTACCAACTTTGGAGTTTTCATGACTTTTGACCTTAGTCTTACATCACACCTTTGCAAATTGCACATCTATGCCTCTCAACTCTTGAGTTTTCCAAATTTGACTAATAGCAAGCTTTTGCATCAAGAAAAAGATGCACAAATAACCCAAAAAAGAAATGTCTTAAAGAAATCAAAGAGATGAAGATTGTAGAATGAAAAGAAAAAAATCAAATAGCAAAACAAGAAAAAAGAAGTGGATGGACCTCAACCCTAACCCCTACAACTCAGGGCATAAGCCGTATTAACTTAGAATCTCAAAGTAGCCTATCTATTAACTACACGCAAAAACTAGAATTGACCAAGTTCTTGAACTCCCAAGAACTATTAGTTCAAGTTTTAATAATCAAAACCAACCATGGAACAACAATAGAACAAAACTAATGTTGACATACCTTTTGACATTATAATTACAAAACCAGGAACTAATGAGTATATTTCTTGATAATTAGTGGATCCAAATGACTAAAAACTAGAGGTTAAGGACAGAATAAGGATTAGGGATGGAGGACGTTAAATCAACAATGGGTCCTTATAATAGACAATAACATATATATTTATATTCCTTGATAGCCTAATTGCCCAAATAAGATGTGTCTAGCGATGACTAAACACATCTTAGTGTTGCTCAAACACAAGTTTTGTCTTTTATTATACATGTTTTGGGCATCTAATGGACATTAATGCCTTTTAATGTTTATTACAAACTCAAAGTGTGCATAATAGGACCCAAACTTTTTGTATGGGCATCATCCATCTTTTTTTCAAAAGGATGGATTGGGCCAAGGGCAAACATGAAGAAAAAGAAACATATAATATTTTTGTACTCTTTGCAATAAAGACTCTTTGTTGATTGAACATCCTTTGATTAAGGATCAGGTTTAAAGTTATTTGACTATCACAAAATGAAAAATGTCAACCTCACTTTGTATGAGATAATCCATTTGCATCAGCTTACCCCATTTTCAGATATATTCAACATGGGATATAATTTAAAGTTATTAAAGTTATCGTTAAATTAATCCTCACTTTGGGCCTCATTGTACTCACTCATCTTCCTTTTTGAGCCATTTATAAAGTCAATCAAAGAAAAATCATTTACCTTTGAACTATTCATAAAGTGAATCAAAGTGATATCACTCTCCAAAATTAAAGATGAAAACCTCTAAGTGGTCACCATAATTTTCATTATAACCACATTATAGTGTACTTAGGTTACCACCACATAAATTAGGCATCATTTAATGTAGGGAACTAACTAGATTAGAACCTACCGTAAGGCTACCTATGATCTACCTATGAAACTATTAAGGGAACTACCTATGTTGGAGGCTATTTAGGACCTATCTATAAGGCTACTTAGGGGACACTTAGAAACTACCTAGGCTTACCTAGGGCTTACTTAAGAGGTACCTAAAATAAAGGTTATCAAAAGTTTACATAGAGGCTTACAAAGGGACTACTTGGGACATTACATAGGTGTTACCTAGGGACCTATTTAAATTAAAAGATTCCTAAAGGCTACTTTAAAAGCTATTAATCAGCCCTAAATAACCATAGGTAGCATTCTAAACAACTTTGAAATATCCCCTAACCTAAGAAATCCCTAGCTATCCCCATAGATAGACTCTAAGTCACATAACCCTAGGCAGCTCCCTTGGTGTCTCCCTAGATAGTGCCTAGGTAGGCCCTATGTAACCTTTTAAGTAACCCTTAGGTATCACATAGCCTCAATGGCCCCCAGGTGGCTTCCCAAGGTAGTCCTTAAATAACCTTCTTGATAGGAATTATGTAACCTTTTGATAGCCCCTACAAGCCCCTTAGGTAGGTTTTACATAGCCTCCTAAATAATCTTTAAGTATCCCATAGCCTAGGTAAAACCTCTAGGTGTTGTTGCCATAGATAGTCCTTAACTAACCCCATAGGTGGGCTCTATGTAAGCTCCTTAAGTAACCATGTAAAGTATCCCATAACCTAGACAGGCCCCTAAATAGAAGCTTAAATAGTCCCTAGATAGATTTTATGGAGCCTCCTAAGTAGTTCTTAAATATTTCATAACTTAGGTAGTAGACCCCTAGGTCTTTCCTATCCCAGTGCTTAGGTAGGCTTTGTGCAATTCTTTAAGTCCTCCTTGGGCATCCCAAAACTTGGCTAGGCTCCTAAGTAGACATAGGCAAAACATAGGAAACATGACAAAACTCAAATCATTCTAAGTTGAGGAAGAAATTTGAGTTTCCCTAGGTAGAGTGGGGTCCATATGCTAAGCTTGTATGCCTGTAGAGAGGGCAGAATGTTTTGTATTGCCCTCCATATGGTTGTAACAGCCCATCATGCCACTTCTTGGATGATAGACATGTTGCAAACAAAATATGTTCTGGCTTCCTTCGATCTCGCTAACACAAATATGCTTCTAGGCCCTAGTTAGTTAAGTAGGATAAGAGTAAATTACCTTTGTCTCGTACTAGTCACTTATTGTGTGATTAAGCTAAAACATGGGAACCCCTTCTAGCCAACTCATAGCACTTGTGTATATTAGCTTCCGCTACTCTGATTGCCAACTAACTTTTTCTATAAAACTTCTACAAGCCAATGGGTATTCCCTCATTCTAAGAGTTGATCTTTACACAATATAATTATATCTCCCAAATTCAAAGCAATGACTTTGGGGGTAATGTGAATTATTTGTGCTTAGCATTTTTTATTTTCTTTGTTTTTGGTTGGAGCACAAGGGCAGACCCAACCAACAAGCCATTCGCACCCCCAAGTAAAGCTCAGTGGCAAAGGGCTGGCAGGGCTTTCACTTGCACACTAGTGGATTTGAACCCAGAAGCTCTTTTGAGGTCCAGGGTCTGAGATGTGGGTTATAACCACTAAGTCATCACCCCTGGGGTTGTGCTTAGCATCTTTGATGGTTTAGCCCAAGCAGCAACTTTGCTTTCACAAAATTTTGTCACTTCGTTCATGACTTAGTACAAAGAATTTTTCTCAAAAATTTGTGCCAAAGTTGCATGGGAAAAAAAAAGTCTGAAATTCTCATATTTTATACAATTGAAATTCCAGAAGCAGGATTCTCAAAATTTTCTACTTTCCTCTCCTACCTGTAGCCAAATTTGGTTGATTCCTCTTGTGGATGATTGCCAATGTGGCTAGATCCCATAATTATAATTATATATATATGTGTGTATGTATAACTAATTCCAATGCACCTTATATGTGGATCTGGGTTGATACTTGATACCTTTTGTGTATGTTGAGCAAGGTTAAATGGATTATGGGACCCTCAATCATTCCAGGGAGAAATAATTTTGTAGTTTGTTTGGAACATGGATTGAGAAAATCTTAACTTTATTAAAAAGATAAGTGCTTGGTATCCATTTAGTAGTCCTTCTATATCGGGAAAAAGAATGTAGGAGTTTGATATACATTGCTATCCCATAGCATAGAAGGAATGGGTAGTTATTTTATTGGGCATGTATCACAATTTTATGATACATGTCAAACCTAGGTTTCACAAAATAATTTACTAGGGGTTCAAGTTTCGTTTTCTTTTTTTTTAAAATTATATGTGAGTCAAGGGTATCAATAATTTTATAAAAAAAATTAAGTTGGGTCTCACAATGTTGCTTCTTGAAATTTTGAAAGCAATTGGGTATCCCTTGGTGGTTTTCACAAATTGAGCATTATTATTAATTAAAAATTAAATTTTATTCATTTTTAATAATGAAAAATACAAGCAATGTTACAAAAAAGTTATTAAAAGTAACAAAAAATTTATTGAACTTGTACCCTTCAACAACTTCATCCCTTTCAAACCCTCCTTCAAACTCTTCAAACTCCTTTTCTAAATCTATATCCTTTCAAAGAATTGTATTAAGACAGATGGAGTTACATCTTATTCTAAGATCATTAAGTCAATTTTTATTAACAAATAACAACTTTTCTAAATTTTCAATCTGCAAATGACATTTTTTAAAAGTAATAAATATTCTAACCAAAGAAAAAATCCTTTTCTATTTCAACTTGAGATCCAATAATGCCAAAAATATGTTGGGTTAAAAATCCAACAATAGGAAACATTGCTTCATGTTTTTGCCACCATTCAAAAGGACATTTGATGTCCTTGACAAGGTGTTGGTTTGCTTGAGTGTTGCAAAAATATTGTCATTCATAGTTTTTTGGGCAGTTTTTGGTACAAAATATGACCTAAGGCAATGTTAAACATGTGATAATAAAAATGTAAAATTACAATCTTGTAGTATTGAATAAACACATCACCAAAATGTGAAAATATTCCCATGGATATGAATATAAATGGTATTTTGGTGGTATTGTATAATCACCAAAATTGTCCTATAGAGCAAATATCTTTTACACATGTAAAAGTATTATAGTATATAACCATTTGTATATAAAAAAACTTTTAGTAAGTTCATATGTATATATAAGATGCATCTTTTGAATACCTTATTGGCCTAATTACATATATTGATGAACCCTTATAATATTAAAAGTGTGTTAAAAATCAACAACTTGTTGTCCATGTAACAAAATACTTTGATTTTTGTGTGAATGGACAAAAATCATCTCTTAGTGTATTTAGCATGATCCATTTTAATGCCATGTCTATTTTTATATTTAAAATTAATCCTCTTAAAGTTGTAGTCATATGGTTTACAAGTGGGTCCCAAACTTTCAAAATACCTAGAAAATATGACTTATTTTCACCAAATACCAAAATTTTCTATAGATTTGATCGTAAAGTGGGTAAAAATTTGTTACAAGTCATGTGATTTCAATGTTTGAAAAGCTTGACACATAGAAATGATGCAATTTGTATGAATAGGTGGGAAGGTTGGTGGAAATGTTTTAAAATGTTGTGGTATTTTTAAATACCAAAAGACTACAATACCTTTATCATTTTTGAAACATTCGAGCAAACCATGACCCAACATCCAATTAATATATTTTTTTAATTCACAACTCCTTTTTGACAAACTATTCTATTGGTTCACTAGTGCTTGTAATTTGTTCAAACATATCCAAATTGCAATCTTGATCAAAACTATATTGGTTAGCAAAAAATTTATCTGATTTTACCAAAGGATGCACATGTTCATGACATTTTATCAACATAGGATATAAGGATTTTCTATCATATTCTTCAACAAGAACAACACCTTACTCCCTTTTAACAAACAAAGATATTATACAAAGGCTCTTAAATCAGGGGTCTAACATAAAAAAAACCATATTATGGGCATTCCTATCATCATATTTCCTTTAGAATGAAAGGAAAGAATCCAACACATTATTACCTCCCTTTTAATGTTACATGCCAACAAATCATCATCCATTAAACTTTCAAATGAAATAATGATTTTTTTTCCCCTTCAATTTCAAATTCATGGAAATGGCAAGGTGTAAAGCATCACTAAGAAGCTAGTGTCCATGAGATTGGTTAAAAACACGAGTAGAAATAATTGGAAAAGACAATCCATAATAATATGATAAATTTGCCAAGTCAGAGGTGGAAGCACTCAACCAGTGACTTTCACAACAATCTATGTGTTGTAACAGAACATAATGGCGGAATGAAATTACAAAGCTTCTTGAAACATAATGATCTTACTAACAAACCTACAAAACAACCAACAATAAAATGTTTAGTTATCTTATCCAATTCAAAAGTTCAAAAATGTAAACACTTAAATCAATACTGCAAATTAGAAGATTATGTGGTTTTCATTAAAATGTTCAAATTTATAGGTTAATTTCTAGTTTCAACACATGCCTTATTCCATTATTGTCTACCCTTTCCAAACTTCTTGGGCCAAGATGTGCATTTTTACAAATCTACTTGAACAATTTTAATGGAAACATACTTCAAATTATTGTAAATGTTTTCCTCTCCGATGCTATATTGAAATGCCTTTGAAAAAACATCTCCAAAATAAGTGCCTTAAAAGCTTTCTTCTAAAGCAAGAGATTCATAACTTACAACTGATTTCAATGCAACAAACATTGCATTGATATTTGAACCTTCATATTTGACATAGACAATTATCTTTTTCCTTAAACCATTCTTTTCCAACAACTTTGTCAAACTTTTGGTTAATGCTTACCTTGTAGTTTTTATCGCCTCAAATAAGCCAATTGTCACATGCTTTAGATGCCAATCATTGCCTAAAAAATTAATAACTAATGCAAACACATCATAAACTTTTGGACATGCACAAGTCAAATCTAGTTGTTGTAGAATGACATTCTGACAATGTAGGAAGAACATACATTTGACTTGTCTTCTCACTAACCTTGGCAATATCTCTTGTGAAAACTACCTTCTAAAAAGAAATTTTAATTTTGGACATAAATGTCAAACCTTGCCTCAACTAGATATGTTTTACAACTTGAATTAGTAAGTTGTTCTTAATAATCAAAAGACCAAAGTCTTCTAGGAACTTTTTTTGTGACACATCCTCCTTTATGAAAGAATCTTTCATTGAATTAAAAAAAAAAATCCTTCCAAACATATTTATTCTTTTCTTTTCAATTACTTTCAACATATTGTTCATTTTTTCTTCAAACCTCTTTGCAATAAAAGTGTGTTTTGCATCCGCATGTTTTTTAAAAGAAATTATTCCATTTGTCTTGTAATAAAAAAATAATCTTTGCTTCACTTGAGTTCTTGGATTTATTCCAATTACATGATTTTGATAACAAAATATATAACACATTATTTGAGTATTTCCAAGATCAACTTTTGCATCGTCATTAACACCAAAAAACCCCAACACAAAGAATTTCCTCCATGTGGTTTCCAATATTTTCTTTGAACATGCAACTTTTTGAGGTTTATGTTCATTAATTGTTCAATTCATTTTTTGGATTCCTACCTATTTATGTGTGCACACTTGGGTTTTCTTCTAATTTTTCTACCAAATTACATCATTCATACATATTTCAATTGTCTCATTGTTATCACTTATTATATTCTCATTTGCAAAACATTATTCCATTAATAATTTTCACCAGAGTATGTCCAAAGTTAATGCTAAAACCAAATCTACAATAATATATGTATACTAAAGATATTAAATTCTATTCACAAACAAAAGAAAAAAAAGAAATCATAAATTAAAAAAACATTTACAAACAATGGGTTTAAAGGTTTAAAGTAAAAAAGAAACATTTACAAATAATGGGGTTTAAAGTGTAAAACAAAATTAAAAAATCATTCATTTCTCTTTATCATCATGATAAAAAAAGGTATAAGGGTAATTCTTTATTAAAAAAATATTTATTTTATTCCTTCACATAAACAAACAAAAGGAAAAAATAGATTTCTAAAAAAAACAAACATAATACAAAAAAAGAATTAAAATATACTTGTAGGAAAGAAAGGTAACAAAAAAAGGGGAAAAAAATGATACTTTTTTTTAAATCCTCAAAAAAATAAAATCTAAAGCCCTTACCTTTCTTTGGCTTAAGCTTGTTACTCCAAGCTCCAATTTTTTCCACCTACAAAAGAAAGAGGAGGGGGGGGGAAGGGGGGACATTACTACAAAACATGGGATTTCCACTAGTTGATTTGACATGTTATAGTCAATTTTTTGGTCAATATATACAATGGACAGAAATGTCTCAATAAAAATGTACTAGTCATTTAGGTTAAAAACTTGATTAAATATATTATGATCAAATGTCTAATAATGTATGTTTTGATTGACATGCTTAATGATGCGTACATGGCCATTTTGACAAGGATGACTAAGTTGTTAATTGAAATGGCTACCAACTTAACATGTCTATTATGAAAAAATTGATTGACATGTTACCTTACAAGAAGGTGCCACATGGCATGTCTTATGTGGCTAACTTGATTTACAAATTGTTCAAATAGATGGTTGCCACATGGCAGTCCTTTTTTACTAACCTAATTAACAAGTGGTCAAATAGTTCCTTACCATGTGGGTATATGTTCTGATTGTTTTGACTAACAAGTGGTCCAACAATTTGTTGCCACATGGATGTTGGTTCTAACTAACTTGACTAATAGTTGGTCCAACAATCGGTTGCCATGTGGATGTTTGTTATGACTGATTTGATTAATAGTTGGTCCAATAATTGAGTGCCATGTGGATGTTTGTTTTGACCAACAATCAATCCAATAATTGGTTGCCACATGACAATTTTTTTAACAAATGATTAACATGTTGAATATTTGATGAACTTGATTTGTTTAATTCATTTTTTATAAATGAATTAAAATTAATTTTCAACCTAAAATATAAATGGGTTTACCATATAAATATTCTCATGTTAAACAACAATATATATTAATCTACATGGGCAGTAAAACAACATCCACAAACTTGACATGATTCATTGAAAGCACAAATGACGAACTAAAAAAAATACATACATTATTCACACATAATTTTACAACTTAAAAGCCAAAATTTTCGTACATGCCTCAAATTGAAGTTCATACATAGTAAATATCAACATTTGCTATGAAATCAATTGAAACATCATTAGTTGACAACTAATTAATCATATGCAATGGTTTCTTTCCAAGGCCATTGCACAATATAACCAGTTGCATCATCTACCTTATAGAATGGAAGGTCAATATCTAACTCAAAAACTGGCAAATGAACACCCTTTAATGTCACTTGTGTAATGTCATTTTAGATATACATTCATTTATCATGGAATTACCATGATGTTTAACCGTACCACCACCAAATTTGACAAATGATCTTAAAGCAATTTGGGTACTACTAATAGGTTTCACGAGGATGCGTTCTTGGTTTTTTGATACTACAAAACAAAACCAAATTAAACAAATGAATCAAGTTCATACTTTCTAGTTGATCAACTTCTATAACTAGGGGAATGAAAGTTGGTTTAACATTTGGACAACATTTTCAAATGAATATTCAATTCAAAAATTCAAAACAAAAAGTTATGACCCTCTTACACTTGGGGTGGGTTTTTTTAGCTTGTTTAGCAACAACTACCTCAAATGCCATTGTCCTATTATCAACAAGACATTTTGACTTTGCATGATTAAAAGTTCATTTTCTACCTCTGGTTTTGCTCAAAATTGAAGTGCCCATAGCCTTGGAACTACCTTGCAATAGAACCCTATTCATTTACAAATACCCAAGAAATGGCATAAATGTATTATTTCAAAATTACTTACACCCACAAAACATCATTGACACATTCAAGAAAATTTAAAAACTTTAAACACACTACATGGAAATATGGGTTTTAAGTAAGGGTTTAGAATCAACCTAAACAACCAGTAAGCCAAACAAAATCTCTTATCAAATGCTAGTGGGGGTTTTGACTTGTGAGTCAACGTTGCCCATGTGGATTCATTCCAACATCTTGTAAGGTACTTGAACACTCAAACAACCCAACCAAGCAAGGTTACAAACTTTCCAATGAATAGATGTCTTCTACTTGACTATCAAATGGGTGGGGTAAATTGTATGCAAAGGGAACATTCCCAATGCATTTGTATGGGCAATCGTCTATCAATAGAGTGTTAAATTGATCTAGTTGCCTAAATGTTGGATTGACTTCTTCCCACACCATTGACATGTTTTTCAAGACCATAAGCTATGTAGATTTCTAGGATGTGGAATGTTTGTTTCCAAGCATTTCTCCGCACCCCACACAAAAACAAAGTGGACACCATTTTTTTCCCTTAATTGAAATTGTACCATGGGTTGCAAAAATTTCTAGGTGGTTGTGGACCAAATGGCAACATATATCAAACCTTGAACTACATAACTCTAGGAACTTACAACAATTGGGTTGAAAACTCACAAATTTGTTTCCACATCTAATTACATGAACTATCAGTTTCCATTTGTTTTCATGTGATTTCAAATGTGATGCTTCACATAGTAAGCCATTCACATCTAAAACCAACAAATGGCATACTTTGTTATTAAGCCACTTGCTTGGAGAGAAAACAAAGCAAGCACCTGCAAGTGAATTAGGGTTCACCTCTTTTGGGGCCACATGAGTATTCTTGTCACTACTACCAATCACAACTTTCTTCTCATGGAGACTTGAATGTGTTTGCTTATCTAAATCACCACATTAAGGTCAATTTCTTTAGACCTATGTTCCACCATGAGTAAGTTCATCACACTATTTTCTTTGTTGCGAGGCTTGACAAATGTTATAGTATTTGCAACTACAACGTCTTGTGGCATCCCATGTTCTTGTTCTTTCAACCTCTGCAACAATTGCAACAATTCAAATGTGCAACAAGTTTAGGTGACTAAATTATGTAATCATAGACCCCAAGAAGTTTAATTACCAATTCCCTACATTAGTTAGTGAACTCCATACCTAAATAATTTCAAAATGCAAGAAATTTTTGTGTTATGAATTTTAAGTTAATTCCCTTTTACCACTTTAGTGTCACCATTAGTGGATCTAGTAACATCTATTCCTTTAGGGCATTCCAATCCAAATTGATTGCCATGACCGCCTAAATTTGCTTTCATCATGAGATACATCTCCTACATCATAAATGTCATATCCTTTTGATTTTTCTTTAATTCTTTAGTGGCCTTAACTATGTCTTCATGGTTGGTTTTCATAACTTCTAGGCGAACTTCCAACTCTGAAGTCTAATCTTCCTATAAAGTTCAAATCATGTTTGTGATGGAAATACGTATGTTTCACATTATTATGCATGGTTGTTCCACATATTTCAAATGTGAATAGATATTACATCTATAATGTTATAATTTCAAGGAAATTAAAAAATCTTATAGGAGTGAGAAAATGAATTTAAGTTATTAAATTAAAAACTCAATAATAACTTGCAACATAATAGTAAAGGTATTATGGTACATGCTAACTTCAGCCTCCTCCTCCTCACGCTCTTCAACCTTTTCTTCTACCCTTTTTTGTTTGCAAGTTTTCTCCCTTTCACATTTTTTTTGGATCTCTTCCAATGTAAGGGGTCTTCCTAGATATGTCACTTAATACACACATTCATGCACATTCAAAATTTTAGGAGTAAAAACAAAAGAAAAAAAATTATTAAAGGGAAAGGGGTGAAATGTACCATCTATTCTTCCACACCTACTCATCCAACTCGACTACCATTCTTTTGTGACGCGCTCCCAAGCTCCTTAATATATTCAAATGAGTTTGAAATTAAACTAGCGGAAGAACAAGGAGTTGGGGGCACGTTCCCTAGCTCTTAACACTTTGGGGGTAGAGGGGCGTGCTAGAGCTCTAGGATGGGACTAGGAAGATTGATAAGCACTTAACCACTCACATGGACTTGCACAAAACCAAACAACAAGTTGGTTAATGCATAGTTGGAACACTTTTGGTGCTAAGACAAGTCACGAGCAACTTGGATTCACAAGAGTCACCACGGCCTGAACTTGGGGGAAGCCACCATTCTTCCCCCTTATAGTATACTCTATACCTTTTTCACAAGGCCCACATCCAAATGGCATTTTGTCCTAGGACTCCCAAAAGGGAGTCCCGAAATTGCCAAAGTTGGGACTCTCGCGACTTTGGGGCCTCATAACTTTGCGTGCAAAGCTCCGATTGAAATGAGGTCTAAAGCAAAGTTGTAGCCTTTGTCGAGAGCTTTCCAATGGTATTTTGCACGCCACTTGCATACAAAGAAATTGGGTCGATTCCCGACTTTTAATGGTTGGGAGTCAAATTGCCAATTTGACTCCCAACCCTTCTTTTGGCCATAACTTGTGTTTTAGATGTCCAAATGGGTCATGCAAGCCCATTTTAGACATTTACATTCCAAGGGCTTTCCATTGATATAAGGAACTATTTAATGCATTGAGTTTTGACCCTAGAAATTGCCTTGTGAAGATTCAGGAGTCCATTGGGACTCAAACTCCCAAAGTGGAAGCTCCCTTGGAAGTGTGAAGGTTCATTCCTTCACACTTTCTTACACTCCCGGGAGCATGCGGTGTGACTCCTGGGCTTCGCTTTTGGCCTGCAACCTTGTAAGCCCTTGCCTTGGTCGCGAACCCAAGGCTAAGGTTACGACATTTTGAAATGTTCGAATTCCTTTCATTCGAACTACTCTTTCTTTATTTTCATCTTTCATCAAAACTTCTTTCAATTGGTTCCAATGGTTTTATGGGAAATTTCGTGGACATAGTTCCCGCTTCAAAATCATCCTCTTCAATGACCTTCATTTAATTTTCAAAATAATTGATAGTTAAATTTTCAGATGCTTGTAGGCTAAGCGATGGTCTAAATATTCAAAGCCCATCTTGAGGGCTTCTTTGATTACTTCCAGCTCTTTAATTGGTTACTTGCAAATGTCATCGATTGTTGGATTAAGTTTCAAGGTGTAGCTTCAAAGTGCATTCATCTTACTATTCCTTCCACCACAATAAAGTTTTTCGTCTATAATGTAATGCACCACAAGTATGGCATTCTTCCCATTATAATTAACAACCTCAATCCCCAATTGCTACATAACCTTATCCATTATTCAATGACATGCCTTCTGTTCAATTTGCTTGGAACGCCCCCTTAATGACTTTTCAAGCACTTGGTTATTTGGTTGGCTAAACACAATATTTGTTGTTGAAGCAACATGAGTAGGAGATTGAACTTTGCTAGGTATATTTGGTGTGGTTGGAAAAAAATTCAAGGTTGCAAAGTTACTTGTTGCAGTCCCATCTATTGATCATGCCATAGGTGTTGATGGAGTTGTAGGCCATGGTAAGTGTGGGTATCCATGCAACCCAAGAGGAAATTGTTGCATTGTAGTCAAAGCTACTATCATTTGTCGAAATGGATCATTTGTTGCCACATCTACTAAATATGGATTTGGTGGTACCACCAAATTTTGTTAATCAAGTTTAGGTGTTATTGTTTGTTGGATGGTAGCACTTGTTGAATTAGTGGCAATAGGATTAAATTGATTAGGCACAAGCCAACCAAGAGGTACTGCCCAATGAAGTATTGGCCAACCAACTAGAAGCAAGGCCATTCCTTCAAGCCGAGTTGTAATAGGTTGCAAGGTTTGTGGTACAACATGTGGAAGCATTGGTTGAACCCTTATATTAAGAGTTCCTTGACATATTTCTACAAAAAATCATTGCAAAATTAAATAGTCCCTCTTGATACCACTAATACATGATTCCAAAATCCAAAATGATAATAAGGTAATTCAAAAATATAAACAAACCTTTAATAACTATAGTTTCAAGAACATATTTGGTGGCATCTAATGTAGCCATGTTGGGTTTAGCTAGTTGTAAGGGGGTGGGATTTTCCACTAGAAACTTATCCAACAAATTAACCAACAATTTTGCAGGTTGTTTTCACATACTCCACCACTTTGGTTGTTGTTTGCCATAACATCATTTCTATATGATAATAACATGCAACAAGGGATGCAAGTTAACAATAGATGTACAAACAATAAAACATTCTTTTATTGGTCCATTACCATTCACAATTAACTAATAGTCTAACACCAAGAACTCTTTTAAACATTTACAACTTATGGTAGTAGCTCAATGAGGGCTGATTAAATTACTTTTATAATACATAGAAAGAAACCAACTAGAATTTCCATTTTTATACAAACAAAAAAAACAAAAAAATGAACAATATTCTTCAAGATCATTTTTCATGTTGATCCATTTTTATTGGATAATAATTCAAGTTCCAAGGATAAATGGAAATAAATTTTCCAAACCATCAAAACATAAAAAGAAACAAAATATTTTTAGAAAGTTGAAATATCACTTGTTTATCGACTTTCTCCTTCATAACATGAAGGTCTTGTTTTGTGCTTTCATATGATTCTACTTCATTTGCCACATCTTCCTCACCAAAGTCTTTGTCCACCTTCAACTCTTTATTGAATTTTGTAGGTTCATTTTTTTCTTTGGTTGATTTGCAAACCTGGACTACTAGATTCATCAACAACCTTTTTATTATTTGTTAATGGACTAAAGCACCAAAGTTGGGAAGTTTGGGGACCCAATATTTTTACAATTGATTAAGTGCTTGGATAATGGTGCTTGTAATGTTTTTGTCCGTACAACAACATTATAAACAAAATGACAATTTTAACAAGTTTCAATAAAACATAACAAAAAATAAACGTAAACCAAATTGAAAACACACAATTGAAATAAGAAAACAAGGAGATTAAGAGAGTTCACGAGTTTTCAAAAAGAACATAAAGAAAGTAGAGAGCACACAATTGAAAATAAAAAATAAAAAATGGTTAATTTATAAGTGTTGGATGGTATGAATGTATTCTGATCCATTGTTCAGTCAATAAACACAAGAAGAAAAAAAAAAAAACTTGTGCATTAAATTGAACAACAACAATTCATCATTGTAACTCAACATAAGGTTTTGGATTTCAAGAACTATTGAAATCAACAACAAACCATTTTTCACATTACAACAAT
>Ga0209208_10006461_pt1 | contig 16152 bp, 10 predicted proteins | sample S1TSphfallax_3_FD_187694 | JGI IMG/M metagenome (GOLD analysis project Ga0209208, IMG submission 187694) | Host-associated microbial communities from peat moss isolated from Minnesota, USA - S1T2_Fd - Sphagnum fallax MG (SPAdes) (version 2) | ecosystem: Host-associated > Plants > Peat moss >...
TCTATTAATGATTATTAGTGCCTATTCTATTTATGGCCATTGGTGGTTATTTTATCAGTGGTCATTAGTGGTAATTCTATTAATGACCATTCTATTAATGGCCATTGGTGGCTATTTTATTAATGGCCATTAGTGCCTATTAGTGGTTATTCTCTTAATGGCTATTGTGGTTATTATATTAATGGATATTGATGAATATTCTATTGGTGGATATTGGTGCTTATTATATTGATGGTGATTAATGGCTATTATATTAGTGGTTATTGGTGGTTATTATATTAGTGGCTATTGGTGGCTATTATATTAATGGCTATTGGTGGTTATTTGTGTTTATTTTGTTAATGGTTATTAGTGGTTATTATATTGATGACTATCAATAGTTGTTATATTGGTGGCTATTGGTTATTATTCTATTAACGACTATTAGTTATTATTCTATTAACGATTATTGATTGTTATTCTATTAATGACTATTGGTGGCTATTTTATTAAGGGTTACTGGTGGTTATTTTATTAAGGGCTACTGGTGGCTATTTTATTAAGGGCTATTGGTGGCTATTTTATTAATGGTTATTGATTGTTATTCTATAAATGATTATTGGTGGTTATTAATTGGTATTGTATTAATGGCTATTGGTGCCTATTATTGGTGGATATTGGTGGTTATTAATTAATTTTGTATTAATGGCTATTGGTGCTTTTTTTTATTGGTGGTTATTAATTAATATTGTATTAATGGCTATTGGTGCCTTTTCTATTAATGGATATTGGTGGTTATTAATTGGTATTGTATTAATAGTTATTGGTGCCTTTTCTATTAGTGGATATTGGTGGTTATTAATTGGTATTGTATTAATAGTTATTGGTGCCTTTTCTATTAGTGGATATTGGTGGTTATTAATTGGTATTGTATTAATGGCTATTAGTGCCTTTTCTATTGGTGGATATTGGTGGTTATTAATTAGTATTGTATTAATGGCTATTGGTGCCTATTCTATTGGTGGATATTGGTGGTTATTAATTAATATTATATTAATGGCTATTGGCGCATATTCTATTAATGGTTATTGATGGTTATTGGTGGCTATTCTATTAATGGCTATTTATGGTTATTGGTGGCTATTCTATTAATGGCTATTTATGGTTATTGGTGGCTATTCTATTAATGGTTATTGTATTATAAGTTATTGTTGGTTACTATATGTTTTATTACAACTATTGGTGATTATTATATTGTAAATTATCGTTTGATATTTTATATTATAATATCATAAGCTATTGGTAGTTATTATATTGTAAGGTATTTAAAATTATTTTCATAGGTTATTATTTTCTATTTTAAGTTATTTTTACCTTAGGTCATTATATTTTATTTTAGATTATTTTAAGTTAGTATATTTATGACAAAATAATTTGTAATAACATAAAGTAGAATGACCTTGGATAATTTAAAGTATAACTTGAAATAACATATATTAATTATAAATAAAATAACCTAGGGTATAGCCTAAACTTAATTGAATAGTTTAATTTAGAATAACTTCAAAGTTTATAATAAATTAATTAAGATACCTTAAGGTAAAATAATGTATAACAATTTAGTGTAAAATAATTTTAAATAACCTATAATAACATAAAATATAAGTTAGAATAACTAAAATAACTTAAAATAATATAGGGTATATCATAAAGTAACATAGAGAGAATATTTTTAAAAACATAGAAACAAACTTATTTACTATAATAAATTATAATGGTGAATTATGTTAACTAATAATGAAACATGATGTTTACATAATGATGTTGTAGTGAAATAATTTTCACCAAGGTAAAATGCAATGAAGTTATTTCATTTTTAAGGTCCCATAGTGATTTAAACTAGTAAATTGCACCCCATCTTGGTAGTAGTGGAAAAAGGTTACATCAACAACCATAGACAATGTAAGTTTTGGCATATCTACTAAAAAGGGAAAAGACAAAGATAGAAAGTTTGGTAAATTATGTGAAGTTAACCATTGGACAATGTGAAAAAAAAAATGTTAACGTCCATAGAAACACTTACATCTTGCTGATGCAAGACATGCAAATAAACCAAACAATCAACATGTGCCTACCACCTCAAAAAACATTTTGAACCAAAGCTAAACAACAAACCCACTCACTTCACTTGCTACAGTTTCAATACATGTTTTTTTAAAAGCATTACCTTGGTCTTCAAAGACACTTGGATGACTTTTATTTCCCTCTTCAAGATCAAATATTTTTAAGGTCAAAACACTTTGCAAACATTTTTTTCAACCTTATGCAACATTTGAAGCTTTAAACTTAGTAACCAAGGGTTAAAATTTCTTGAATGTGTGGATATCTTAATAGAAGATGCAAAAGTAATCTAGCATAGCTTTGGCAAATTCTAGTAGGCTTGCATTTGCATGACATTGACTATGCACATTTGAATTAGTTGTCATAAAAAAACACTTCAACCGATAAACAAAAGCTACAACTTGGAATGCCATTTCAAACGAAAACAAAACAAAGATCCAAGACTATTCAATTGACTTGCTAAAAATTTCCCCATATGCTAGTCTAGCTAATTCAATATCAAACCAAAATTTGATATTAAATTTTTCTTTACGGAAATTCCTAGATTTCAAGAGTTAAAGCTTTCAACTTTTCGACTTCATGCTGAGCAACAAAAAATAACCAACATATATCTACTACTAAACAAAGTAATCTTCTAGAAAAACACATAAATGTCATGTAACCAAAAGGTCTAGAATGCTACAACATTCTGAATTTCTTCGATAGATCAATTTGTAACACAAGGCTAAACTTGCTTCCCCTTGTACCATGTTTTAAAAAGTTCGCCCTCTCAAATGTAGGTGAAATAGGGTGGTCTTTCATGGTGGTGTAGGAGTAACAAAATTCTTTCTTTTCATTTATTTTGGTAACTCTTTTGCAACCACAAGCACATGATCTGGGGATTTATTTTGGTTTGTAAGTCCATCAAATTCCTGTAATGTGTCAATAGACCTAGGCTTCCTTTTTTTGAGTTTTTCTTTTGCACACCACTTCACAAGACCAATTTGCTCATCTTCAACGTTAGTTTGATTTTCAAAATCAATCTCTTCTTCTTCATTTTCTTCAATTTGCTTCTCTATTTAATTCTTTTTCATTTTTCCCCTTTTATCTTCAACAATGATGGCAAGATTTACAACAATATCAAAAGTATTTCCCAATGGCAAAACTAAAGGATTGATCTACAAAGGCACCTTTGGCTTCAATTTGTGCCAACCCTTTATGGGGACATTGCACATTGGACAAGTTGTTTTCCCTTATAAACAAGGAAAACAAAATTGTTCATGCCTGCAATTCTAGTATATATACAAGCAAAAACCCTTGCACTTTGAGCTTGTTAAATTCAAAAAATGTAGAGGAAATATATATATATTATGCCCATGACACTTCTACATGCATAAGAAAAACTCATCCTTAAGTTTAAATTCACTTCCAATTGATTATTAGTTCACTCTTAGTTAAGTCCTAATTTATTTCTAATTAATTCGTAATTCATTTTTAGTTCACTTTTAGTTAATTTTTTATACACTCTTAGTTAATTCTAAATTAAGTGTAAATTCACTTTTAGGTGAATTTTAGTTTACTCTTAGTTAAGTTTTATTTCACTATAAATTGAGTATTAATTCATTCATAATTCACACATGGGTGCACGTTAATGCACATTAGGGAACATGGGCCACATCTAGATTAGAAGTTTTTTTAAAAAATTCCTTGAACTAGGTGCCTAAAGGATATAAATAAAGGTAAAATTCCCCATTACCTTTAATCTATTCAACACTAGTTTCGGGTACTTTTTTTTTTATCATAGCCTTTTTAATTTTTTTAAAAAAAATTTGCAATAAAATTTTGAACTAGATTTTTATTTCACACATGTCATGTTTTTTTTCTTATTTTCTTGTGTCACAATTTGGATTTGGGGTTAAACTTGCTTTTTATTCTCATTTTGGTTTAGGAAATCCCATAGTCTTGGTTGTTTTCATGTTCGTGATAGTTAGTAGACCTTAGGTAGACCCCTAAATACCTTAAGTTCTTTGAACATCCCTTATATAGTTTAAGTAACCTAAGCAACCCCTAATACATACCCTAATAAGCCTTTTGATAATTTCTTATAAATAGCCTAGGTGGGCCCCTTGGTATTAACTAATAAGTAGCCTCAAGGTAAAATAACCTAGGCAACTCTTAGGGAGCCTACATAGCATAGGGTAGGTTGAGTAAGTCACTTAAGTAAGTACAATTGTTTATTAAAATGTGATTCCATTTCATATTACATAAAAAAAGTTGGGGCAATGGTAAACATTTTGCCCTTCAATATGGAGGTGAGAGGTCAAATGCTTACTATTACAACTTATGTATATACCTTAGTTTAAATTACGGAATTTAGGTGCCTACTTTAAACTGAGGTGTTTAACCTAAGCCACCTAGGTTCCTTAGCCCATGCTTTTAACATAGATGACTTAGGTTAATTAGGCCACATGGTGCCACTTGTTCAACTTGGAACTTACCATGTGTCAACATTTTAGTGGTTAAAAAAAAAGGCATTTTCACATTCTAGTCATAAAAATAGTTGAAATGAAGTCTACACATGTAAATTTGGTTGCCCACACAATTGCAAAATGTGTGAGCATGTGTCATATATAATCTTTACAACAAATTTTATGCGTAAATGAAGTGTACTCATTTATCTTGAGGGTGCATTCACAACTTTGACCTACCACAACATGAATCATGACATAATCATGTTATGTGTATTGCATTTTGAAACAAAAATGAACATTATGAGATGTTAAACAATAAAAAGGTGGATATGTACATTTAGTTTTTCAACCAAGAAGTGTAACAATTGTTTGTAGAAAACAAGTGAACAATTTTTGAATGTTTTGTTAAAGTATAAACCAATGAAAAATGTAAGACTCCAAACATTTCTAAAATGTTAAAGTTTCATTTGGAGTTATAAGTTTTATCAAAAAATCAAATAATGTCTTGTATTTTGTATCATCATTTCCCATACTTCCTTCCAAACCTTTGGAATATAATTTGATTATTTAATATTAATGCAACCTTTTATATGCACAAATTTAAAATTCTAGCAACAATTCCACAAAATCTATTTTTATAATATTTTATGCCATCATGTAGAATATTTTTTATTCTATTTTTACTAACATATGAAAAAGTTTGAAACAAATATTATTATCCTTGTTAATTCCTTTTGGGTGGGAATGAACTCAAATGAGTTAAAATTGATGTCAAAACATCAACTTTTTTGTAATTTTTGTTACATTTGTCTATGTGGTGCCACTTTAATGGCATGTGAATCATGGAAAGTTATGGTTGTTGAATAATATGGATATTGAAAAATCTAAAATGATCCAAACAAAATTCCAATATCAAGTTTGGTTTGAATATAAGATGTTTAACAAGTTTATTCAATAACACTACTTTCATAAAAGGCCCCTTAATTTTCATAATACAATTTATTTCATCCTCAATTTTTTTATAGTAATAGAGTATTATTAAACACATATAAAAAGCACCCAAATTTTCATATTTAATTTTTTTTTTGTTTATCAAAATTTAAGGTTTAAAAAAAGTTCATGAATCCTTTTCAACATGTAAATGTGATGCAATATATATGTTGTTTAAAGAAAACTTGTAGCTTATAATATAAAAAATAAAACTTGAAAGTGTTAACATGTTTTGGTATTATTTGAAATTATGACAAATTTTCAAGATGAAACACAGAATTTGGAAAAATTTCTGCACTTTCAAAAATTCATATTTCTCCAAATTTGATTGTAAAAAAAAAAAAAGACATATAGGGGCAATTATAAATACAATATATATAAGGTTTCAAAACATTTCATTTGAAAAAATTTCTTTAGGAAATTTGTTTTGGAAAAACAATTTTTTTGGGAAAAAGGACCTCAAAGAGGACAATAGTCCTAAATGCAAAGTAAACACATTGGCTCATTATATGTCATTTGGACCCTTTTCAATAACATTGTGTAATATGACACAATTCTCAAGTTGTGTTTTAAGACATTTAATGTGTTTTAATCATCAAAATTATGTGTTTTTGTTTACCCATATTAATATTAGTGCATTCCAATGTGATGAAATAATAAAATGACATAACTTGTAAGTTATACAAATCAAAACTATCAATTTCAACTATACAAATCAAAACTATTAATCAAAGTTGAAATTTAAGAATTTCTACAATGAAATAATCTTCTTGTGTATCCCAATTTTGAATGCACCTTCTTATCCCTTATATATATGCTTGTATGAAAATGGATGACTATTAAGGATGTATCTTTTGGGTGTAGTCACATTAATAGGAGTCACAAACAACCATAACCATTGCTTTGATTTCACTTTTTTGGATTAAAAAAAAATCTAATGTTATATATTAGTCAAAAACATTCATAACAATGTTTTTAATATATTAAGGAGACATGTAGTATGATTTGAAGGAGATTCTTTAAAGATGACTTATTTTGGGGGACATTTTTTAAACATATTTTCAAATCATAAGAAAGATTAATGAAAATTTCAATTTACAAATTTAAAAAATATTGAAAATATCTTGAATAATCACTTGCCCAAAATACTCATGTGATTACTATTATTTCATTTGCACCCTTTCATCTTCACATTATTTATGTTAAATATGAAAATTTTGAAACAACAAGGGGAAATATGAAGGGAATGATGTTAGAAAAGGGGCAAAAGGTTAAGATAGAAGAAGGAAATAATAAATAAATAAATAAATTGAGGGAAAAAAAAGGTTGTCAATAAAACCAATTTTATGAAATGAGACTTCAAACACGAATAATATACAAAACAATGGAAGAAACATTGTTCATGGATGAACTTTTATTACCAAATGACGAGGCGCACACAAAACCTATCAACAGAAGGGCTTTACACTAGGAGTCAAGGCTGAACTAGAAAAAGTCTTTTCAATCTGCCCAAAGTTACTAATAAATCCTGAACTTTATGGTCTTGTATTGGCCCCAAGGGTGGAACAAGGATACCATCCAATTGGGGAGGCCGATTTGCAAACCAATGGGGCCAATGATTAATATCCTGAGATCAATGTTGTAGCATTGATTAGTAACTTGGGGCCAAACAACAAGCCAAAAAAGCCCAAAGTTGGCCCCAAGTTTTTTGGGCCCTCACTCCTAGTGTTAAGCGGGACTTAGCATATTGGGCTTGCAGATTATGAGCCAAAAAGCCAACAAGCCCAAACTCTTGCATATGTCTCATATTTTCTCTTTTACTGTCTGCTGATTCATATTACACGATCAGGTATTACCATAGGCCAGGGTCAGTTTCCATGTTGACAAAATGAATTTTTAAAAAATTAAAAAAATCGTTTTCAAAATTTGAAATTACATATTTTTCCATCATCTACTATGATATTGTGATATGAGTAATGAAATTATTTGGAGTGTAGCCTATGATAATTATGATGATTTTCAACATATCAAGGTCTTATTTTCACAAGATTTCATTTCACTAATTTTAGGATTATTTAATGACGAAACTGACCTTAGGGTAAGGGATAGAGAGAAACGCTAGTGTCTGAACTCTGATGTGTGTGAATTAAATCCTTGACACCAGAGTCAACTGCCATATATATACTAACGAGCAGCTTGAAGCCTTGAAAAAGGAGTCACATTCACAGGCCCTGAAAGAATGTGTCAGGAACTGGATGTGTGAACCTTTAGACAGCTCAAGGTTGAAGTTGGGAGTTTATTAAATTCACCAGAAAATACAAACTAAGAGATGAGGAGCTTCTGCCAAAAAACAGCTGAACCCATTTTCATTTGTGAGCCCAGTTAGACTAATTTTCTCTAATGAGCTCCGAAGCAAACATTCTTGTTGGTCCAAAGTGTGTCAGACTCAAGGATTTTGCCGGTCCTTATGGGATGTTCATTTTTGGACCCCACATTGCAAGCACACCTAAGAAGCCGAGGGATCGAGAGAAAGAATTCTGCAATCTTCCTCGCTGACAAGCTTATGCATTGTCTATTATACACCAAATCCACGCAGTGCATCATCAGCCAAGGAATCAAGTTTGTGGTCTGTTCATGGTGGAGAGAGCAACGGAGGTTAAGCCCCACTTTAGATGGGGTCCAGGGTCCAAATTCCTAGGAACCAAATTGAAGTTATTTGAAGCAAATTGAATCCTTGAGTTGGACCCTAGCTTGCATCTTGGTTCTCCAAATCATGTCCTTTGAGCTCTTTTTTTGGGTCTGAACCGATTGATTTTCCTTCCAAACTGGTGGCCGTGTAGGTTCAGCCTCCTTGCCACTTTTTGGTCTTGGACCTTCATCTAAAGGCCACAGTTTCAATTTATTGTTCTCAGCCAATGGGATTGCTCTACTTCAATGGACCCTGGATCCTAGACCCTCATCCAAAGTGGCCCTGAGTACTACCAATCCACTCCAATACCCAAAACTGAATTTATTTGTAGCTAGACGGGATGATCTGTTCATGGTGGACACTGGAGAGAGGCCGAGGGGTTAAGTAGTTGCAATCCTTTCCAATAACCAAAACCTAATTTGTTTGTAGTGATAAGGAATTGATCTGTTCATGAGAGAGGGGGGGGGTGGGGGTGGTAAATAAGTAGTCCCAATGATCCCCAATAACCCAAACCTAATTTATTTGTAGCTAGAATGGATTCATCTGTTCCTGGAGGAGAGAGGGACTGCAGGTGGGTGGGGGGTTAAGTAGTCCCAATCCTCTCAAATACCCAAAACCCAATATTTGTTTAGCTAGTGGGGATTGATCTGTTCATGGGGGGTTAACTAGTCCCAATCCTCTCAAATACCCATAGCCTAATATATCTTTAGCTAGTGGGGACTGACCTGTTCATGGGGGAAGAGATGGTGGTGGGGTTTAAGGAGTCCCCATCCTCTCCAAGACCCAAAACCTAGAAGGGTTTTGATTCCTGTCATGAGGCTTCACAACAACTCATTGGGAAATCAGATTTTCCTTGCTTTTGGTAGTTCCTCTGATGAACAGGCAATACGTTGGTGACATGGTTGTTTCTGTTGTGTAGTAACCTAGAAGATTTGAATATCAAGATTCTAAGAAAGCTTTAAAAACTCACAATCTTTGTGAGTAGCATTCGTGAGGTCTTTTGCTTGCATATAAAGTCCGCTCCCCTCTAATGCAAAGCAACTCTTGTTGTACCATTGGGTTGTTGTTGCAGGTACCCAGACCCCAACAAAAGACAAACAGTTATTCATGTAATGACAAATCCAAGAAACAAACCGCTGTGATGACAAGTCTGCTTTTAGACCACTCACACTCTCTCGCACCAACTTTTTCAAAGCAAGTGAAACAGCAAATCCCTTAATGCAAAATGGGTCCCATCAAGAAGAACATCAGAGCATTCATCTCATACCTCAGAGTTCATCCCATACTTCAGAGATCATCTTCTGATGCATCCAACCCAGTAGTGCCTTTATTATTTTATTTCTGTTTTTCATTCAGTTTTCTAATGTGGGCTAGTATTCTTAGTAATTTCATCCCAAACAAGATTTAATAGCATTGACAAAACGTTTGTGAAAGACTATCAAAACTGGAAAGAAAACTGCCCCAAAACTAAAATGTGTTTCCCAAAATTTGGTGAAAATTTCCCCTGAAACTGGCTTTTCTTTTTAAAAAAAGGCTAAAGTGTAGAAATCTTTGAATATCTTTTTTAAATGGAATTTGTGAAATAATATTCCTCTTCTTTCTTTCTTTTTACATGAGTTTTTTGCCACTTGGTGGCATTTTCTTTTACATTTCAAAAGAAAATGGGATTTGGGAAAATTTTCGTCACATATCGACCAAAAAATTTAGAAAATTTCGCAGAAATTTGCACCACGTTCCAATCGTTACCCAAAAATACTGAAAGACACTTAAGTTTTGCATAAAAATCATTCAATTATAGCCAATTTTGGCTAAACTATTTTATGGGTGATCGCCTCAAAAAGCTCGATGACAAGATTGTTTGAAAAACCAAAAGAAAAAGACTGTAGCCTCTCAATAATCTGATGGGGGGGAAATTTCTGTATCCGCTTTTATGACACAAGCAGGGGACAATTATGAGAAAACCGGGCGTCTGCCCAGGTGAATCAAGTAGCCGTATAACACTTATAACACACCACCTACGCGCATTGAATGTGCACTTGCGCAGCCATTACGCGTCATCCAGACCATACGGGATCTCTCTAACGCTCCCTCCGTTCGTCCGTCCGTCCGTCCGTCCATCCGTGTCCGTCTACGCGTGGCCACAGAGAAACCAGCACCCACTAGCCCATCGTGAAGGATGGATGATAAGTGGTCACGAAACAGTTTTCTGTTAGCTTTCAGCTCCCTTGCTAACTAACCATGGTGGTTACATGAGTTGCTTTCTTTTTTCTTCTTGGCAGATGAACCTCAACTGAGTTAATATCTGGTTTCATAGAACGCGGATAGTACAATCAGCCCTTATGTATGAAAAAATATCTGTTGGGCAGTTCTTGATTTTATGAAGAACCTCTGTTTCTGGTTTTTATTAAAGAATAGTTCCAGTCTTGGTTCCACACAAAAATGGAACTTGGAACCTGGCTTTAGGTCCAGAATGGGTGATTCTAACTGGCCAAACTGGGTACCCACCCAACACTAGTAGAAACCATGTAGCTCCCATACTTATTGATCACCTAGTTTCCTACCCATGTAGGATCTACTGGATATTAAATCAGTTGCAGTTGGTGGGTAGGTGGGTAGTAAACCAGCCATTTCTTATAACGATCTAGCTACCTACCTAGTAATGGTCACCTATTTTCCTACCTATTTACTTGTTACACAGGACCTAGTTCTCACAGAATGGGTTAACCAAGGTGAAACCAGATAGTATGAACTCAGTTAAGGTTCATCCACAACTGGTCAGTCATAGTATACATCCAGTGGATGGTGCGCTGCTGCAGTGTGCTGGTTCACTCCTCTGCCCGTAGGCATCTACTAGACCTGTTACGGCCAACGGGATGTAATGGAAGCGTTGTGTGAGCGCGGGATCGATCTTCCCCGCCCGCCAGGCCTCGATCGTTGCAGCAGCTGTTGCCGCCGCGCCGTTACTGTTGTTGCAGCTAGCTAGCTGTGCAGGCGCTGGGGGGTGCGGGGCCAGGGGGGAGAGAGCGGGGTTCTTCTTCTTGACTAGTCATTTCAGTAGTACTATGGGAGAAGCAGAAAGTTTTAGTAGAATCGCCATGAGTTCTTCCCCTAGTGCAGCCGAGCTGAAGGCGCAGCAGCAACAACAACGACCCACTTCCAAGAGATCACGAAGATTTAGGATTTGTTGCGGAGCGACAGTGACGTTAGTGCTTGCTCTTGTGTTGGTGATCGTCGTTCTGAGCCAGACTTTGTTTAAGTTCAGGGATCCGGAAGTGAGCATCGTGTCCGTGAAGCTGGAGACTATTCATCTCGTTGTGGATGTCATCACTCTCTCGGCTACGCTTAATCTCTCTGTGGCCACGGACGTGCGTGTTGCTAATCCTAACCATTACGACTTCAAGTACATCAACAGCACTGTGGTCATGTCGTATCACGGCCAGCTGGTGGGTAGTCCTCATTTTTTTCTTTTTGCTGCTTTTCTTCCTCTACCTTGGAAAGCAGGAGAGTATGTTTTCCAGCTCTGTTTTTCTAGAGAGACATTACAGGCCGCGGAAGTGATATGTACCTTCTGTCTGAGAAGAGTGCATGCTGTAGTAAAGGACTACTGCAATAGGAGGACATCACCCTCTTATCAGTTTGATGCAGAGATGCAGCGTCTGTACCTAGAAACCGAAAGGCGGGAAGCTGAGAACCTACAAAGGAAGGCATGTGTAGCAGGGTCTGTTTTCTTTACGTGGTCGAACCCTTTGCAGAGGATTGATTTTCATATTTGCAGAGAAGTTCAAATGTAGGACTGAAGGTAAAAAATCTTGTCGACGACCAAAAGAGCTCGCATGTGCGGCAGCACATGTTCGACTTTCTAGATTGCAATGGAAGCCTGCTTCCTGAGGGTCGACTCAAGGCTCATTTCTATATCTCGTTTAGTCGAGGTCTTCAGGAAATATTCTGCATGATCATTACCAACTGCACTTAGGGTAGGCTAACGACCCGAGTATGAAGCGAGCGAGCACAATGCAGTTGACGAAGCCGATTGTGACTTAGCTTGAGTGCAAGGGTTCTTCATCATGGAGGGCGTGCAGTTGCCTTAGTGTTGCAGTGAATGTCTATCCATGTCTTTATCCAAATGCGCTGTGCAGACCGTTGTAGGGTGATTCATATCTGCCTCTTCAGTACCGCGTGTGTTGAACAAACAAGTGGTTGTTGGATGTGTTGAGTAGATTGGCGATATTGCGCTGGGTGCGGGAGAGATTCGAGCTGAGAAGTCTGTGGATCTACCTGCTGTTGTCACAGTTGAAGCCCTGAAGATCCTGGAGAATCCAGACGTGCTCAGTGATTTGGAAACTGGGATTGCACCCTTGAACCTCACGTCGACCATACCCGGGCGCGTGAATGTGGCGGGGATTTACAAGCATCATGTGGTGGCGACCATTGGTTGTAATTTGGAGATCTGGATCAACAACCAGACATTGAAGGACTATCAGTGCATGCAGCATGTGAAACTGTGATTGAACTCCATAGGCTAAAAAGCTGCAAAATGAGTGTTTCGGATGATGCCAGATCATCAGCAATTTGCAGGTACTGTTGTAGAGTCTTATGTGATCCTGTCATTCTCTGCCCTACTGCAGGCCTTCTACAGATCACAAGAAGCTTGAGATTTTAAGCCAGAGTTCATGGATACAAACTATTTATTGTGGAGGATATTGAGGTCATATTGTCACTGCAAGCTTATATGTCGATGCAGCCAGAGTGATGCTTGATACTGCTGCTGCTCTTCAGCTGCACAGCAGCAGCTAGGATGCTAGTTTAGAGGATTGCTAGATCAGGAGGAATTAATTTATAGCCTGTTGGGGTAGTGGTAAGAACTTGAGGGACCCAAGCAGCAATCATTGTCCATCCATCTGCATGTCAGATCATTCAAGATCATAGACTGGATATGTTTGGAAATATTGGTGGAGAGAGTGAGTGAGTTCATGCCCAGCTTGCTTGCTTTTTGGTAAGCATGTTTCTGAAGATGCTGCACCCTAGTATAAACATGTTCAAAAACAAGACTCACTGTTTCAAATTCCTTCACCGAAAGACCCAACTGACATCATAAATCATTTTGTAGGAAGTGGAATAAGAGGATATATACCAAGGGTGTGAATGAAAGCCAGCTAGTATGGAGGTGAGTATTGAAATTTAGCATGGAGCTTAAATAGATCTGTGTTGTACATAAGCAGCTACAAGACCTTGTATTGTATACTGTAGTCAGTGTAGGGTGAAATTTAGCTTGTGAGATGATGATGCTGGTACCTGAGTGACATTGAGAGATCAATATACAACAGCTAAATCATTAGTCCACGATACATCAGGCTTGCTGTGTAATTGTTTTTGAGAAGTTATGTATTTTGGGTATTAGCTGGAGTGTCTACTTTGCAATTTCTTTGTTTTTGGGATCAATCCTGCACTTTCCTCATGTCAACATCTAGTGTTTGTTACATAATTTCTTTGTTTCTCGCCTTGAGCTGAGAGCCTGCACTTCATTAATGGCAATACTAGTGTTTGTTTGGAATAATCCTACGATGTTATCTGTCTTGTATGTTTGAACTTTGTGAATAGTACCCATTTGCTGCTCTGCTTAATGTTTGAAGGCTCCATCTTTTCTAGCTCCAAGCTTGTCATGACTATCAAGCTCTGTATGTTACAGAAGGGAGCTGCCCATACATTGAACAGTATCCCACCAATATGTAAGGTTGCCTTCATGTTGGAGGACACCTTTTATGAAATTTAACAAACTTTTATAAGAGAAGGTGCCACCTCTCCTTCAAAAAAAGAGGTAGTAGAGCAACCTTTGATAATGTTCCAAACTAACAGCATGTGCACGACTTTGGAAATAGAAAAGTTCAGCTCCCATGAAACTAATTGAATGTGAATGTGAAACTCTTAACAAAAATTTCTGGCCTATATTCAAAACAAGTCAAAAGATTACACGTTAGATACAAAAATATAAATTTTGATGCTTTATAACTACAATATTATGACTACATGTGTGCCAGTTTGAACTCGATACAGACATCCAGGTTCTCAGTTCTAGCAACAAGGTCCATCTACCTACAACACTTTTATGCTTGAGTCACAAACACTTCTCTTTGCGCAGAAGGTAAATCAATTGGGCCAGTAAGTTATCCAGAGTGAACTAGGCATTTGCAGCCTTTATGGGGACAGTTTTGGCATCATCAGACTTCATTTCGCACTTTGGTGGCAGATCTGCAATCGCATCCAGAATGTCCTCAAATTTGGGAAGACGCTTCTTCTACACATGCAAGCAAGGCATGTTAGATCTTATGGTTTTTTAAAAAATGAATAAAACTTACTAGAATCCCATACCTTGCACTCTTGACCCTGATCAATAGAACCCCACAGTTGGCTCATAAGTTGAGGAGTGACTGCTGGGCCTGCAACATAACCTAAGCTGTTGAGCAGTAGGGTGACATTCAAGACATAAGTGTGAAATAGAGAGATTATACTGCCACCAGGATCTCTATTTGAATGTCATCACCACAAGGTAAGACATGCACAGAGAGGTCTCAGTGCAAGAAACATTGTCCCATGATAACAAAGATGTCAACAGTTTGTAGGTTTCACACATAACCTCAGAATTGGAGCAGGTATGGTATGCAGGAATGAGCCCAGAAGCAATAGCTATGTGCAAAAAAGCTTAACAACCTTTTACAGACATGGTAACACAAAAGACAGAGCGAGTGAGTGCAATCACTCTCAAAGCTTACATACAACATTCCACTCGCTTCATCTCTGTCGTTATGTTCTAATGCAACTGCGGGGTTCAAATTTGCTCACCTTTAATGTTGACCACATAAGATGATCATCTGTTGTCATTTCAAATGCACCCTTCCTGCAAGACAATGACAATGCTGTTAAGCAGGGTGCAAGAAGGCTTATGTGATAGTATCTCCTCCTTGGAACCCCTATCCTCAAGTGAGAAAACACATGATCCAAGATGCTTATCAGCAACTAAATCTTATTTGCATTATAATAAAAAACCCTCATCACTCCTCAGCACTCAAGTGATTTAAGAACCAAACCTCACAAGAACTAATCAGCAGAATAGCAAAGCCCAGTCTGCATTGGCACACAAGATTCTGAGTAAATACATGAATACCTGGGCTTAATACCATCAGGGTTCCCTAAAACTGCCAACTCTGGGTGCGCATTCTCTGTGATCACAAGGAAATATGTTCAGTGCATCAGTCTCTCCAAAAGTGGGTTTGAGACACTGTTCAAGATGGGCTGCGCAGTATTCATCACAATATATGCTGATCCACGAGCATTCTCAAGATCAGGTTTTTTGGTTTCTGGATTTGAAGACTTGCTTGTACTCTTAGTTGCTCCATGAGAAAAATCAATATCATGTTTGTTAGAAGCATTTTACAAAGACCAATTGCAAGTAGACTTCCAATTGAGTATCAAGGGTGCAAAACAGCAGTGAAGAAACAACAGGAAACACATACCAACTTTCTCGGCAAGTTCAATGAAAAAGTCAGTGAGGTCACTCTCTTCACAGTACTCTACTATCACCTGTGACCCACAACCCCGATGTCCCCTCATCAATTGCAAAATCTCACCCAAAGCCCAGCTCTCCAGCCATTCTCCTCGAATTATGCTCAGAAACTGGTGCACAAAACCTAAGAAAATACAGGCTCCTTGCACAAGAACGAGTTACCTATTTCACCCAAATGAGCTTGACCTAATTCCATGAAGACCTTAAACCCTTAAAGCAAATGCAACATCACCACTACCCACTGCACCCTCTAGTTCTCCATCTCTTCTGTTTTTTTTTCTTGACGAAAATCAAACGATGGGTCTGTGATCACAAATCTTTGAACAAAAGAAAACTCGATCGAAAAAAGAGAGATAAAAACAACA
>Ga0209208_10006462_pt1 | contig 16150 bp, 14 predicted proteins | sample S1TSphfallax_3_FD_187694 | JGI IMG/M metagenome (GOLD analysis project Ga0209208, IMG submission 187694) | Host-associated microbial communities from peat moss isolated from Minnesota, USA - S1T2_Fd - Sphagnum fallax MG (SPAdes) (version 2) | ecosystem: Host-associated > Plants > Peat moss >...
CAATTTTCAGTTTTGATGCCAACAAGTGAACAGCTAACATCAATTGAGATAATAACTCGAGCAAAATACATTTTGACCAAAAGATGCAAGCAGCTTGTACATACATGAATTTGATTCAAGAGAAATTCAAGTGTCCAATTTGTTGCTGCTGCATTTCAAGAGAAAGAATATCATCAACCCATAGCCACACTACTCACAAGTCACTCTCACAAATAAGCTGTGTCCATGGAAGAAGAAGAGCTACATGAAAAATGAAAAAAATTCGTGGCCAATTAATTGCATCACGGAATAAAAATCAAAAGATTGTCACAAGACCTACGCCTTACATACTACCCAACTACCCAACTCCACTGCACACTGAAGCTAGCAAACACTCTGATGAAATCAACACCCTAATTTTGTACTCCCATTTTGTTAATGGGTAACAACTCTTCTCTTGGTTACAAGCCAATATGGATGCTCCCTCAATATGGATGCTCCTCGGGTTCTCACCAAACCTAGACCAAGTGGATATGGTACCATCTTGCCAAACCTAGACCAAGCAGATATGGTATCATTGCAAGTCCATGTGAATGGCCATAATGTGGGCATATGGATATCATTCCTGTAATGCTAAAATGCTACATCAGGTGTAGGTTTTTGTGGAATTGGCAATAGCCACCATGTTCTATCAATTACCGTTGTATCTGTCAACAGAGACACTCCTAGAAACCTTACATGCCCACCCAACTCTAGTACTAACTATCTGCATGCATCTACTCTACTTAGTAGCCACCTACCTACCTACCTACCTACCGACCTATCTCTGTCCATGACCTTTTTCTTACAAGGTTCTCTAGTTCTCTAGCCAACTGCATATGTCAAAGCTGCAAATTTTCTGTATCACAACCTGTGAACAAAACTGGTTTTGAATTCTCAATGTACACTGGCATCTTCAAAGGATATCTTTAGTTTCTTGCATACCGATGTATCTGGTGTATTGGCATTATTTGGCATATTCGTGCAAAAGGGAATCTGCAACTTTCACCTTGTTTTTTGCTTTCCAGATGCTGCAACTTACCACCCCAAGAGGTGGCCATGGCTAGGGCATAAGACTAGTCCAATGCAAGGCTTGGGATGAATCAAAAGCATTCTATGTAGGTTGATGTTTGCATTCTAGTATGAGAATGGTGTGTAGCTTTGAGAATCGTATCTTGCAGACTGTGGGCCACTTTGGGACTTGTTTTCAAATCCTGGCTGTTGCTGTCTGGATGGTGGTGATTCCTCTTCATTGTCTCTCATGTCCAAAACCACTGGATGAATTTCTTGGAGCATGTGCACTACTTCTACCATAGTGGGGCGCATATGTGGGGCATCGTCAACACATACCATCACCACTTGCAGCATTTGCAGCATTTCCTCCTCAATGTTATGGTACTTCTTCAGCTCTGCCTCAAAGACTTTGGCTATCCATACCTCCCTTACAACTGACTGTACCCAATGAGGTAGATCACCACTGCTGCCTTCATCATTCATCTGTACAGGTGGCTTTCCTGTCAGCAGCTCCAGCAACAGCTAAAAAAAATTCCACACACACAAAAAAAAGGGAATCAGATTCAGAAGCATTGCATATAAGAAATGGTAAAAACCCACCCACTACCTTGACAAAATTCAGTTTACACACAAAACACTAGTAACAGAACATGGGCAGCTTTTCAATACACCAACAAGCATCATCCAACCACACTTGAAAGTGGTAATAGGCATTGTTCCGGTGTCATCCAACCACACTTGGATGTGGTAATAACAGCAATCCAGAAAAGAAACAATTCCAATTGAAATTGCTGCACTGGGATGGGATGGGCAGATTGCAAAGAAAGCGAATGATTGTTTGAAGCATCAAGCATACAAAGCTTACCACTCCAAAGCTGTAAACATCGGATTGTGGCGTGAGCTTCCCAGTTTGTGCGACTTCGGGTGCTTGATAACCAACAATCCTAGAGGCGACAGGACTATTGGCGAGGAGCTGCAGTAGCCCAAAATCTGAGATTCCTACCTCCATACGACTATTGAGTAGTACATTGGAGGATTTGATGTTCCCATGTACATACATGCAACCACCATCACTGCCTCCTCCTCCTCTTCCTCCTTCATGAATGCAAGCAATCCCAAGAGCAGCTCCAAGTGCAATTTTACATCGACTTCCCCAATCCAAGCATGTCCGACTGTTGCCTGTAAAGCAAAAGCACGTGCAAGCAAGCAAGCACACACAGTTGCGTCAACATCCATCCACACCCAACAACACAATCTCTTCACACCTTTCCACAAATTCACACTCACAAATGAACGACCTAACAACAGAAGAAGAAAACTGGTATGAATCAAAGCAGAAGAGGAAGCTACAACAAGGCTGGCAGCATTGAAGAAAGCTGCATTGCAACTGCTGCAGCTGCAATCTCTTCCTCCTTGTCAACAAGCTCCAAAGAAAGCAGCAGTAAAAGGGTTTGTGCACTGATGAAGAAGGGATAGATCTCTGATGCTCCAGAGGAAAGGAACACATCAACAACAACAACAAGAAGGATTACCATGGAGATGGGAAGAGAGGCTGCCCAAGGAATAGTAGTCATAGACAAGAAGTTTTTCTTCCTTGGAGAAGAAATAGGCATGCAAGGGGACGAGATTAGGGTGCTTGAGCTTGGCCACAATGTCAATCTTCAGTTGGAAATCCTTTCTTGCCAATGTCGCACCCTTGAGTCGCTTCACGAATACAGCAGCAGTGGGGGAGGAGGAAGCAGAACCGCCACCCCCGCCAGCAGCAACAGCATAGTGGTGATGGTGGGTGTCATCAAGAATTGCTTTGTAGGCAGTGCCGGCAGTGCCTTTGCCCACAACCTCGGCAGAAGCACGCAACAGATCCTCCAAACCGAAGCTGAAGCGCGTGCCTTGTACCAACACCAGCTTGCTGTTCCGTTCCTGCAAACCTTGATTGTAGTCTTGGTGCTGCTCCTCCTCCCCCTCCGGTTTGTTCGTCACAGCATCAGCAGCAGCAACAACAGCAGAAGACCTACTCCTACCCCTCACGCGTTTCCCTTGAGAACCCACAATGGGTTTGTTGTTGCGCTCCTCTTTGAGCTGCTGTTGCTGCTGCGACTTAGAGACGTCTTTCGCAGCGGCCGCAGCAGACTTACCCTTCACGCGTTTGCGTTCTTGTACTACAGCAGCAGCTTGCCCACAGATTGCTGCAGAGTCGTAGTCGTCTTTGTGTTGCCGCTGCTGCTTCTTCGGGTTGTCTACCTTGTGTTGCTCCTGCTGCTTCTTCGAGTTGTCTGCTTGCCGGCCAGTTCGCTTCCAGTGACACAAGAGCAAAGCAATGGTGATGAGAACCAGAACTGCAATGCCGCCTAGCACAATACCCACCTCCACCCCCGTTCCTAGTCTCTTTCTGCTATTCCTCCTGCTGCTGCGAGCTGATGGTGGAGGCGGATGGAGTCGTCGAGGAGCTTGTAAGGGGGCACCAGTGGCAGCAGGAGGAGGAGGAAGAGAAAGACATGGGACTGTTGTGGGTGGTCCGCAGATGCCTTGATTGCCGATCCATGAAGACAAAGGGAATTGGATCAAGGTCCTAGGGACAGGACCAGACAAGTTGTTGTTGGCAACGGAGAACCGAGTGAGATTCACAAGATTGAGCACAGGGACATGGCCTGAGAAAGAGTTGTTCTGCAGATCAAGCATATAGAGATGCGAGAAAGCGTTGATGGAATCGGGAATAGGTCCATTGAGCTTGTTGAAGCTCAAGCTCAAGTGCGTGAGACGATGCCACAATCCCCAAAAGGAAGAAGAAGAGGAAGAAGACAAAGGACCCGAGAATCCATTGTTGTCAAGGAACAGGGATTGCAAGCTAGTGCAGCTGGCGAGCTCTTCTTCCGGAAACGCACCCGTGAGCATGTTGTTATGAAGACTTAGAACACGAAGCTGGTCCAGTAATGACAAGCTTCCGGAGGGAATGCTACCTGCTAAGCCTGCTGCAGGTAGCCGAAGCCTGTAAACACGACCTCGTTCACAGCTGACACCTGCCCAGGAAACACAAACTTGTGTTGCATTCTCCCACGAGCTTAGCAGCTTTCTTGTTGGGTCCACAGCATTCCTGAATACTTGCAACCCCACTACATCCGTCTGCAAACTCCCTTGCGCATCAGCTGAACTCACTACCGAACTCATCATCATCAACAACAACAACAACAAAAAGAAGGAACAAAACCTCATTGATCCATTTCCTATCCCACTCTTTCTATTCTCCTCCTCCTCCTCATTCTTCTCGTCCTTCTCCGGACCCATAACAACAACAACAACAACAAGAGTATGACCAGCACTGTCTCCTTCTTCTTCTGCTCCGTCATCCATCATCTGGCAATAAACAAAACTCCAGGCTCCATCAGAACATGGTGTTGTTGTTGTTGTAGTGCTCTTCTTCTTCTTCTTCTTCTTGTGTCCATCTGGGCAGCCACAACAACAGCAACATTGTTCTCCAGAGCTCCTTGGACGCTGCATGTGGGCATGCAGGAGGTTCCATCATTAGAACTGACGCTACTGCTGCTCGCTCGCTGGACAAAATGGCGACCGATGCGACGGATTTCGCGCAAGACAGACACACACACGGACACACGGGCACAGACACAGACACAGAAGAGAACACACGAGAGACAGAGAGAGACACGGGCAGACACAAAGAGACAGAGAGAGACACGGGCAGACACAAAGAGACAGAGAGAGACACGGGCAGACACAGAGAGACAGAGAGACAGAGAGAAAGAGACAAGAGAAGGAAGGGACGGGCTGGTCCCCAAAAACAAATCCCCCCAAAAAAACTTGTGCACAAAAAAATAGAGGGTCCTTAGGGTTTAGGGTTTAGGGACCCTCTAGGCCCTACCAGCAAAAAGAATCAATGACCCTTTTTTTAATTAATAAAAAAATGTAAAAAAATTGGGTGATACCTGGTGTCATGAAAGGAAAATTAATTATTTATAAAAAAAGAAAAAGAAAAAGAAAACACAATGTGGGGTATTATGGATGATGATGGATGATGATGTTCTCTTCACTTCCATCATCATGCACATTGGCCCCAATGAGGTACATCCTTCAAAATCAACCAACAAATGTTTCATCAACTAGAAAGATTTAGCCAAATTTGGCTATGGACCAGATATTAAACCTTCTCTTCCATTGTTCAAAATCGTCTAGTTCAAAATCAACCAACAATGTTTTATCAACTAGAAGATTTAGCCAAATTTGGCTATAGACCACATATGAAAGTATATTTTTTAATAACCCTTTATATATTGGCTACCTGTTGGAAGCAAAGGCTCTTTTTTTTCAGTTTTGTGATGGAGGTGAATTGGTGATCATCTACAAGTGGACTTAGCCAAATTTGGCTACACATTAAAGGGGAAAACACAAAACTTTTGGAAGCCTACTAATTTACAAAAATTTCTTTCACAAAAATTGTGTGTGTGTGTGTGTGTGTGTTTTTGAATATTATGATGTAGCCAAATTGGCAATTGTCAACAAGAAAATTTAGCCAAATTTGGGTGTTGACCAAATATGAAAGATTTTTTTTTTAAAGAATCCATTTATTATTGGAGAAATTGGGCAGTTTTTTAAATTTGAAATATGGCATGTTAGGGCCAATTTATTCACCCCCCAAAAAAAAATCCTTTGTATGTGTTGAAATTGTATTTTTCAGGTTTAAAAATGCAAAAATTTGCCCCCCAAAATTTGCTAAGTTGTGAAATTTTTGGCAAATCACTCTACACATGAATAGATAAGGACCCTCTCATGAAACCAACAATTGAATTGATTTGAAAGGAGATGCAGTTTTAGTAGTGAACTGAAGGAAACCCTAAAAACTGGATTGCACTCAGAGTTGTGAATCATGGAATCCCCAAACTGGGATTGTATTGGGAGTTGTGAAATATGGAATTCCTAAACTGGATTGTATTGGGAGTTGTAACTTGTTTCCTTTGGAAGCCAATTTTGTAAGGATATATGGGTGGTATAGGTAGTAGTTATTAGGGTTTAGGGAAGATTCTTAAAATATTTTCCCATGGAAAATTTTGTAGGGATTTATGAGTAAAGGTAGTTATTAGGGTTTTGGGAATATTTTTAAATGTTTCCCTTTGAAAGCCAATTTTCTAAGGATTTTATGGGTATAGGTAGTTATTGGGTTTTGGGAAGATTTCTTAAATGTTTTTCCTTTGGAAAGCCAATTTTGTAAGGATTTATGAGTATAGGTAGGGTAGAACAACCCATGAGTGATCACTTAAGTGCTCTGTTGTTTCTGGTGTCCAAACAAAACTTGAATCTCTCCCATTGGCACATTTGATGCATTAAAAATCGTCAAAAAAATATTAGAATTGAGAAAGTTACGGCCCCCCAAAGTAAAAGAAAGTCAAAAACTCAAAGAAACAAACCATTGAACAATACAAAGCCCATTCTCAATCGCTCAAAAAAATTCCTTGGGTGTTGTTTTGTTGCTATTAGAGTTCAAAATCCATTTCTAGAATTGAAGGTGGCACGCCTATAGCACTTTAAATAGTTTAAAAATGGACGAGAAATGAGAAAGTTAGAAAGCTTTGAAAGTAGGAGGGGTCCAAAGAGAAGAAAATAAAAGGAAAAAAAATGCATTTTGTGAGTTAAAAAGCTCATTTTTCTTCTTGCTATTTTTTCATTACTCCTTTTCATTTGCACTTCCAAAAATGATTTCTAAACTTTGAGGTAGCATTCTCATAACATTTTTAAATCACTCAAAAAATGAATGAAGCAGAGAATGATGAAGATCTAAAGAAGTGATTGGTGATACGGTAGTGATGAGTGATGGGCAGCTCTACCCTAGTTATTAGGGTTTTGGGAAAATTCTTAAAATGTTTTCCTTTGGAAGCCAATAATTTTGTAAGGATATATGGGTAAAAGGTAGTTATTGGGTTTTGGGAAGATTTAAAAATGTTTTTCCTTAGTAAGCCAATTTTGTAACAATGTATGAATAAAGGTAGCTATTAGGGACAAGGGTTTTGGGAAGATTCTTAAAATGTTTTTCCTTTGGAAGCCAATTTTGTAAGGCTTTTATGGGTATGGGTAAATGGTACATACACACTTATGATAAGGGTTCACCTTGTGCTTTATTGTGGGAATGAAGTAAGGTCCTTAGCAAGGGAAGAGACATCCTTGGACATGACTCTACGAGCCTTATTGCCTCATCCTAGGTCCCTTATTTTGTGAACGTTCCCACCCCAACGGGCTTTAACACTAACTCGTATAGTTTTGTCGGGTTCACATCAATTTGCTTGGCCTGAGGGAACTGACATGATGAGTTCAGTTGGGCAACGGGTGGGTAGGTCGGTGAGTGGGTGGATGATTTCTTAGCTTAGAAGGAGGAAGAATACTGACATTTTTGCCTTGAAAAAAGCTATTTTAATTTCTTATATTTCTTTCATATTTTATTTTATTTTATTTTATTTTTGGGGAGGAAAATATTCAGATATTAAATAAAAATAAAAATACAACAACATTGATTTTATTTTTTAATTTTAGGGATTTTTTTCGCCATTTTTCTATATAAAACTAAATTAAATTAGCCACATCTAGAACTAGGCACTTCCTAGGTCGCCACTTATACCAGCACATTTGTCAAAATACTATAGCCCCCCCTTCTTAGGACAGTCGCCATTTAATGCTAATTAATGCTGGAGATTATTTGATTTTTTATTTTTTTCCAACAAAAATTGAGGAATGCAGTTACAATATTATAATAACTGAGTTATGATTTTTTGTGATAATCGTGGTTATATATCAAAATCCTAATATGAAATCCTATTTTTTAAAAATTTTAAAATAAAATAAAATTCAATGGTAAACCAATGTGAGACTGAAGGCACATTTGAGTTTGAAAATCAAATAATTGTTTTGTATTATTATTAAAATTTGAAATGATGTTCTTTACATCAAATGGAAATGATGAGAACCTACCTATAAACTTAAATGTGTCAAATTGCCATAAATGGCTATATTTAAAATGCACACCCAAAAATGAAGGTGGGGCATTGAAAGAGGTCTTTAAAGAATTTTTTTGAATTTTAAGGGGATTTCAATTTAATTAAATATTTAGTTCAGAAGGTCAAAATTACTGTACCTTTCAGAAAAACTAGTAATTAATATTCCAGGAAATTAAATTCTGACATATATGAGTGTAATTATATTACCAGAAATTCATCCTAATTTCTAAAAACATTCAAGGAGTGTGTGTGATCATTATTATTGCCTTTGCACAAGCTTAAAAAATTATGCCTAACTATGTCTAGTGACAATATTTTAACTAGGGAAATGAACATTTGAAAATTAGTTTTTCAAAATACATGCACCTTAATAAATCACACCTTTTTTTTTAATGAATTTTTTTAATTTTATAGAAAATTTATGTATAATAAATTTATGTATGTGTAAATGTCAAAGGAAGTTTTTTTTTTTGGAAAATAAAGAAAATGATTTTACCACACAATATGAATCTTTTAGCATAATGTTTTAGCATGTTGCAAAGAAAGCAAAGTCTCATAATATATGTTCCTTCTTGAGTAAAACTAATGACATACATGTACAAACACATTATGCATGATGATTAAGTATTGCCTTATTGTAGGATAAGTTTCATCATTAAATTTTTTTTTAAAAAATATTGAAATGATTTTTAAAAAATAAAATGATGGAGGTTGTCATAATTATGGCAAGCTACAATAGTGAGAAATTGACTAATCATATGACGATATTATTAGAATATTCTAAAACAAATAATGATATTCAAGTTACAAAAAAATTTGGTTCTTTTTAAAGAAATTAATTATTCATTTTCTCCGTGTGGAAATTGAACCTAGGCTATGGTACTTAAATACCATGACCCAAATGTGGGTTTCATTTTCTTTGAATTTTTCAACTATCTATAAATGTTGCATACGTGTTTTGTTTTGCTCTTTAATGGAATACAAAATCCATCTTTTCAAAACCTTAAAAAATTCAAAAGCTTCAAAAATTGGAACCCCATGATTTGAAATGTTATTGTGCATTATCTTACAAATTATGCATAAGGGTTGCCTATTAAAATATTCAGCTTGAGAACATCCTAATACTCACCCATTATGCTATGGGGGTCCATTTTTCTAAATACAATGGCGAGGTTGGTTTTTGAATTTTTAAGTAAAATTTTGTGACCATGACTTTTAGCTCTATTGGATTCTTGTCATCACAATGGGTCCATATTGGTCTTAATTAAATCTATTTTTTTGGGTTTTGGTGAAATGGAGAATTTTTTAGGGCTTTGATGACATGTTGATCAAGTTTTCAATTGAAGGGGTTTAGAGTTTAAGGAAAATCAACTTGGATAAAAACATGGGTACATGCCTAAGTAGGTATAGGTATGGTACCAATTTTTTTTTCATTGTGATATTAAACCAAATGAGTCTCGAGACGAGTACTTGTTACATTAATATGTTAACACCATGGAGGTAGGGTCACTACTTTTGAGTAGAAACGAGCACAACAACCTAACAAGTGGGTTTTAAGTACCTTGCCTTAGATTTGATCGATTACCCATGTCATTTTTCAATACCCAATCAACATTGGTAGAGCACAAGATAAAATGTTGTCACATGGAATGACAAAGTTTGTATAATATGAAGTTTATTGCATAGAAATAAGCGAAAGAACATGAGGAAAGTAAACTTGTATTTCAAAAATTGTGTGGGTCAAATGGAAGGTGATGAGTTGTGTTACACATATTTATACTTGCAAGTTGAAGGGAGGGGGGAAGGGGGAATTTATTGGCCTCAACTACCAAGGCAAGGATATTCATTGTGTTTAGATTCATTATAGAGAGTATCATAGCTTAAGGGATTTTGGCCCCTAGGTAGTAGGTCTACTTTTATATGAGGATTTATGAAAGATGATATTTTGGCTTGTGTTGAAACTTGAAATTAGTTTGAACTGAAGCAACTTTTGTAATAAACTTATACTACTTCTATTTTACCAATTATGCTGATATTAAAATTTTCAGTTGCACATATCCCATTGCATAAATTCATAAATTTAATTATATATATGTATATATAATTTTTATTTTTATTTTATTTATTTATTTGACTATTACCCAACTTCTTTTTTGCCTTTTTTGTCATTTTCTTTTTTGGGGGCCACGAGATGTTTGGTTCCACTTCAGATTCTGCGGGTTCCACTTTGGATTCTGCCAGTTCCACTTGTGATACGGATCAATGGTGGGAAATGCCATCATTCATAATGTTGTGGTTCTTTGTTTTGTTTGTGGTGTTGAGATCTCCCAAACCATGATACCCCCCATCACACTTGTCATAGCTAGCTTTCAACATAGCTAGCAATGCACCAAGGTGGTTTTGTAATGTCTAAACACAAGGTGTAAAGTTATTGAATGGATCAAATAATTTTGTCAAAGACAATTCGATAAAATCAATACTAGAAATTTTTATTAGGGAAATTGGAGCCCGTTCTTGATATTGATGGAAAGCCCTCAATGAGTACAATTTTATGAAGGTTACTTCCTAATTTTTTGGCCCAAGTCGTGGGAGATTTTGAATTTTGATTTTAATTTTTTGTCAATGAAAATTCAACTCAATTTTTTAAAAAAGTGATTTTGGAAGGAGAAATTAATTGCATAACACATAAGCCACACACTAGTAGCTCTTTACAAACAAGGTGCATTGCTTAGTTTTTTTTGAGTTTTAGCTTTCTTTTTTATTCCCTTAAACTTCAAAAGCTTTTGTGCTCAATTTTCTTAAGGTACAAGACCTCAAGCAAAACTTCTATATAACTCAAAACTCACAAATTATACTACCCCAAAACCTCAGCACTAGAACCCCAAAACCCCATGAACCCTATGCTTGAGGACAAGTACTAATATACACCAGTGTTGTGTGGGTACCCAGATCCAAGTGTCAAAACCAACAATTTCAATTCCGGGTCTTTAGAACCTAACCAAATGTGTTTTTTTTAAACCCAATATAGGACCCTTACTTGCAAACCGTCATTCATAGTAGAACCGGGTAGAACCCAGAACTTACTACCCACATATTTTCAATAAACATTAAACCCTTGGGACCAGTTTAAGACGGGTCCTCCGGTTTTAGCTTTTAGCTTTCTATGTTTTATTAGGGTTTTGGGGGTTCTTTGTTTCTCACCCCCATCACTTTCCTTTGATGAGCTTTGCTTCTTTTGCATTTTGCAACAACTAATCCAGTGGCTTGATGTTTCCTCATTTTCTTTTAAGAGCTTTGCTTGAGTCGTAGCTTTGCAGTAGTTTATAGTTTTTATTTTGGTGGTGATGTATTAATCAAAAGTTTTGCTCTAGTTGTAGCTTTGTAGGACGTTAGATTTCCACTAATTTGGCAACGGTTATTCACTGTTTTTGCTTTGGTGGCAACATCATTGTATATGTGGTTTGTGCCAGGAGGTTCACAACTTCATCATGTATGTTTTCTCCATCTAGTGTTTTTTTTCGTTTTTTTTACATTGATTAGATCAATTTTTAATTGTACAAAGATGGTAACAACATAGAGCCAATTCTTACTATCTTTGTAATGTAGAATAGAAATTAAGTTTATAGTTTATTACTATTGCTTCTATTGTTGTTGCTACTTCTATTGTTGTGGGTGCTTTTACTATTGCTATTTCTATTGTTGCTTCCGCTATTGCCAGTGCTTTTGTTGTAACTTTTACTACTATTGCTTTTACAACTACAAATGTTTTTTTTGTTGTTGTTTTTATTATTGTTGTTGGTGCTTCTACTACTATAAATGCGTTTGTTACTATTGGTATTTCTACTATTGCATGATTGGTGCTTTTGCTATTGCGAATGCTTTTGCTTTTACAGGTGCTTCTATTGTAATTACTACTTCTATTATTGTTGTTGCTTTTGCTATTGCATGTGCTTCTATTAGTGTTGTTGCTACTACAAGTGTTTTTGTTATTGCTTCTACTTCTACTCCTATTGCTTCTATTGTTACTGATTTTAACGTTGTTGTTTTATTGCTATTATTGTTTTCATGTTGCTATTGTTTCTACTAATGTCGTTTTGCTGTTGCTACCACTTTTGTTGTTGCTGGTGTATCTACTATTGTTGTTACTTCTAGTGCTGCTATTGCTTTTGCTATTGTGGGTGTTCTTGTTGCTACTTCTATTGCTATTGCTACTTTTACTGTTGCTATTGCTTCAACTTTTGTTGTTGTTACTTCTATTCCAACTACTACTACTATTGTAAATGTTGTTGTAGTTGTTGTTACTATTGTAATTGATGTTGCTTTTAATATTGTTGTTATTATTATTAGTATTGTTGCTACTATTACAATTATTGTTGGACTTGTTGCTACTACTATTGCAGTTGTTCTTGAAGTTGTTGCTCCAAGAAATATTACAGTTGTTATTTTTTGTTGGCTACATTTCATAGTTTTTTATGGATTATGTATGCAATTATAAGGATGGCATCACCAAGTGTGACAGTTGAAATGTGTAATGAACATGATGAATTCATGTCATCATGTAATGTTGCCCCCTATTGGTTAAAAAAAGGCATCTAATCTTGATATGGAGGCAATTTGGCAACTTCTCATTCCACAATTCCAAATTAATAAAAAATTATGGTACCCTTTCCATCACACTTTTGATTATTGGGGTTTTTTTTGTTATTAACGGGCTTGTTGCAATAAATTTGTGTCATCCACAATTATTATGATGTGTTGTATGTCACATTTTTATAGTGCAAGTTGATGTTGGGAATCTATCCCAAGAGAAGCATAAAGGGTCTAAATTATAATAAAAACCATGGTACAAGCTCATTGAAAAAACGTGCTTGTAATGAACATCTCGAGGTGTATAGGAAGTGGGGGTTTATTTGCTACAAACAATGGCCGAAACTATGCTGGAAACTATTAGTGAGAGACAAGTTACAAAAAAGGGAAAATTCTTCTTCTTCAAATTATAGATTTCTTTAGTAGTCATAAATGTTAAATGCAAAATCAAACCCAACACAAGCAGATTTTTTGGAAGACTTGATGTTATACATTGCTAAAGGATATTGCCTTTTGTCATATGTTGAAAATCCATGGCTAAAATGTTTAATTATTCATCAATGTGAGTGAGTTCAATTCTATTTTGATGGCAATTGGTGAATGAAGTCCTTCGAAATATTGTGACAAAAACTAGGGAGAAATATGTTCTCCCAACTCATGTTTCTTATATTACATGCATAGTCTTTTTTCATCTTTGGATCACACATTAAGTATGACATGTTATATAATTTGCGAATCCACAGAATACCAAGTAAAAATTCTACTAGACTCATTTGGTTTGCTTGACAAAATCATTGCTTATGTTAAAAACGAAGGCTCCAATTTGAACACATTGATTAATGCTTTAAAGTCTATAGTTTCATATTATCCCTTTCAACTCCTTACCCCATTTATAGGATCATGTTTTGGCTATGTAATGTCAAAAGTAGCTTAGTATATACCATTGATGATGTTGAAGTTTATTAAGGTTTTTAGAAGTCAGTTTGAAGTTTGCTTAAACATTATCGCAAAAAACTATTACTTGGACCTAAAAATCAAGGAAGGAAAGACAATAATGGAAAGATGTTTATATCATTACAAGGTTGTCGGCGAGGATGCTCAAGGCTCATGTGAAGATGCAATTTGCTTCAAAAGTTATTTTGTTTCAAGAAACTCTTGAATACCAAAATGTAATTTCCATATGTTATGTATGATAACAAGCTTTACACTTGTTTTTAAGAATGCCAATGGTCCAAACTTAAGCCATGGTTTAAACAATTACAAATACATTGTTTCGAATTGCTAAATAATGTGTTTTAAACCAAACTTCAAGGTATTGGTTAATATCGTATGTTTTTATTTCTATTTTCAAATTGTGCAATGCTATGAAAACTAGTGTGGCTAATATTGAATATTTGAATTAGCCACTAATCTATGGTGATTTTGATTTAGAGCTACATGAATTTCAACAAAGGATGATGGTGCAAATTTTGGAAATATTGAACCAATTATTGGGTTTTTCAATGGCTTACAACCATTTTAAAGCCCACAACATGTTGGTAACATGTTTGACCCATGTTATAAAAACATGAAGTGTATTTGAAATTTTGTGGGAAACTTTGTTATTGCTAAAATTGTTGTTGAATATGACACTAAGATTTTTTTTTAAAAATTTTGGTTACAAATGTAGAATCACTTAAATCCTATTAGAGTAGCAACAAAACTAGTGACAACTGAAAAAAAATCTAATTCTTTTTTGGGCAAGTTGTGTCAACTAATGATGTGATCCTTTCAACTTTGAAAAATGAGCTTTAATTATTTCATTGGTTACCTATGCGATCAACAAATCATGATAACCTTTTTGGTTTAATGGGTGCAACATGCAATGCAATTTTCACTTTTTTTCTAAAGCCCATCATGTGCTAGCATTTGTGGGGTCATAAATTGGGATACAATAAAAATTTTGTGTTGTTGGTGTCATCACAAATCTTCGAAGATCACACTTGGGGATTGAAAACTTTTATCACCTAATTTTAGTTATCAAATATTGGCTTGATGATGCTTGTGTTGCACATGATGTGGTTTCCAAGCCTATGTATATGATTGATTTTAAATTTCAGAGTCTAATATAATTTTAAAAAATAATAAGCTCATTGGGAGCAAGGTCTTTTTGAAAAGGACGTTGATTTTGACTATTTATTTTTTACAAATATTCCATTTTTTAATCTTTTCTATTTTTTTATTAGATGTGCATGTTGTTGATCTTCAAAATGTTTTTGATAGTGGGTTTAAATATGCAAATATGGTATAGGTGCAAATTGTTGTTGGTGCAAATTCACTGACATTTAGCCGCTACTCACTTGCATTGAAAAACAACTATTTCTCGATTTTTGCAATAATCCAATGATGAGATGGACATGGTTCTGAAGAACCTTGATGGTCTTCACACTTCAACCATGGTTGGGCAATGCAAGGTCTTATTTTTTCCCATGGGATTTATGTTGACACCAACTTCAATTTTTGAAAGTTTCAATTCTTTTATTTTATCACCCCCATGAGTTTGAAATTGTTTATGTTTATTGTAGATTGATTGTGAAATCTGTCATTTTTGTCCAATTTTATCCATGTCTATGTCCATTTTCATATATTTTGTCATTTTTCTATCCATTCTTATAGATAGTAATTGACCATACATTTGAATAAATTGGAGAGAAAACATTCTTATTTCTCTCCAATTTATTCAAATGTATGGTCAATTACTATCTATTTTGTGGCTAATTACTATTTAATTGTGATCCATTATTGTCCATCCCTAATTCATTAGTGTATGTCCATGGTCTATTATGCCCAAAAGGCCTTTGTGAGGATAGTTTTTTGCAAACTTGAAGATGGATTCAATTAGAACGTTGAAAAAAAAAATTCATCTCCGAGGATGATCATAGGATGTTAGTACTTTAAGCTTATAGATAAAAGTTTTTGTATCATTTTCTCGTTACAAACATAATATGCATTATGCACATATGTTATATGCACTTTAATACCATTTTGTTGCTTTTTTTATATAAAAAAATTGTGAGAATGTATGATGTGTTAGAGAGCTAAATGATGGAATCATTCGTCAATTTCAATCAAACAACTTGAAAAAATTTAAACCCTAAAATCTAATCGCATTCACCTCAATAACTTTGAACCCTATTCCCAATATTTGTCACAAGTTGGGAAAAATAAAATTAATTTTACTCGAGGATTTTGAAGTATGTTAAAAAATAACTCAAAACCTTACCCCAAAAAGGTAATATAAAATATGTTGATACCCAAGCCCGGTTGTTCTCTTCAAAATCAAATATTTGCATATAACATTGGTTACAACCCATGAATCCACCAAACATGAGCTTCCGATGCTATGTTCATTGAACTTTACGAATAACTTTTATTGTCATCAAGCCACATAGGCCCGTTCTTTTGGTTATAGAACTTCTACTTGTGATGACAACTTTTCAAGAAGATTTTTTTAAATACATATTTCAAGGGAATTAATGTTTTTTTTTTTTTTTTTTTTT
>Ga0209208_10006463_pt1 | contig 16148 bp, 8 predicted proteins | sample S1TSphfallax_3_FD_187694 | JGI IMG/M metagenome (GOLD analysis project Ga0209208, IMG submission 187694) | Host-associated microbial communities from peat moss isolated from Minnesota, USA - S1T2_Fd - Sphagnum fallax MG (SPAdes) (version 2) | ecosystem: Host-associated > Plants > Peat moss >...
ATTATAAAATTTTCTTTGAAAAAAAATTCAATATTCAATAACTTGTGCACCATAAGTCTAAACACTACCAAACCACCTCCCTACACCGGTACTTATCAAGGGCTTTCGAATAAATACCATGAGCACAAGGGGGAGTGCAATGGTTTGGGAACTCTCTTAATGTGACAAACAAAATAAACAAATTACCTTTCTTAATAGATATATCACATCCAACATTGAGTGTTAATTGTTTTCCCTAGCCCAACCAATACACATGAAAAGTTGGAGTGTTTAAGAGCAACTCTAGTGGTGCTCAATATGTGACCTTGCAAATGAAAATTGGATAAAGAAAAGTCAAAACATATTGGTTTGGCTCAACAAAATAGCTGAGGCTTGGTAAAAGACGCATAAAAGCCTAACAACTGCCAGAGAAGAGTCTAATAAAGATGGTCTGGTTGCTGCTCTCTGTTTCTGATTGGTAATCATAATGATTGGTTCAGGTGGTTTGCTAATTAGTAGTCTCCCACCTATTTGAAGTCCCAGTTTTGGTTTTTATAACTGGGGTTGAGAACAAGTAAATTATTACACTTGGATGGATGTGAGAAATATTTTTGCAGGGTCACATATTGAGCACCATTGGAGATGTTCTAAGGTGACAAACTATTTAAATGCCTCCACTTGGGCCAATCATTAAGCAATCAATCTGTTCCTAGCCCTAGCCCTTGTGCAAAATTGTATGCAAAATTTACAGGTCTAAAAAACCCAAACCCATTTTAATGTTTTGTGAAGGTGTCAAACTTCATCCAAAGTCAATCTTCAATGAAATGTGCAATCATGGGGAAGATGAGAAAAACGATGAACTCAAAACTGTATCCATTAGTTGCGGGCCACAAATTCTTACATATGTATCATATTTGCACATTGTGAAAATTGGGTTTCATGGTCGACATAATATAAGTGTTATATTGTAGTACCTTGACAGCTTCATCAACTAATGAAATTATTTGTAGAAATGTTGAAATTTTCAACCAAAAAAAAAATTAAAGAAAATTCAAGTAACAAAGTTTTGTGAAGGAAAATAAAGAATCTATTGAAATATTCTTTTTGACATGGCATCTTAAATTTTAATTACTTATTCAACAGACATGTGTTGAAGCTACCCTTGTAAGTATTGCCAAATTTCAGCAAATAAATCTTTTTGTAGCAAGAGAATTATTTTTGAAGTGTTCTCAAATGTGCATAATAATAGAGAGTCAACTACCTTAGTAACAAAGGGTGTGTCACACTGTGGTGTTGCCATTTACACTAAAAAGTATCTTAAGGCAAATGAAAACTGAAATATTTCACCATGCAAAAATTGTATAATCTTCCAAAAATCCTCTAAAAGAAAGAAACCAAAATCCTTCAAGATATCATAACTCTATAACTAATCTCAAGTTTCAACACAAGCCAAAATATATCATGTTTCAAAAATCCTCATATAAAAATAAATAGACCTAGTATTATTATTACCTAGGGGGGGGCCAAAATCCCTTAAGCTACTATACTCTATAATGAATCTGACTAGGGAAAGTCTATTAAAACCAGTGTTGGATGGATATTAAAAATGACCCGGTTATCAACCTGGGTCCAGGTCTGGGTATCAGGTGACCTGCCTAGTTGTTCCAACTATGAGCAATACCCAAATAAGAACCAAAAGCCTGGCCTGATATTAGGATTTACTACGCCCATGAATAACTTATTGGCAGGGTATCAGTTTACCACAAATCAATAGCCTACAGAGACCCGTATGGGGACCTTTTGCACTCACCTAGGTTGGTTTTTTTTTCTTTCTTTTTTCATCCAATTATTTTCATCTTCATCTTTTTCTTCATTCAAATGCCTTAATCCATTTAGGTATGTAGTATTCAGTTTTTGCCTTCAACTTAAAACCCTAAACCACAAGTTGTCCATCTCTCTCTCGGCTCTCACTTTGGTTTCCAGCAATGGTTTTTTGCTTTTTGTTAGGACCCATTCCTTCAAAGGTTTACTTCTTCAAAAGTAGCTTGTAATTGTTAGTCATGATTTTGTGATTTCCCTTCAATGCTACTATGAATGTCAATTTAACCTTTGAAAGGACGAATCGAAGTTGAAGATACAAGTTGCTTGGGATGCACATTTGGCTAGGAGTGCATGATTTGGCTTCAATGTGTTCTCCTTTCAACTCACAACAATTGAATTGATTTTTGAATGTTCAAATAAGTAGATTACATCTTCATAATTCATAAGCATGCTTGAGGATCTCCGAATTTTTGTTTCTTATGAAGCTTGGAGTTAAAGTCTAACATCAAGCTTCTATAATTAATACTTCACATTTGTTCATTGAGAGGATCTCAAGGCACCTTTTAAAGTTCATTGGAAGTCCATGGTTCATACATAGCTCATTATGTGCATAAGGTTAGGGTTTATTTATTTCTTATGAAGAAGCTTCATTGAACCTTTTAATAATTTGAAGTTGAAATGCCAAAACCTTGTTGCTATTCTTGAAACTATTGATTGTGCTTGGAAACCAAAACCCTATTTTGGCATTAGACTTTTAGTGCAAAGGTCTTGATTCTTGAAACAATAATTTTCAAAACCAAACTATTACAAAATCCTTAATATAACTTGTTGCACCAATAACCATAATCACCTTCATTTATATGATTTTGTTTGTAATCAACAAGTTACCAAAGTTCTATAATTTTCTTTACAAAGTTAGAATGCAAATGGCAAAGATTGAAATATTCAACAAGATTATGATGATGTTGATGAGTTGGAAATGGGGAACTTAGCTAAAGGTTCATGACTAGTGATTGGTCCACTTTTAACACTAAGTTGATTGTTTGTTTATGAAAACATATAACTTGAAAAACTTGGATGTGCAAGCAAAAATTGCATGGTATTGAAAACTCAATTGACCCTAAATCAAAAAGCTTGGGTCCCTAATTATAAGTTATCTTTATCCTAAATTTTTTTTATGGTGAATGATGGTAATAAACTAGATCATGTTATGCCTCAAACCATGTGTTGTGTGATTTGTCATTTTGTCTCCCAAATTTACAATTCTAAGAGTACCACTAAGAAGAAGAAAGGTATGATTTCATACAACTAGTAACATGGGACTATGTCAATGAAAAAATATATCTTGGTTGCATATTCAACTGCTTGGCATAGATGAAAAAATGCCCATTTTGTTCTTGTTGCAAAGGAGCAACATTAAGAAAAGTTCAAAAGAAGATTTAGTGTTAATTCTAAGGCCATCACAAACCATTTTGGGAATACTAATCTTCATAAGAAAGATGATGCACAACAAAAAGAAATCCAAGGAAGACTTGTTTGTTGCCAAAGTTTACATGCATATTTTTAATGTCAAGATTCAATGGTTGAAGTGTTTAGGCATGCATCAAAATCCTCAAGTTGTGTTTCCAAATCAAAAGCAAATGGTGAACAACATGCCATCCTTTCATTGGTGTACACGACCATGGAATAATATGTGATGCCAACTTTGGATTCATGTGTTACAACAATAGCTTCTTTTGACTTGTGGATGTCTAAATTTGGGCACAACACATTTGCCCTTGTGATTAATTTCATAAACTTACAATGGGTACCTTACAATGTGACATTGGGACTTGTTGAAACCATTAATACAATTGGAATTGCAATGGCAACACAAGTTAAAGATCTCTTATCATCTTATGATTTGCCAGACAAACTGATTGCTTATGTGAAATACGAGGGTGACAATTTGTCCACCCTTGCATGAGCTCTTACTTTAATGGTTAAATATGTTTCTCTAGCATTTACAATTCCTTGGTAAGGGTCATGTTTTTGCCATGTTTTCAACAAAACATGCCAATATGGTCACAATGATACTAATGTTTGGGTTGGTTTTCAAGAGGCCAATTTGAAATGCACAAAATTTTCCTTACAAAAAAATCACGTGGATATACAAGTTTAATAAAGGATGTAGTGAATGGTAGAAGGCATGCCTTTGATATTGGGCTCTTTCATTGAAAATTCAAAACACTAATGAAAACCAAATTTTCTTACAAAAAAATTATGTATTAAAAAATGGCGCACCCCCAAACTCCTTGAAAAATTCATATGTAAGTTTAAAAATGAAAAACAATAAAAGAAGAAGTTGCGGTACGTTCCTTAGTTCACAACACTTTGGGGGGTAAAAAGGGTGTGTTGGAGCTTCGAGATGGGAACTAGGATGAGTAACAAGTGGGTCAATTATTTACATGGACATGTACAAACCAAACAACAAGTTGGGTAGTGCATAGTTGGAGCACTTTTGGTGCATGGACAAATCATGATATACACGGACTCACAAGACTCACCATAGCCTGGACTTGGGGGAAGCCACCACCTTCCTCCTCATAGTATTTTCTATAATTGACCATGCGAGCTACACCCAAATGTCATTTTTTTCGGGACTCTCAAGTCAAGAGTCCTAAAATTCTCGAAATTGGGATTCCTTCTTTTTTGGACACCCATATTTTCTTTTGCAGACCTCCGATTAAGGTGAGGTTTAAGGAAAAGTTATAACCCTCATTGAGAGCTTTCCAATGATATGTGGCACGCCACCTACATGCACATAATTCAAGGAAATTTTTGACTTTTAGTGGTCAGGAATCAAATTGACATTTTGATTCCTGGCCTTTCTTTCGCCCATAACTTGTGTTGTAAGTGCTCAAACGGACCATGTGAACTCATTTCGGACTACGTTTTAAGAGCTTTTCAATGGTATAAGAAAGTCTTCAATACAATGAGTTTTGACCCTTCAAATCGCTCTTTTAAAATTTGAGACTTCATAGGGACTCCAATTCCCAAAATGGGAGTCCACTTGGGAGTGTGTGAACTCATTCCTTCCCACTCTTTTTCATTCCCAAGAATGTGAATGTGACTCTCGAGTTACATTTTCGACTTGCACCTTTCCAAACCATTGCTTTGGTCACGAGCCGAAAGCTAAAACCGTGACAAGAAACCATGGAATATTTGAATGCCATTAATTTATGTTATGGGAAGCAAGAAACTCAAGAGTTACAAGGTCATGTGTCAAATGCACACACATGAACAATTTGTAAAGTGGTTGCTAAATTATGTTTTGTGTTATGAAACAATGTATTCTTAATCAAACCTAAGAATTTTACCTACTTTCTAATGCCTTGAATGTTACATTTTCAATAAATTTGTGTAGGCAAAATAAATTGAGCAATTTAAAATGATTTCCATCAGTTTTGCAAGGGGCAATTTTGAGTCTAAATATGGGGTTTTGCACATGTGTATAATGGTAGAAGTTTAAGTAAAATTAATTACATTTTTGGCATTTGCATCTACCTATAGTGTGGCAAGGTTCACAATGTGTTGATGTTGATGTTTGACCTATGCTTTGATGTGATGAAAACATTTGTAAAATGGGCAAAAGTTATATAGATGGTGGCAAAGTATGATAACAAAACTTTGATGCCATTGCTAATGGTTACTTTTAAATTCCTAAATTTCAACTCTAATGGCCCTATTTAACCAACACCAATTGTTCATAATGATGAATCCATTTTGTGTTGCAATGACTTCAAACAAATCTACTTTGCAAGGCTTGTTGAAAAATGAATTGTCTTTATTTGTATGGAAGCCTAAAGATTATATATTACCTTCGACTTGGTGGAAGTTGCATGAAACACAAAATTTAAACATTTTTTTTGTGGCTTGACAAAATTTCAAGATTCTTGAGTTTTAAATCAAAATCAAAAGAATCTTTAGTATAGTTGGAATGTTGATAAGCCTATAATGTTGTAGGCAAAAGTTGATAAACATGGGCAAATTCATAATGATTATGAAAAATTGGTTAATTGATTCAAAAAAAATTAAAACAAGGGCAATTCATTAATGATCTTTTTATGGAAAAGGTGGGTACCATTGAAAAGAATGACACAATGTTTGATGCAACTAATTATTTCAAAGGTTCAATGGTGATCATGAGTTGAAATGATGGATATGAATGTTGATGAACATTTTATTTTAATTTTGAGCAATGTTAGCAAGTGAGTAAGTGAACACGAGCAAGAAGGAATCTTAAGGAATATTCCATGTCACATCATGGAATATTCCAAAAAAAATTTGCCATTTGGAATTTAATATATGATGTGGCAAAATATTTCATGCCTTGTCATGGATTATGCTGCCACGTCACATATGTGATTTGTTGGGGGAATCAACAATGATTTATTGACTTTAAACATATTATCATTCTTGGTGCAACCAATGTTCCAAATATTTATTGTTCATATACAATATTTTCAATATTTTTAGAATTATTGAAATGAAAAAAAACTACATGTCTGATGAATTTAAATTAATAAATATATTATTTCTTTGACAAAAATTTGTTGTGATAACAATAGAATAAAACAATATACATGAAAGCACGTTATGATTGTCAATGGGTTTAAATGTATAAAGTTTTATCAAGTCACATACTTTGATGCCGCACCATTAGTGTATAGTCACTATAACAAAAAAACATATGCATGTCATAAGAACAATTGAAATAATACAAAGTGGAAGAAAAATTGTTTAGTTGTAATTAAAAATAAAATTTTCTACAAAATGAAAGCAATTATAACAAGTTTGATGAATGAGAAAACATAATTGATTTGAAACATATGCAATTGTTATATACTATCATGAAAGCCCGATGGCTTTAAAGCATTCTAACCAACGTTGAACTTCATCCCAACTCCATGTGCAGTAATGAATGAACTCTTATGTGAGCCCACAAAACATAATCGTCTACAAGATGTGATAGACATGTTTACATTACACATAAGCCGCATGGGCACCCAAAGAATTTGCCAACATTTTGACAAAGTATACACATGAACATCTAGGGAAATTGCCAACAATGACATCATATTTGTTGTCATAAAAAAATTTATTGTAAATTCATCCATACCTAGGTGGTGGAACATTGACAACGGGGAAAACAATGCATTGGATAATTAACTTGCTAGCTTCCCAATTGTTCATGTGTTGTTGTGTTATTTTGAACACAGAAAGTCATTTCACCTTCTTGTCACCACAAGTTTTAGGCCAACAACTTGCATCGAATGACCTCACAAGGTTGTGACACTCATAGCAGGCACATAAGAATTGCTTGAACTAGAAGATTGGAAGCCAAATAAACTTCAAGTGTTGTTTCTACATAGGTGGTCAAAGGAAAACCCACCTTTTTTAGAGTTGTTGCCTCCTTTTGGTTCAAGTTGGTACCTTCTTAGATGGGCCATATGGTTGGAACTATAAGCCTAACAACTACAAATATTTGGGTTGTCCCACCCACACAATGGTTTAAGTCATTGGGACAAAGCTAGTGTTTGGTGTTCAAGTGGTTCACTATGATATTCAACCCAAAAACTTGAGTAACATAGAGGAGGAGTTCCATTTACTAATTTGTTAATGTTGATCCTTACTTTGCATTTGAACGTCATGGTTTTTTGGAGTGCAAAACATTGAATTGTAGATTTGGGTAGGCAATGTTCAATATGCCACTGGCCATCAACACAAATATTTTCCTTCAATTCCAAGCCACCTTGATTTAGCAAAGGCAACGAATCATTGGAACTAGATGGTGGTTGTTAAACATGTACATCCTCCACAATATCGGGTTTAGGATTTGAAATGGATTCTCATGGACGAGAGAAATTCACACGATGAGGACAATGGGAATTTTCATTTAAACCTAGAGGACAATTAACAGGTCGTTTAGAAGACCCAAACACCTCTTCTCCTTCGAGATGCGGAAGGTGATTTGTGAAAGATGACCCAGATGTGAAATTTGCCACAGTGACCGTTTATTTGGCAAGATCAGTCAATCATTGTGCATTCCTCAACAACAATTCATTTTATTGAGTCCATGACCAGCCGGGCCACATTACAACTATTATCTATATAATGTAGATTGTTTGAAAACATGAACATAGTCATCAGATGTTGTTATGTACAAATAAATGTCACATTTTCTTGACTACTACAACAAGATGTTATGCATAGTTTTTGCCAGATTACAAATGGGTAGGTCTGCCCACTCCTCATCATTGAACTTCTATAGGTCAAAGGAAAGAAAACATCAGCAAAATCTGAAATGCCACAATTGAGTTGGAATGAGACTGCAAATGGAATTGGAGAGCAATTGGAATTCTTGTGTAAAATGCAAACAAGAAAAACAAAATCATAAAAAATTGAAAGACAAAATAATCACATGGACCATGAACCCTCCCCATTTTCTAACACGAAAATGCCAAAAGCTAAACCAATTGCCAAGCTCATGGACACCTACCTTAGAAGTAGCCTTGACGAGAACCACCAACAATGAATTAGAACATATAGACTATCGACCTTCCCAAGGGATTTTCCGCCCTTGTACTAGTGGCAAAAAAAGATGTGTTGATCCTGAAATTCAGGTTCGATTAGTAGTTTAATGTGCTTATCTAATGATTGAGTATAATGGAATAAACATGTGCACTCTTTGTCAATCATCCTCATAGAAAGGTACCCCGATCCATAAATAATTCTAATAGCGTTCCAATTGGCTTGTGCATTATCAACCATGAATCCTTTGAAATTAGTGGCAAAAAAAAGATGTGTTGATCTTGAAATTCAGGTTTGATTAGTAGTTTAATGTGTTTATTGAATGATTGAGTATAGTGGAATAAACATGTGCATTCCTTGTCAATCATCCTCACAGAAGGGTACTTCGATCCATAAACAATTTTGATAGCGTTCCAATTGGCTTGTGTGTTATCAACCATGAATCCTTTGAAATTTGGTTTTGGAAAGTTGTGCTTCTACATTGTGTCATTGAACTTTGTCCACATTACTTGTTGGGCCTCCATGTCCTCAAACTACATGTCACAAACTGCAATGGTCATCACTTTGCAATAGGTTGGACTGTACACATGACAAGCCATAGTTGTACAACTGGCCCCACGTTTCACATGATCAAACATGATTTGAACATTCTGCAAATCCCCTATAGGTTACATTTGTGTGACAAGACTCACTCCACTCCCCACACCATTTATGGACATCTTGAAAATGAACACCTTTTGTCCAAGAACTTGTCTAGGGAAGCATCACTCTTGGATGTAGTCATATCGACTTTTGGACTTCAATTCAAGGATGTTATCAATGTAATTGCCACCTAGACAATGTTTGAAAGAAGCAACAAGGTTATGAACATTGGGAGAGCTTAGTTCATAGTCTTAGATTTGCTCAAATTATTCACCTTTAAGAAGTTCCATTTTACCATTGTTACAATCATCAAACAGATGTTTAGTCAAAAAGGTCTTGTTGGCACTTAAGGAAATCATAGACATCTTTGTGTCAAGCATGCAATCGACCTCCTTTGCAATCAACCTTCTAGTCTCCTTTAAAGACTCCATGCACTTGCCATTTGCAACATGATGGTTATGTACCCCAAGATTAATTTTCATTTCTTGACAAAAAGTGGAGTTTATGCACAACATAATAAATTCTCCCACTGTAACTAGCAATGTAAAGGGGAGGAGCATGACAAAATTTTCACCCAAGCGAGGAAGTGGATGGAATCAATTACAATTGACCTACAACTAGAATATGAACGTTCTTGCACTAGAAGGTTTCATTGTGAGAAGCAGAATGTACAAAGTTCTCACAATCATCCTGCACACAACACAGGTGACCCAAGCAACAAGTCTTCTTGAAGCTCAGCCCAAAATTATTTTTAATATTGATGGTGATCACCTTACACCAAGCATGGTCATTGTTCTTTCAATCCATGCCTTGCATTTTGGAAAAGCCATGAACATTGGGAAGCAAAGGCAACAATTCAAACAAGGCATCCCCATAAAAAATAATCAATAAGAATTGGACTTTTTGAATAGGTATGTTGTCATAATCTTAATTCTACAAGTCGTTAAAGCTACATCCCAGAAGCACCATTAAACATAGGTAAGAAACCATTGACTAAATACTTTTAGAAGAGGATGAAGGCTGTGATGACAAGGCGAAAAATGGTCGTGACGATGGAAATTATGGTTGCAAGGAACCATATTAAAAAATCAAATTTGATAGTATTGTGGACAAAGAATGGGGTGTCAAGTCATCACCCAAGGAAGAATCAAACAACTCAATGAAATCAAATGAAAAAGGTTTGATTGAAGACAAAAGTTAAGTGTCGTTAATTTCATGTTCTTGTTTCACAATCTTGACCACATACCCTACTGTTCTTATGAGTAAGACTATCGCCAACAATGCGATAATCCCCACATCCAACCACCCATTGTCTCCCTTAAGAGGAGGTCATAGGAATCTAAGCAAGTCCTATTGGCATCATCAAGATTTGTATTATGTACAAGTCATAGCCACCCCCTCCTAAGGTACTTGGTGGTGGTAGCCAACAAGCTATTGTAGTAGGAAATAAATTTCTATTGCACATTGTTATTAAACCTTCTGCCACATACATGTAACACATTAATATTGAGCAAAAATAAATAAAGGTAGGACATGGTGGTTAAGAGATAATGACATTACAAAGATTGTAGGTTTGATTATTTGTAGATGAAAGACATGAAAATTTTAGTCACAGTCAAATTGACAAATTGAAGTTATGTTTAGAAAGACAATGAAGCTTAAAAAGAAAGAACTACAAGGAATCAAGGATTGAGTTGGGTCGGAGAGATGAAGGTTTGAACTTTATGTTGAGTGAAAGATTGCATGAGCAATCAAAGAGTAGAAAGGGACTTGGGTCATTGGTCACCACAATCAAATTGAAATTATGGTTAGAAAAAGAATGAAATTTAGAAAGGAAAAGCTACATGGAATCAATGATTGAATTGGGTTTGAAAGTTGTGACTAGCAAATCATCAATGTGGTATCCTACTAAGGAAACCCTAGAAAGTGGGATAAAATTGTGAAAGTCTGATCCAAGGCACCCTTCCTTAATTGTCTTATGTTGAAAATTAGGCAACTGCATTTGAAAACGAGGAGACAAGTGTATTGAAATATTGTCATTACTTGTATTGTTGTATATCTTGATCAAAGAACAATGTGTGATTGTAAATGTGTGAATGCTTTGCTTAATGTGAATAGAATGAAAATAATAAGATTAGTAAAAGAAAATTTCTTTTAATAAAAGATTTTAAAAAAATAAAATTGATAACCGACCTAGACACTAACCTGGCTGGTCTTGATATGATCTTTGCAAAAATTGACTCTTATGCATATCAGGTGATTCTTTCCCAAAAAAGAAAAAGAAAAAGGAATTGACACTCATATTGGATTGGTTATTCTAGTAAGTTGATACCAGATGAGTCTCAATTTTTTTAAAAAAACCTGATATTTGATACCCTATGTATAAGTGAAAATTTAAAATTTTCAAATAACTGGCTTGGTGGATATATATCTAAACAAAATAAGATCAATATACGGCCAACACTGGTTAAAAAACCAGGTGTTGGTACATGGGTGGTGGTCCATCACATATGTCCTGAATGTAGGTATGACTTGTAACAATTGGGTGGTAGATATGTCTACTATATTACACACTAGTAACTGTTTAGAGAGAAATTGTTTTTCCAGCTCTGATGATGTTTCGTGTCATTGGAATGAACAATGAAACTTAAATAAGCATGTGGTTGAATTCACCAGCATTGGAAAAGAAAGAAAAAAATTGCTGCAGCAGCAGCAGCAGCAGCTGTTTATGCAAGTCCATCAATGCAGGACATGGAAAGCATGCCTGCTGGAATTGAACCCCACATCTGTCTGCTGTACTCAGAGCTAGCAGTTGGTAGGGACCCTGACAACTAAAAACTTTAAAAGGATGTTCTTGTAGGTCACTTATTATGGCTGGCTATATGAACCCCTTTTTCAAGAACCCCTTTTGTCAAGAAGCATCCTTCATTCCTTTCAAGTATACAAATGTGTGAACAACTAACATTATGCATGCATGATTCCCATGTAAATAATAGAGTTATCCCTAAAGTAACCATGTCTTCACCCTGTCTTTGCACCTCCTTTCACCCCCCCCTATCCCCTCTTTCAGTGGTATCTGCAAAGTAAAGACATTTTATTGAATCACAGTATGAAATGCTGCAACTCTAGTCAGTACGAAATGTTGAAACTGAGCATTTTAATGAACAAGGTTCCAGAGTAGTCATAGTAGTTGTACAAGTAGGAGCAGTGAAAATATATGTAGCAGCAGTGGAGGCGCTCAGGAAAAATGAGAGACAGGATGAAACTCAGTTTACTACCAAAACTGGTGGTTTTCTGTGTTTCACACCAATAAGAGGGTGTAGTAGCTGAGCACCAGCCTGAGTCTGGTAAAGCCTGCTGCCAAGGATTTTATTATGTGAAGATCACAGCTGCACACGGTAGTGTGGTGTTCTGAGAACCCAGAAACCAGATTAAACTGGGGACTCCAATTTCATTACATGAGTTAAGATACTCCAAACTGGGGTGTAATGGGCCCCAGTTTTTGCTGCAACTGGGTATGAAATTAAGATTCAGGATGAAAACTTTGGTACTCCTGTGAAAAAAAAGGGTGGGGGGGCGCTGGGGGACTAAACTAGTTTTCTCACCTAATTTGGTCTGCACAAAAGTTTCAACCCTAGTTTTGGATTTGCCTTACCTTGGCCTGCATTGCAGTGCTGCTCATTTTCTTCATTGAATCAAAGTCTTGTCAGAAAAAGATCATGCAAATCTTCTGAGCTGATAACCAGTTTCATGAGACAGTACCCACTTTCTTCACTCATGTTAAGGTTACACTCAAATAGGGATATGAAACAAGGATTAGAGGATCAAACCAGGACCCAAAGACATGGTGATTTTGTGAAAAACTTTAGGAACTGATAACACTAATTTGTTTCAGCCCAAGTTTTGCATCTCACTTTACAATCTATTGCACTGAAGGGTATGCCCATAAATTGGGCCACCAAAAAGAGCTACAAAAATTTACATGAGGTTCTTCAACTCTTTGTCTCTGTGTCTATTTTTAAGTATAGGGGGTGGGGATATAATTTATTAAAAAAAGGAGAAACCCCTTATTAGATCTGTTATTAGTTTAAATAAATAAATTCTAATACTAATCTGAAACTGAGAAAACTTTTGCAAACTCATGATGCAAAAGCTTTCAAAGTTTACCAGAGATTTAAAAAATTTAAGAAAGAAAAAAAAACCCTAATATTTGGAACTTAGAGCTACTAAAACACTCTTGCCTAATTTTAATCTATATAATAAAAATAATGGTGTCTATCTACATATGTATGTGAGGGAAATGCATGTGAGTGAGCCTTTACAGACCTACCTCCTCCCTCCTGAGTCCTTGAAGCTACCTGTCTAAGGCTTACCAACTTACCTACCACCCTCAGTCCTTGACTAGCACTAGCATTAGGAACAGGTAGAGTGAGCCTTAAAGGACCCACCCCAGGCTCCTCAATCCTTGCAAGTCTCTATTTGAGCCTGCCTGATTTACCTACCTACTTACTTACCTACCTACCTATTTCTTTCCTCCTCAATCTTTGGACTTCTTGGCTAAAATCACAATATAGCAGCATTAGGAGGAGGAGTGAGTATTAAGGACCTCTCTTCTTTTGAGTCCTTAAAAATATTTTTTTAAGACCTACCTAGGTGCCAATCTGCTCATGTGAGAGTCCTTAATAAGGAGTTTGGTTTGTTTAAGACCTGCCTTTGTACCTACCTAGCTAGCAAGCAGCAGAGGAGAGGAGCGGAGCATTAGGAATAGGAGGAAGGGGGAAGGAGGAGATCGTAAGGAATCCAGAGACTGTCCACAGGACATGGGTGCTTGGCATCCAGGCGCATCCATGGCTTGCCTTTGCCGCTCCAGTGAAGAAGGCTGACAGGACCCGGATGAAGAGGTCGGCAGCGGCCTTCAAGGTTGTCGCCACCCAAGCCATGTTGATTCCATCGATGGTCGATGGGTTGAACCTGGCCAGCAAACACCAGAAGAAACGGCGGTAGAGATCCCAGCTCGTAAATCCTGGATTGCTTCTGTCGCTTCATCCAGTTCTCGATGGTAGCTCTGTAGTTTTGTTGCCTCCATTTCACCAAGTCCATCACCATCACACCTGTGTTGAAGTAGCAGGGCTTAGACTTGCTCCGCCCAGGCTTGAAGCTCATGATGGGGCTGCTCAATCCCTTGTTGTTCCAGAAAGAATCCGTGAAATAATTGGTGAGATTGGCATGGCAATACTCTGGAGCTCCGATTACTCGTGACCCCTCAAGTCTTGTGTCCCACAGTTTGACAATGTCGTCTACCACAATTAGGTCGGAATCTAGGTAAATCACTCGCTTGATGCAGCTCTCCAGAATGTCGCCCAGGTAGATTCTGGCGTAGTTCAGTGGATGCTCCAGTGCCACTCTTACCGATGCAGAGATCCGCGACTTGACTAGACTCTCATCGAAGCGGTACACCTTGAAGACCAGGAATGGGAAAGTGGAATCGATGAGAGATCGCAGCAGCTCTAGACTCGCGGCTGTATCTGAATCTCTAGTGACGTCGTTGTTTCCATCTCCTGCTGCAGCTGCTGCAAGGAAGTGGAAGATCACATTCTCAGGGCACGCCGCGTGCTTCAGGATTGAGTACACAACTGCAATAGAACCTCGAAAGTAGCCCATATCCAGCGTCATTGCGATGTGCACAACGTTGGAGTCGCCGCAAATCCTTGAATCCGACGAAGAAGACTTGCTTCTGTTCACTGATACACATTGCTCATCGTTCCTGAATGCTGGCGCTTCTCGGAATGCATGAGGCAAAGAAGAACTAGCTGTAATTTTATGATCTAAGTTCTTCTGCTGCCGCTTCCCTCCTGCAGCAGCAGCAGCAGCAGCTCCTCCTGATGCAGATCCCGACAAGAAGATCTTTTGCTGCTGCTGTACCAGCTGCAGCTCCTGATCATGATCCCCCGCCGACTCCGGCAACTGCAGTGCATGAGCTGCAGCAGTAGTTTGTTGTTGATGATCTAGTCTAACACTAATACTACCACTACTTTCTACAACCTGCTCGAATTGTCGCGATTGTGACCTTATTGCTTCTACAGCTACTAGTGACCACGACGCGGAAAACAGCTGAGTTTGCAGCAGAACGAGCGCTATTGCGGCCAGAACCCAAATCTCTAGTCTTGTTGCTGCTGCTGCTGCTACCCTCCTCCTTCTCATCAAACTAGTACTTACCATGATTCTTCACCACGCACACACACACACGCACAATTCTCGCAGCTCTGGAAAGAAACTATCTATCTATCTATCTCCGCAACAAGCAGCAGTAGCAGCAACAGTTCCTGATCTTTCCAAAATCTCTTCCTGCAGATTCTTTACCATGAAACCTTCTTCCAGCTGCAAGCAAGCTCATCCTGCAGCTGCACTTAGCCAGTCTACAAACCCACCACCAAAAGAACCTCCCCCTAAATAAAAGACAACAACAACAACAACAACAAACCCAGTCAAAGAACAAACCTCGACTTCCTAATGATGCCATTACTCTTCCATCTCTTGGACCACAAGCTGCAGCAGCAGCAGCAGCCACCCACCCACACACCCATTTTGATCATCTTATATTTTTCCATCTAAACTCCCCAATTTCCATCATCCCTGGCACCAATCAATCATTTGATTTTATCTGATTTGTTTTGGGTTTTTTTTTGTCCCCTTTCTTTTTTCTCTCCAAAAACAACAAAAAAAAAGGAGGAAGGAGGTCCACCATATAATCAAAACAAAGAGGAGGAGGGAAGGAGGAGGAGCAGTTTGGTTGATGGGTGGGTGGGTGTTTTTATAGCAAGCAAAGAGCTTATAAGAGAGTTCAGACCATCACTATCTTGTGTTGGGTAGTTGTGTGGCAGCAGGAGAGGCCTCTTCTAGGCTTGGTGTCCTTCCAGGTCTTTCACCCATCTCCTTGCACGACTTGCTTCTCAAGTTTTCACCAATCTCCTTGCATGATTTGGCTTCATGCTACTGGTGATGGGATTAGGTCCTAGGTTTTGTGTTTTCTCCTCTTAGGGCTCCCCATTGTGCATTTTGCATTTTTTGGTGTGATCTTTTGTTTGGACTTTGATCCTTTCTTTTTTTTTTTAGGGCTCCTCATTGTGGGTTTT
>Ga0209208_10006464_pt1 | contig 16148 bp, 19 predicted proteins | sample S1TSphfallax_3_FD_187694 | JGI IMG/M metagenome (GOLD analysis project Ga0209208, IMG submission 187694) | Host-associated microbial communities from peat moss isolated from Minnesota, USA - S1T2_Fd - Sphagnum fallax MG (SPAdes) (version 2) | ecosystem: Host-associated > Plants > Peat moss >...
AAGAAAAAAACTTGCTCAAATATTTCAAAAAAGCAAAAAGAAAAAAAAAAGGGGGTTAGTTAATGAAATGAGAAGCAAAGCAAGGAAAAAAAAAAAAAAAAAAGAAACAAAAAAAAAAAAAAAAAAAAAAAAAACAAAAAAAAAAAAAAAACAAATGAAGCTTCTACAAACAATTAATGAAAAAGAACAAAAAAAAAGGCTATTAAGAGTCTACTTGTGCAAAGACATAAAAAAGAAATATGAATAAAAACATTTGCAAAAGAAAAAAATAGGTTGTTGAACGACAACAAAGGAAGAAAACAACCTACTAAAATATCTAGAAAAACTTGCAAAAAAAAGCAAAAAAAAAGATTAAATATAGACATGAGAAGGAAAGCAAGAAAACGAAATTGAAAAAAAAGAAAGAAAATGTTGATGAAGATGTTGAAAAAACTAGCAAAACATATGTTAGAGGAGAGTGGCGCCAAAAAAACAAAGATGAAGTAAGTATGGAGGAAAGTAGTTAAGGCAAAGATGCCACAAAGCTTAATCGAAGAAAAAAGAATTGGAGCGATGGAGACAATGCAGAGAGACGAGACCGAGAGAAGAAGAGAGATGCAAAATGAAAGAAGAAAAAAATGAGAAAATGGATTTGGAGGACAAATAGTTAAGGCAAAGATGCTAGAGAGCTTCATCGAATGAAAGACAACTTGGAGTGATGGAGAAAATGTAAGAAGGGTCTTGTGATGGAGATGTTGTGCAGAAAGGAAAAAGAAGGAAGCATACAAAGCACAAAAAATAGAGAAGCTTACTGCCTCATACACCCTGCTTTAGGGCGCGGAACCCCGAACCCTTCATCCCCTGACCCCAAAACCTTAAACCCGGAGCCCTTCTTCCCTTGAGGCCCTAAACCCTCAACCCTGAACGTTTTTAAGGTTCTTCCCTTGAGGCCTAAAACCCTAAACCCTTACAAGGTGAAGGTTCTTCCCTTGAGGTAAACCCTGAACGTTCTCAAGGTTCTTCCCTTGAGCTTTCATGGTGGAAGGGGGATAGGGAAAGGGAGAGAGCTCGCTCGCTCGCTCGCAGCAGGGTAGGCAGGAGGGAATGGCAGACCTGTTTGCGCTTTTACGAGACCTGGGAGATCACATTGCAAACAAGGGGGAAGGATCAAGCAGTACACAACTGGACGATGACGATCCCGTCGAGTCTCGCTTCCGTTCTGTTCTTCCCAACCTTCTTGAAGGCTACCTTGTCCCTCACAAAGGTACGTCCGATTTCCTGGATTTTTTTGATTTTTTTTTGGTGGGTTTTGTTTTTCCTCTTTTGGAGGCGCACCCATTTTTAACAAGACCGGGCGCTTGCTGAATTTTTTGCTAGCTGGAATATCTTCTACTCGTTTGGAAACAGGACTTTTCCTCTAGAATTCAATCTCATTTTAGCTCAGAGCTTTAGGGTTTATGAATTGGGGTGGGGGGAATTTGTGCGCCCATTTTATTCATAAAATGTAAGCTTCTCTAGATGTCCAATTGCTCCCAGCTGCTAGCCTACAACCAGAAAACAACAGATTAACATCAATCCTTTGAGGAGGAGATAGAGATTGATGTTGTTGATCTGAAAAGGGTAGTTCCAAGGGGATGATAGCAGCTGAAGACCAGATTCTGTTATTTCATATGTACAAACCCTAATCCCAATGTGCATGCACTGACAAGGGGTCTAATCAAATTCTGAGAGGAATACGTGCAGTTAAAGAGCGGGAGCTTATGGCCATTCTGAAGCTACTTTGCCACACGGTGAAGAACTATCCAGGTGTATTCTTTCATGGGAAGGGCCATGCTGTGCTTCCAATTCTAGGCCGCATCATTCCACTCTTTGCAGAACCAGACTTAAGGCCAGACCCTTCTTCCTTTTCCCTCTCCTAAAAACCAACCCAATTCTTGTGTTATGATGGTTGTGGTGGTCTTTGAACCTCATCCTTTGGCATGTGAAGATACAATTCAGATTAATGGAAGTTGTCACCGTTTTACTCAAAAGATTCCTGAATTTTTTTGTGCTTCTTTGCTGATTAGACCGTTTGGCTGTCTGTGTGTGTTTGCAGTGTGCAGCACAGTGGACTCTTTGATACATTATGGTCTCTGCTGACATTGCTCCGTTCTGGTGATCGGGATATCTTTTGTCAGATCTTCACTGGTGCCATGATGCTTGTTGAAGGTTTCAACACACTGCTGTTCCCAAAATATGTTTCTTCTGATAGATGAAGGAAGGATCCTTTTTTGTTCCCACTTCTTGGCTGACTTGATTTTTAAATTAGTGTCTTTAACAATGGCTACGACTGGGTTTTGCAGATCTTGTCTCAGTTGCTTCGTTCTATGCTGCTCCAACAAGCTTCACCACATGCACATCTGTTTCTCTGCAATGCTATTTGGGGGCATATTCTGCAATCCAGAATGGATCAGAGGCTGGTGGCTCTGGATACTTGCCTCCATTGTGCAAAATTCCCTCTTGTTGGACCCCTCCACAGGGCCCTGGACTGCTCATTGAGGTATCTGGTGACACCAGATGGCTGCCACTTGCAGAATGGACTCTTCAGCTCTTGACTCGATGCCTTACAGAAGTGGCTATCCATGTTGAAGGCCTTCTGACTCCTTCATTTCTGACCACAGTTGGCTGCTTATTGAGCTATGGGGATAGTCAACTACATATGGTAGTATTCTCCTATTGCCTGTGTTCATTAAACTGCTTTAGGTCATAGTATCACAGATCATATTTCTTCAAAAGTCTTCATGTTTCAAGGGTTTGGTTTGTGCACTGCCTTATTTATTTTTCACTTGCAGAATTTATGTTAAAAAGAATAATGATCTTGTGCTAGCCTCTTTTTGGAAGTATTCTGAGCCTTTGATAGCATGCAGACATGCTTTGATTTTCTACGGGCTGCAACAGTCGTAATGGATGCAGAAGCTATTCCAAGCGAAAAATTGATTCTGTCCATCATCTGTATCCTATCTCCAAGTAATGGGTTACCTCTCCTCTTTAGGTACACACCAACCTGATAGAATGCAATTGTTTTTCCTTGAGCTGAGCTGTGTGAGACCAGTCTGGCCCCCAGCAGTTTATGTTGTTTGCTTGTATTGATTGCTGTAGTCAAATTGTGGGTAGAGTCAAGTATGTTTCTTTCAGTGACAGTAGAATGAATATACTTTGCAGGACTTGCAAATTGTGATAACATTAGGTGTTCACATGCTCACAGACCTAGTTTGTTGTGGTTGGCACTTCAGGACTGCTGCATATGATACATCTCTAGGGTCATGCCTTGAAGCTTTATATGCAACAAGCCACTATGGCACTATAGAGTGTACAGCCCAATTGCTTTTCAATGTGCTTCCTCAGACTGTGAAGCAATCACCTAGCTTGGAGCTCAAAGTAATTACTCAGTTCCTTCCACTGCAATTGATCAGTTTCCTTTAGAGTATTTGTGCTGGTTTAATTTCAAAGGCTCTCAAGCTTCCTGCAGATGTCTGATGATTTCCCTTCCATGTATTTCCAGTTGCTCATAGCTGACCATTTAGGAACAAGGACATGATCTTCTTATGCTTCTGAACATGAAGCCAAAGATCTCATGTGCAATTCCTTTGGTCCTAATGCTATGCAGTTTCTCTCTCTCAGGTAGCCATGTGCAAAATATTCACAATGGTCATCAAGCAGATCCCTTCATATTCTGAGCATGTATCTTCCCTCCTCCAATTGGCATGCATCCCAGAAATTGTCTCAGCACTCAGTGACTGTATACAAGTGGCGCTCGAAAATCTTGGACTGGAAAACGTGGCAGGTGCTGCTGGAGAAGCTCCAACTTCCAAAGAATCTGAAGCTCCATTGAACACCACTGATGGTATTGATTGCATTCTCCTGACTTTGTCCTTGATCCTATTCTTAACGCTAGTCTTTAGCCATGTTCTGCCAGATAGGTACCTTTTTGTTAATCCTCTCTCAGTTTTCCCCTCTTTTGCCAGATATGAGCATTCTGGATGCAGCCGGAAGTAACCAGGAGTATGAGAGCATGATGATGAAGAGGCGAAAGCTAAACCCAAATGGAAAAGTCCAGAAAACAGCTCTCTCTGAGTCATTTACCAGCACCTCAGTCTCTGAACCTCTCAATACTGTACTAGAAGGGATTGGGGTTTTGGATGGCCCTGTTCTTGAGAATAATCAGTTCATTCCAGAAAACAAGTTCATTCTGCAAGGATCTGTTCATGAAGAGGTAGTGGAAATGATGAAGACATTGCAACCACCAGAGGTCGTGGACTCCCAACTTTCAAATGTCCAAGGGTTGCTAGCAGCTGTTGGTGTTTTGGTTCGTGTTTTCTCCAAGTCTGTGGGGACTGTCTGTCATCAGCATTTGATCACACTTTTGCATAACTGGATTCCTTGGGTTCGTGATAAGGTAAAAGCAACACATTTGTGTCTTCTTTGTGATGTTTCTTATGTGCCTGGGATATTCACGTGATGTGAACAGTTTCCTGCTTCACATCCTCAACTGCATTCCACCACCCGTAGCTTGTGCCAGTTTTCCCAAACATTGATGGCTGCTGATCTGGCGATTGTTGCTCATGATTTCCTTAGGCTCAAGAGGGAGCGCTTACAAGGTTGCACCTCACCATGTTTCTTGAAGCTTTGGAATGGTTTCTGTCAGAAGAAATTGGTGGGTCTGGCTTCCTGTAGTTTTGGGTTGCAGACCCATTTCCTTTTTCTTACCCAAACATGCAGATTCAGAGATATCAGAAATTGGAGTGTCTGGCTTCTTGTAGTTTGGGTTGCAGACCCATTTCCTTTTTTCTTAACTGAACACAGCCAGCTTCAGAAATGCCTGATATCTCTAAGACATCTTTGTCTGATGTGGCACCCTCTTCACTTCTGTATACAGATGTTGTCAATGAGGGAACGATTGAATTGAACGCAAGAAGAGACTTTTTGACCAAAAAGCACAGCAATCTGGAGCTCTTTCTTGAGGAGTCCTCCTTCAATGCAATGGTTTTAATTGAGGTTTTGCAGCTTCCATGGACCTTGATTGAACTCAGTGACTCAGAGGTCATGTGGAGGAGCAAATCAAGAGCTGTGGGACTAGCTGTGAAGCTGGGGTGGAAATCCCAGGTGTTAACATTTGACAAGGTTGCGGAACAAGCACTCAAAGATGAAGATGCAAGCCTACGTTCATATGCCATTCTGGTGATTCCATTGTTGGTGCTGCAGTCAAGTTCTGCTCGATTACAGACATTTTGTGAAGTCATTTTGTACGTCAAATTTGTCAAAGCAGCTAGTACATATGCTATAGACCCTTCCTCCTCCTTCTGCTGTCAAATTTGTGGTTTCCATCTGGTGCCTGCTTGAGCTCTGTTACTGTCAACTTTTTCAATTCGTCTTTCTTTGATGTTAGGCAGATTTTTCAGTGAAGGTAGAAAGTAGAAACCATGATGGGTCTCTTCTTCTATCACGCCCCTCTGTTTTCCCAAACTGTTATTACCCTGGATTGGTTGGTTCATAGTCACAGGACTGCAGAGTGCTCTCTAATTTTTCTCTGGTGTCAATTTTGTGATTTGTTCTTCCATTGCAGTAATCTTGGAGATGACCCTGCAAAGCAAGTCCGGGAGGCCGTAGCACAAGTCATTGGAATCATGGCGTGCATCTGCAATTACTCAACAGATTCAAGCACCAAGGATTCTCCTCCCACAGTTCAAGCATCTTTTCTCAATGGGTCAAAGCAGTTTGGTTCAGCTCATGACCGAGTTGGATTTACATGTCTTGAATGTGATGGAGCTTCCAATTCAATTAGAGGTGGAAATTACTGTCAAGATGCTGCCCTGGGTGGTGACAAAAGAGTAGTTGCACCACTGGCAACATTTCAACCTTTGTTCGGAAAACTACTATTTAATGAGACATCTGAGAGTGTACAGGTTGGCTTTTTTTTTATAGCATTTTTTTCTTGGGCAGGTGTCTGGCCTTCTTACACCGATTTTATAAGCAGTGTTGGGTGGGTACCCAGTTTGGAGGGTCAAGACCACCTAACAATGCTTTTTGATCATTATTGTATATTGAGATTGCATCAATTTCAAGAACTGCTGTTGTTACTCATGCTGCAACTTTGGGTACAGGTCGCTTTTATTGGCAGCATGTCACGCTTATTGCAGCATGCTTCAGCTGAAGAGCTCTCCATCACAAGACAGGACTGGCGAAGTTCTCTGGATACACTTCCCCTCCACCCACACCGATTGGTGCGGGAGGCTTTTCAAATGCAAATCCACTGTTTCACTAGAAAACAAGTCCTGCAAGGGGTACTGGGGAGCAAGAATGAGGATAGCAATAGCACTAGTTGGGAACTTGAATTGCTTGGAATATTACGGCATGCATCTTGCATTGCTGAAGATTCTGATGTGATTGAAACTGTGCTTCAAAGTGTTGCTGAAATTGCAAAAACTGTCGGCCATAGCCGACAATTTCTGTTCTTTGCTCTTGTTTTGCTTTTGGAGCAGCTGGATAGAAGAGAGGTGTCTCTTCGGGCACTGAGTGTGACACTCATACACAAAGTCGCTTCTAGTGGATTTAAGGGATCTGGTGGCACTGCCAGAAGTATACAGGCAAGATTTTTTGCCCATTATATGCCACTAACACAAATGTAATATTTGGTTCTTGCTGCTGCTGCTGATTTGGCACTGAGAAACCTGATGGGTGTGAGCTCACCTTTGTGATTCCTGTGTTCTCAGTGAAAGTTTTTTCATTTGACAGGCTATGGTGGAGAGCATCCGTGAAGATCTTTTTGAGTACTTGGTTGGGCGTTTAGCAAGCCGACCACTCATGGTTCGTGAATTTGCAGAGGCCATAATGGGCATGGGAATGGAGGATCTTGTCAAGACCATGGTCCCACATGTTCTTCCAAAGCTGGTTCTAGACCAACAGCACAGCCAAGTGGCTTTTGCAACCTTGCAAGAACTTGCAATTCAGCTGAAAACTGATTTGCCAGTGCTGTTGGTTGAATGGTGCCACATAGTTTTGTCTGTTCTTCTTCTCCGAGCAGATGGGAAGGAGCTTTTTGCTGCCCTGCAGTTCTATGAGGCCCAAACAGGATCTGACCCACGTGAGATTTTTGCTGCAGTTTTGCCAGCCCTTCTTGGTGAACTTGTTCGGTTTCTTGGTGATGTTGGTGATGAAGATGCCCTTCGAAGGTGATAAAGAGATTATACTCTGCACCTGCTCAGTAATCATTATTCATCTTTTTATGTTGACAGTAAAATAGCTATGGAAGTCATTGGGTTTCTGATACTAATTGGGGGTGGTATGTTTCAGATCAGCAAGGGTGGCACCCATGATACAAGAAGTTGCAAGTATTGTGACAGGTTCTGATGACCTGCCAACATTTCTGCGGACCCATTTTGTTGGCCTTCTCAACAGCATAGACCGGAAGCTTCTACGAGCATCCAATATTTCTTACCAACGACAGGGTCTCAGATGTATTGAGCGTCTTGTTAACATGATTGGCCGGCACCTCAGTGCTTTTGTCCCCAAGATTATGGCCTTGCTCACTCAGGCTCTTCAAGATCCTCTTTTGCAAATCGAAGGGCTTCGTGTCTGGCTCTCCTTTGTCCAAACACTCGCTCAGGTATGTACGTCAGAAGTTGGTAGCAGGGTCTTCCCATATCCAGTATGTACTGTTCTCTTAATCTATCTTCTTTATCCTAGACCCTAAACCTAAAGTGCAGTTTTGGGTGGAGTTTTCCTGGCATTCTGACTGAGATATTATTGATATTTTCTCAGGTATCTCCGATCAGCCTCAAGAATGTGGCCTGCCAAATAGTGGTATCACTAATGCCATGTCTGGAGGGACAACCTGAGGAGCTTAGAGTGCCACACCTGGGAGCAGTTGTGGAAATCCTTGAAGAGCTCGTGATAAAAAATGGACGGTTATTACAAGACCAAGCAAGAGAACTCCCTCTCCTCCCAAGTCTTCCTGTGCTAGAACTAGTGAACTCTGTGCTGCAGGAGGCTCGAGGGGTTCTAAGTCTACAGGATCAGCTCAAGCAGGCAACTGATGGATTGCGTCATGAAAACTTAAGTGTTCGTTATGTGACAGCCGGTGAGCTTAACAAAGTTCTGCATTCCAAACGAAAGGACATTGATGCAATGTTGCTTGGTGAGGCGGCACAGGATGCAGATGTCATAAGCTCATTAGTGACTGCTCTTCTGCGAGGATGTGTTGAGGAGTCTCGGACTGCCATGAGCCAGAGGCTTAAAATGGCATGTGCCGAATGCTTGGGGGAGCTTGGAGCAATTGACCCTGTTAAGCTTCAGGTCAGTCTTCTCACACATATAGTTGCAAACCTTGGCCTTTCTGGGCTTGGTTATGCTCTATTCTTACAGATTGAGAGATGCTGAAATCATAGCTTGTGTGTGTAGCTTTTGGGTGTTTCACAGTTGAAAACTGTTAGCTCCAGGATATTTTTGTCTTGCTCCTAATCAAAAGCAACGTTGCAGGTGGACCTCCGTCGCCGGTCTAGAATTGAGCGAAGTGACGAAGACCTTGTTTTTGAGTTAATCAATGAGCATCTTGCTCCTGTTCTCCGAGCAGCTTCTGACACTGCCATACAAGACACAGCTGCACTTGCAATCCAAGAGCTTCTGAAACTCACTGGCTGCCATGCAATCACCTCCACTCAACGAGACTCTGTGGGCAGGGGGGGAAGGCTGCCAAGCTTGAGAAAATCAGGTGTCTCCACTTCGGGTTCGTTGGAAGTTAAAGCTGCTGCTGCTACGACTGGGTCGGGATCAGATGCAGGTGGGGAGCGGCTCTGGCAACGATTTTCAGATGATGTGAAGGAGATTATTACACCTTGCCTGACATCAAAGTACTTGTTGAAAAACTCAGGTGCTATCATGCCCACGGGTCCACTTTTCTCAAGGGGAATGTCATTCCGTCGATGGATGTATCTTTGGATTCGCAGGCTGGTGTCACAAGCAACAGGGCGAAGGGCAGAGATTTTCACTGCTTGTCGAGGAGTGGTGCGGCATGACATGGGCACAGCACTTTACTTGCTACCGTATCTTGTTCTCAGTGTGGTTTGTGATGGATCAGAGGAGGCTCGGCAGGGTGTCACTGATGAAATTCTGACCGTCTTGACAGAAGCCCTGTCCCCAGGTACCCTTTCATTCCTGCATCTGCATTTTATATTGCTGGTCATATTCCAGCATACCCTGTATTGTTCTGCACTTACTCTCCTCTTCAGGTCTTCCTCGCATCCATCTATGCTGTTCTACTTAGAAAACATGGTCATCAGGACCCAGCCTAGAGAGAGAGACGGTCAAGTAAAGAAGTGTACTTTTGTTGAATGTGGACAGAGGAAAGGATACAGAATTCTTCACGGAACTGGTCTGGTCCATGTGAGGTAAGCACGCAAACAGTCTTTACTTTACTAGACAATCTGGGCCAGTGGCTGGATGATTGCAAGCAGGGAGGGATCCTCATGGCACCAATTCAAGCACAAGCAGGTGGTACCCCCAGTAAAGGAACCAGGGGAAATGCAAAAGCAGAAGCTCAGCTTGAAGCCACCTGTTCTGCACAACGGCTCAAGAATGTTTCTAAGCTTTTAGCTGCAATTCCAAGACAAGCATTGGCTGGAGCTTCATTTCGATGCCAGGCTTATGCACGGGCACTCCTTTACTTTGAGACTCATGTGCGGGAAGAATCTGGAGCTCTAAACCCAGCTGCGGAGACTAGTGGAACCTTCACAGATGAAGATGTCACTTTCTTGCTTGAGATTTATAGTGGACTGGATGAGCCAGATGGACTTTCTGGGCTGTCACGCCTTCGGAAATCCGCAACTCTTCAAGATCAAATCCTAATTAATGAGAAGGCTGGCAATTGGGCCGAGGCACTAACGTGCTGCGAGCAAGCTCTTCAAATGGAACCTGACAGTGTTATGCGGCATCTTGGGGTTCTTGACTGCCTTCTTAACATGGGTCACTTGCAGGTGCTTCTTTCAGCTAAGCCTAATAAATGAATTGCATTGCATGGATTGTGTGCCAGAACTTGGATCACATCATTTTGCTAGGGATTGCTGTCTGTGACACCTTGGTGATGTAAGCATGTTGGGAGTCATCCTGAAGGTGAGAAATGTGAGAAGACTTTGATTTCTGAGTACAATGAGCAAACTTGTCATAAACCTGGAAACTTCTCTGCAGGCAATGGTGACTCATGTGGATGGTCTGATCTCACGAATGCCACATCACAGAAAGGAATGGAGTACAAAAGGCTTGCAAGCAGCGTGGCGTCTTGGTCAATGGGATCTTCTTGAGGAGTATGTGAGTGGAGCCAATGCTGATTGCTCATCCTCAAATACTGCCCCTGATGGGAATTTTGCATTTGACTTAAGCTTGGCAAAAGTCCTGCAAGCCCTTCAGAAGAAAGACCAAGATTTGCTTGCTGAAGAGCTTCTCCATTCTCGACAAACACTTCTCGCCCCGTTGGCAGCTGCAAGTATGGAGTCCTATAACCGTGCGTACCCGTACATTGTCAAGTTGCACATGCTGCGAGAGCTGGAAGATTTCAGTACTGTCACTGCTGCTGTTGATTCCTCTGATGGGTCTTGTAAACCAAATGGTGGAGGGCCTGAACAGGACTTGCCCACTGTGAGCATGGTGAAGTTTGTTGGAGACTTGGAGAGCCGCTTGAAAATCACACAGGTGGAAATACTCAGCTCCAGTGGAGGAGAAACTGCTGCTGAATGCCTAGTAGCTGATCAGTCTCTTTGATCTAATCAAACAACCTGTACTATCATGCTTTTGTTGGAGGGCTGTGCAGTGACATAGTTCCTTCCAGAAAATTGACACTACATAGAGTTGTGAGTTGTTGTATGACAAGCTTAACATTTTTTGAGTGTCAATTTTGCAGCGTTCCCTTTGGACACAGGAGCCAATTTTGGCATTGCGGAGATTAATGTTCAGTGCAAGTGATTTGAAGGCAGAAGTGGGTACATGCTGGCTTCAGTATGCAAAACTTTGTCGGGCAGCTGGTCATTATGAGACTGCCAACCGTGCAATTTTGCAAGCACAATCAGTCAGGGCACCCAATGCACACATTGAGATGGCAAAACTCTTTTGGGATACTGAGAAAAGCCATCGTGCCATAGCTGAGCTTCAGCAGGCTTTGGCACATGTGCCTGCTGCGGTAAGGGCTGGTGAAGAGCTTCTAGTTAGCAATCCAATGCTTGGCATCCAGACATTTTTTTTGTACAGAAAAGTTCTTCCATGTGGCAGAGGAAGGATGTGTCAGTCAAGCCATGCACTCAGAGTTGCAATAGTCAAGAGCCAAATCGAACACATGAAACAGTCCTTTGAGCACTTGAGCTGAAGATTGCTTTTTCTCACTACAGGTCTTGGGAGATGCAACAAATGCACTTGATGGATTTCTTGTGACACAATCTGCAGTTCCAAGAGTTGCTCCTCAATCTTCTGATCGACAAGGCTGTCAAGACAAATGTCTTGACGTTGCAAAAACACTGCTTCTTCTGGCACGCTGGGTACATCATACAGGGCAAAAGCAAAAAAAGGATGTTTTGAACCTTTATCAGCAGGTTCGGTGTCTCCAGCCTCAGTGGGAAAAGGGATATTTTTTTGTTGCCAGATACTATGATGACTTATTAGTTGATGCTCGGCGACGGCAGGAAGAAAATCCAGAACCAGCAAGTGACATCCTTCAGGTGAAGCTATATTTCTCTTCTGGAGTTTTGTGGTTTCAAAAAACAGTTCTTTTGTGTTTCCTTCTGATTCCTGCTCTCCATTTGGGTCATGTTCTTGTGACTACTTTGTGATTGCTAGAGCTGCATCAGGAGAATGTTGCCCAAAATCTTGAAGTGTGGGACTTGTGTAACAAATTTTCATGACTTAGACACAAAGAAACCTTGAGATTAGAATGAAATCAGTAGCTCTAAGTCCTGTTGTGATCATGTATTTGTATTGCATGACTGCTGACATTCAGGGTGGGAAGCACCGGAAGCACATGCCCCTTGATGACAAGGCTTGGTGGACATACCTGCCAGACGCTCTTCTCTATTATGCAAAAGGCCTTCATAAAGGCCATCGCCGCCTGTTCCATGCTCTTCCTCGGCTTCTCACACTTTGGTTTGAGTTTGGGATTCTTTTTCGTGGTGATGTCTTGGCATCAAACAAGTCTGTGAAGGCTGTGCATGCAAGGGTAATAATCTTAAAACTGCAAGATTGATTAGAAGTAGGACTTTTGTTCTCCTGAAGCAAGAAATCAAGAAACAGTTAGGTTCAAGATTATCTCAGATAAAAGAGTTATTGCAATGTGGGTATGTAGAATGGACAGCTAGTTTAGTTGATAGCCAAATGCAGTTGATTTTCTTTCTTGTTATTTAGAGATTGGGTCCTTTTTCTGCTGAACTATGGTCTTCTTGGGACACCCAACACCCCACTTAGTTGTTGAAGGAAAGAATGTCAATGACATAAAAATGAAGTAAATTGAATTGAGCATGATGGGTGGCCCCTGTTGTATTGTGTTGGTGGCAGACAATGGGAATAATACGGGGATGTCTGAAGGACCTTCCAACTTACCAATGGCTCACAGCATTGTCACAGCTGGTGTCTCGTATTTGCCATCCAAATGAGGAAGTAGTACGGCTTGTTAAGCACATCATTACAACGTTACTACAGGTAAGTCAATTGGCCACTTAACACTGCTTACGGAGCCCACTTAGCAGTGATATCAACTCCACTGCCTAGAATAGTCTGGAGCCAGCTCTTAATGCAGATTGTTTTCCTGGTTTCTGTGTTGGCTCATAATCCTTTCATTGCAGGCTTACCCACAACAAGCTCTATGGACAATGGCTGCAGTTTCAAAATCAACAGTGGCTGCACGGCGGGAAGCTGCAGCAGAAATCATCCAACAGGCAAAAAATGAGGCCCGACGAGACACCGATAGGGTCCTTTTCAACCAGTTTGCACTATTGATAGAGCAAATGATTAAACTGTCATTTTATCCGGGGCAGCCCAAATCCCGCACTGTAAATATTCAAGCAGAATTTAGTGCATTGAAACGGATGATGCCAGTGGGAGTTGTAATGCCCCTCCAAAAAGCGCTCACAGTAACACTTCCACCTGATGGGCTCTCGAATGTGAAGTATGACCCATTTCCAGTAGGGGATTACACAACCATATCTGGAATTATGGATGATGTTGAGATTCTTGCCTCGTTGCAGCGGCCTAAAAAGGTATTTCTTGGGTGTGTTCCCTGTCTTGGTTCTTTTGCCTTTCTGGAATCATAGACCCTAAACCCACCCTTTCTGGATCAGAAATTATACTGGAATTATGTTTAGCTGGAAGTCAGACAAGAAGCTTGAATGAGACATCTTTTCTAAATTACTTTTCTGATCATGATGTGATTCCTTGTATTTGTGGGCTTACACATATTCTAACTATTTTTGCATTCCTTTAGGTGGTATTACTGGGAAGTGATGGAATGGAACATCCATTCTTATGCAAGCCAAAAGATGACTTACGGAAAGATGCACGTATGATGGAGTTCACCAGCATGATAAATCGCCTGCTCTCGAAAGACCCAAAAAGTCGGCGTCGGAAACTTTATATTCGCACATTTGCAGTAATCCCACTCACAGAAGACTGTGGAATGATTGAATGGGTGCTACATACCAGGGGCCTGCGCCACATTCTACAAGACATTTATGTCGCAGATGGGAAATTTGACCGCCAGAAGACAAATCCCTTAATAAAACGCTTGTATGATCAAGAAGGTGCCCAGGGGGAGGCAGAGGTTTTCAGGAAGAAAATACTGCCAATGTTTCCTCCTCTTTTCCATCGATGGTTTTTGAACACATTTCCTGAGCCTGCAGCGTGGTTTGGCGCACGGATGGCTTATGCTCATACAACAGCTGTCTGGTCAATGGTTGGTCATATTGTTGGTCTTGGGGACCGTCATGGTGAAAACATTTTGTTTGATTCCACCACTGGAGATTGTGTACATGTTGACTTTAGTTGCCTCTTTGATAAAGGACTTTCCCTTGAGAAGCCAGAAGTGGTTCCATTTCGGCTCACTCAGGTCTGGTTGAAATAATCTTCATTGTTATCTCATAGTGAAGTTGCTGGTGTGTTCAGGAATGTCTACCGGTGAACAAAATGATTAAATCAACACAAAAGAAAGGAAAGTGAAAATTTCTTTTGGAAGATAAGGAGCAAGGAAGTGTGATGAAAGAAGATTAACATGTGGCTGACAGCTCCATGAGCCTCATAATTTTGCTCTGACTAGGCAAAGAAATTAGTTCAAGTGACTTTGCGTGTTGCAAATTTGTTCAAGTGTCTGATGAGAAAACTGGGTGTTGGGTGCTTGTTTGCAGAATATGATCGATGGGCTAGGAATTACTGGATATGAGGGTGTGTTTTTGAGGGTATGTGAGATCAGCTTGAGTATTTTGAGAGCACACCGTGAGACACTGCTGAGTGTTTTGGAGACTTTCATCCATGACCCTCTTGTGGAATGGACAAAATCTCACAAATCCAGTGGAGTGGAGGTTCAGAATCCCCATGCCCAGGTCTGTCTTCCCTCCATTTCCCTCCTGCTCCCTTTTACTATGCCTATAATATATTCTTTGCATATTCCAAACTTCGCTCTTTTTATCTGCTTAGATGTACCTCTATTGAATCATTATATCAGAAAATTTTATCTTATGAAGATGAAATGATGGGTGTTGTGGCATTGGGTGTACAGAGGGCCATAGCCAATATTGAGGCACGATTACGGGGTGTTGTAGTAGGTGTTGGTGCAGCTCCATCATTGCCCTTGTCTGTAGAGGGGCAGGCACACCGCCTTATTTCTGAGGCAGTATCTCACACAAACTTGGCCAAAATGTATATTTGGTGGATGGCCTGGTTCTGAGACACAATACTTTCATATGTTGGACATTATGACATTACTTAAGAGGACAAGAAAGCCAAATTGCCAAATCTTGTCCACAACCCATTGACTTTACATATTTTGGTGTTCTCATTCATGTGATTTAACCATGGATTTTTTGCTGTGACACTGGTCTGTGGGATGGGTGACAGAATTTATCCAGGGGGATTGTTTTGCCAATTCTCTGTACCAAATCAGATGAGCTACTGGGATCTGCACACATTACAATTCATGCAGGGGATCTGATTTGTTGCAAATGTCGGCTTGGACACCTGCTGCAAATTTCTCTTACAGTTTGCTGCTCATGCAGTCATGGAAATTGAATACAATATATAACTTCACCAAACCTAGCACAAAGATGTTACGGTTGAAGTCAAATGGAACAACCCTGTTTCCTCTATTGGCTGTACTATAACATTAGAGCTCAGGATAGTACAAATTGGAAAGAAAAAAAGCCTGAATTGCTTGGCATCATTGTACTGTCATCAAAGTGCATTCATCACTGCGCCATTGCTCTTGGGAATCATTAAAGACCTATGGTATTTTAGTATGGTTTGTATGTTCTCTGCTGCAAGTTCAATGTGAATGTGTAGTAGGGCAGTAAAAGGAATCAGTTCATTTATGTGCCCATTGCATTGAAGAGCTCACAAGCACACCACCGTATTGGAGACTAACTATGAATTGATGGTTGCTTGCTGTGTTTTGGGTGTCACCTGCATTATTCTTTTTGGCGTGACATCTGTGTAGGTGGACTTGAAAGGAGCAAAGTTCATCGGCCCAGTGCACTGAAAAGCTCACACAGACCAGAAAGGCACAGCAAGAAGGATGCTCATCTGGGTTTATCCTGCAGTTCAGAACCTGGTGACTTGTAATTACTAGTGTGGTGTGTGGGTGCCAAAAAATTCTAATAATAATTGAGTCCGGGTTTTTAAAATAAATTTTAAAAACAGAGCATGCTGGGTTCAGGGTTATGAAAATTGGAAATTTCAAAGAACATGTTAGGTTTATAAAATCCGATTCTTTACTCAAGTCTTAACATAGAAGGTTCAATATTTCTATTTGCAATCATAAAATCTATTGAAATTTCCTTGTATGAATTTTTTTTCCATTGCAACAAAGGGGAAACTAACAACAAACACAAAGTTTCAAAACATTATTGGAACCAATAAAAAATTACATAGGCATTGTTTTTTTCTAAACTTCTAAA
>Ga0209208_10006465_pt1 | contig 16147 bp, 19 predicted proteins | sample S1TSphfallax_3_FD_187694 | JGI IMG/M metagenome (GOLD analysis project Ga0209208, IMG submission 187694) | Host-associated microbial communities from peat moss isolated from Minnesota, USA - S1T2_Fd - Sphagnum fallax MG (SPAdes) (version 2) | ecosystem: Host-associated > Plants > Peat moss >...
TCCCCAATCTTAAGAGATGGCTTTCATTGTGATAAGGATCTATGAACCTTGCAACAAGAAGATAGGATGAGAAAAATGACGTGATAGAACTTTGTAACCACAACATTTGGAATACACTTGTAAATTGGGTCTTGTGCCAACTAGGGTTGGTCGAGTAGTCATTTGGGTGCAACTATTAGTGCTTGTCATGTCATTATCTTGTTATAAGTCTTCATTGGTGAAATCAACTACATTCAACCCTTGTCCATCCCACCTTTTCAAATGCCATAATACTCATTAGATCCATGTACCTTTATGAAGCAAATTATGGAATATAAAATTGAAATGTAGAATAATCAATTCCCAAACAAAAAAGGAGAAATTCCTCTCACATGTTCATCCAACTACATTTTAGACAATAGTTTCCAATAGATGAATGGTCCCGATCCAATGTCAGTAGATTGGTTTGTTCGTTTTTAAAGGAAATTTATTGTTTGGTAAACATTAAGAAATTGTGAATGAGACTAAGCCAATTCAATTCATTATGTAAAATATTACATTCATTACAACATGATTCCTGGAAAACTAATTCTAAACTATTGATATTAAAAATTTGTCAAAAAAAAGATTACAAATCTCTACATTAATACCATGGCAAAAAGTCATATGAAAATTGAAATATCCTCCATATGAGGATCTAACAATTCTTATGAATTTACAAGGATGATTTTTCTTTTAGTCTGAAAGGATTTGGGGGCATTAAAGGCCATGAAATTCATATTGAATTGGCCAATGATACACATGTTTTTTGAAGGCCTTATAAATATGGTGACATGGAATGATCTTTGATCCATTGAAAGGTTCAAAAGTTGTGGGAAGTTGGGTTGGTAGAGTTGTATCTGTAGAGAGTATGTTGCAATTATAATGATATTTATTAAGAAAGATGCATTTTAGCAATTGGACAAAAAGATGAATATGTGGGAATTGTCAACTTGTGAATGATCAAATTAAGTCCAATAAATATGCCACGTCAATAGTAAATGAAATCTTTGATGCTATTGGATGTGTTAAGGTGTTTAACATTCTTGACTTGAGCTTGGGCTATCACAAATTACTTGTCATGGAGGTAGATAAACAAAAGACAACATTTTGGGGAATTGATGAACATGGAAAAGATGGAATGTATCAATGATAATGATTCTCACCTTTTGGGTTGTTCAAAGTGCCCTTGTAGAATTTCATAAAATAATAGATTAGTCTACCTTAGTTTGGATTTTGCTCAATATAACATAGATAATATCATCATATTTGTTGTTATGATGGAGGAGCATGCAAAACATCTTCAAAAGGTATTTGAACACTTAAAAAACACTTGGATTGAAGTTACATCTAAGAAAATACAAGTTTTTCTATTGATTAGATTGAATATATTGGCCACATGATATATCTTGGAGGCCTAGGGGTTTAGCAAACAACTTGATGGATGTGCATCCCATGCCTCACAAACTTTAGCTAAGTCAAGATTTCATGGGGTTGGCAAACTATTATATATAGTCTCTCAACAAATTTAATGTCATTGTCAAGATTCACCAAATTGACAAAGGTGGATTAGGCATGCAAATGAAAATATAAAAAGAAGTATACATTCTAGAAGCTTCCAAAGCTTAATTGAATTCTACATTCATCTCGAGGTGACCCATTAGAGGGTAGTCATCCTAATGCATATGGATTGAAGTATGTTGGGGTCTTGGAACAATGCTCACACACCTGGATGATGAGGGACAAGAATTTGTAGTGGCATATATTAGCTATTACATACCGATGTTGAATCAAAATCCATGAGCTTTTATAAAAGGGAATGCCTTGTTACAATATTCGCTATAGTTCATTTTAAAGATTATTTATATTGCAAACTTTTCATCTTTATTATAAACCAACGACCAATGAAATGGTTGATGCAATTGGAAAAGTTGGTAGGAAAGTTTGCATCATGAACACTCATGTTGCAAAAGTATGATTTTCAAGTGGTGCGTTGTGCATCTCTTGTTAATTGAAATGTAGGCGGGTTGAGTCTAGATCCAAGCACAAGCCAACAAAATGGTACAAGAGGTGGTTGGTGGCATGATAACATAAATGAGGAAATGGTGCTAGGTTGGCGTGCATTTGCCTTCTTATGCATCTTTGTGATGGAAGCTTATGTCACATCCCTAGGCAAAATCAACATGCTTGCTCAAACCTGATGGGCCCTAAAGATGTGCATAAAGATGCATCAATCTTGGATATGTCAACCCAATTTATTGATGGGGGAGGAAGGCTATGTCAAATTTGAAGCACACTCAAAAAAAAAATGAGAACAAATGAAACATAGATATGACACACCACAAATATTAACCATACTCTATTTCAAGAAAGATGTGTTTAGATTATTACAAGAAATGATGTGAGTTCAACAAAGAATCAAATGATGTGTCAATGGATAACATGCAAACACTACAAAATTATGCCTTGAAATCAAAATCCATCCCATAACTTGTGAGTTCTTTAATCTAAGGAATTTGTTTCCAAGTTGATTAAGGGATGGTCTATGTTCAAATAGTATTTGAATTTATAGTTTATTGATTAATCCGTTGGTTATGTGGTTGATAATCATAAGTCTTCAACCTATACACCCATCATATACACATTGGCAATAAATTTGTTGAATACCTCAAAAATTTCAAACAAATTTTTTTCACATATCTTGTTGGGTGCCACAAACCCAACAACACAAGTGACTTGGCTGCCAACTAAGCCTCCCCAAAACGCCTAGCTATGCTTTGGTGCCTGTGCCTCGACTTCTGCAGGTGGGTGTAAGTTTTCTAAGCTAATTGGTTTGGGGAAGCTTGCAGCTCAAGCTGCCCGGTGACCAGCTACTTCTGGAAATGCAATTTCCACTGATTGTAAGCAAATTAGAAGTCATCAATAATTTTTGCAACCAGTTTCTGTGACACTGGCAAAATGAAATAATGTGAGAGATTGGGGACAATTAGATGTCTTTTCTACTAAGAAAAATCTGATTGAATTTTCCTGTTATGCAGCACTGGTTACCTCTCCATCATCTAGATCTGCTGAGAAAAATTGTTGCTATCACTTCCTGTCATTTGTTTGATGGTTTACAGTAGCCATAGAGAGGTAAATTCCTTGGCTGCGTGTTTTCTTGGGCTGTATAAAGGACATTGCTCATACCCAACAGTAACAGAAAAAATCGTGGAAAACTGAAACCCTCCAATTGAACATTTGGCCAGGACCCACCAAACACTTTAAGCCAACATTCACAAGTGTTTTATGCATTTGGTAAAGATGAAGTTTTTGGGGTGAGATACATTGCCTTAATAGTCTCAGCTCTGCTTAGAAGGAGAGCAGCTTCATGAGCTGCTCCTGAATTGCTTGTACTCCTCCCATGGCCTTGGTTCTGTGTAAGAAGTGCTGCCAAATGTTGTAGGCAAGCAAAAAGTTCTCTTTGGATTTCAGGAATGTTGATGAGCTCTTCCACAACTCCTGGAGGCTGCCACAATGTAACCCACCTATTCATTACCCTCATTCATTAACAGTTTAAAAAAACCTCTTGTATGGAAGTGGGATCTTTTTCTTTGATGGGCTTTCAAAGGGTTTCAGATATTGCACATGGATGTGGAAAAGCTCAGCTTCATTATACCTACTGTTGATAGCAAGTATCAAACAATCACTGAGCACCAAAGCCATATCTTCAGAACAAAAGGGCATAATGTGTTTGAGGACCCACTGTGCATATGTGCTTATAAGTACCAAAGCAATGCAGATTGGCACTATTCTGAACCATTGCATGGCAAAAATGCATGACATTAAACCTATTTGTTACCAAGTTTTACTGACTGTTCCAAGTAGTGGGTACCTTATCGAGCAGAAACAAACAGTGCCGTAAAACTCGTTCCGCTTCTCTTTTGCCATCCTCCACACCCTATCAACAAAACAGTTCAGTTTTCTTTTAGTGCCTAACGAGAAATCACATGCTACAGGTCAACACAACTCCAGAAACAGTCGTTGAGAAATTCTGTACATATAGTCTTGTTTTGTACTTTTACTGTTGGAAAACCAGGTCAGAGCTTTCAGCATTCTTGAGACATTTTTTAAGGCTGCATGGTGTCTGTTTATAAGGGTTGTTTCAGTACTCGCTCAAGAGAGACTCTTGCAAAAAACCACTGATAAAAGTTGAGGTACTGACTGCATGAGTGTCTGCAAGCTCTGCTTGTCGTATCTCCACAACAGCCAGGGCATTCAGAGCTCGCGCCTGCCACCTCCATGGCACACCCAAACCTCTGAATTAGGAGTTTGTCAAACTTTTCTGGGAGTTTCTAACTTTGAATTTGTTGCCTTTCATTCTGGTGCCAATTACCTCATTCCTCTGCAAGGGATTTCATTTGTGGGTGGTTTGGGGTTGGGGAGGGTTGTTGGGTGGTGAGGGGAAGAGAAGGAACAGTAAGGTATCACCATCCTAATTGAGGGCTGCATCCAGAAGTGGGACTCTTGCTAGATAAATGGATTACTTTGGCCACTGAAACAATTATCAGCTCTGCTATTGTCAATTATGAAAAAGAAACAAGAAAACTCACAAGGGCCAAGAGAGGGGGAGTCAGAGCTGAAAGGACTTTTGGTCCAATGTTAGCTGCTGTGCTCAAGTTAGCTGTTGCAGCTGCATCAGCAATGACTACTGTATCCAAGGCTTCCTCCCACCTTTGCTCTGCAATTCTGTCCCCATCTCATCCCTGAAATTCATAAACCCAGACTGGAAACATATTTACAGAAGGTGAAACCCCTGGTGATCAAGCCCAAGAATCCTGTATAAAGCAATTGAGTCCCTTTCCAAGAAGTTCTTCTGATCTCCACCAAAATGTTGACTAAAAACAAAATGATTAACCAACCACACCTGATTGATTGACGGAGCATCTCCTGTGCTGTTTCATAATCTGCCATGGCTTCTGCTTTTCCTGCAAGCCCCTTCTCCATAATGCCATCAGCACGCTGTGATGTAACCAGTGCTCTCTTGTACAGTGTTGAACCAACCTGTAGTGTACCATGCATTGTTACCAATCAGGCCTGAGATCAACAACAAGATTTTACAGCTCCATTCCAAACCAGGACCATAAGTTAGTGCTGCATATACTGTATTATGGTGTCTTGATATCTTGCAACCTAGATTCTAACAGATTGCAGCTCACAAAGTGCTTACATGTCATAAAACATTTGTTTCACAAGTGACAGTCACAGGATTTATCTGCATTCTAAAATCTTCTGTACATGATAGTTAAAAAGACAATACTCTTGAAGACATTAGAGGATGCTCATACCAGAATGTGTGAGGGTGAAAGTGCCTTAAGTCGAACTTGTAGACATCTGCATATTGCAGAAAAGTACCCACAAGCCTTAAACCCCAGTATAGTGTTTTATCTTTCACAACTGCCACAGTGAACAGGAAAAAGAGTATAATCTATAATCCAATGCTTTCTCAAGGTGCAGGCTTTAATGGTAATCCTGATTGTTTCCTTTGCAAGTTGACATCCAAGCAGGTAAGGAGGTTACTGCAGCATTGCTATCAAGAGAGTAAGTAGGTCAATGCAATTGCAACTTGATCTGAGTAAGGGGCAGAAAAAAAATTTAAGAATGAAAGGACACAGCAAAATCAGACCGATCAAAAAGCTCCTCTGCTTCATCAAGCTTCCGAAGTGCTTGGAGTGTTGTTGCTAAATTGTCAACAGCCATGATTGTACTTAGGCTATCTGGACCCTACCTCAACCCCAGAAACAATCCACTATACATATTTATGTTGCTTGGATTCATCAGCATACATAACAAATTGTTTGCAGAAGCCAATAGTATCAGCTAGAATCATTGCTCACATTATTCAATACTGCAATCAGCTTGGTAGCTCAGAAAGTAGGTTCAATTAAGAGTCAAAAAATTGAAAAAACACTTACCTGCAAAAGTTCTAAAATGTGCAAAATCTTTCTCTGCAAAATTTCGGCTTCTTGCAGTTGACCTGAATGAACCAGTATCTGTGTTTCCAAAAAAAAGAGAATCAAAACCAGTTGTCTGTTTCCCACCTTGTAATCTGAGAGCACCATCACTATCCATGTTAACAAGCGCAGAATCAGATCATCAAAAGACACCCTGAAAACACGAGTCAGTCAAAAGACACCAATGAAAGACCAGTCTTTTGATGGGTGCACCCAAGACCAAGTGAAGTGTGTGATCTTATAGCACCAGAGACAAACCAAAGGAAACATGTACCTCAGCAAGCCGACTCATCCGACGCAGAGCTGTCTGTGAATGACCAACACCTCCTTCCTGTGCAATAATATTACAGTGATACAAACATCCAACAGACTGTGTAAAAGAGTAAATTGTGAAGGGCCACAACATCAATAGTGAAGCAATAGAGTTCTGTACAAAATGCTGAATATGTAAAAATTGAGTACAGCAATTTATACGCAGAGAACCCTCACAATACAACACATGAACCCTCCAGTGTCTGTAACTTCTTCATTGATATCAAGCCTAAAGGGTTTCATACAGAGAACACAAACCTCGAGGATTCGAAGAGAGTCACGAATGAGATGCTCTGCATCAGAAATATTCCCCTGGAGTTGCAACACCTGCAATGAATGATTGATATAAAGCTTGTCAAGTCCTCAGGACACCAGAACCTGGCAGGCTTAAGTCTGAGCTAAGAGAAACATATGGTTTCAACACAAAAGCTGTGGTAAGCAGATTCAAAGAGCTGTTATGACATGGTGAACCTGAACAGTTGCAAGCAAAAATATATCTGAGGTTTTCAAAAGTTCCGGCACCCACTGATGCCAGATGGAACATTGTGTTGGCATATTCAGGATGATTGGGTCCAAGTGTTTTCTCCTTAATCTACACAACACAGAAACTGAAATCAAATCATGGCAGCGAATTCAAAAGTACCCAAACCACTATGTGTTCAGCTGGGAAAGATAGCTATTGAAATTCCTCAAAAGACTCCCTAATAGAGTGGATAAAAAACTAACTTATTCAACAAAATCGATCTCTGGATAGTTCCAAGCATTATAGGTACGTACCCTCAGCGAACGCTGATGAGTGAAATTGACAGGAAAAACATGTTCCACCCCCCAAACCATCAATACTGTCAACTGGGTGAAAGGAACCACTGTCCCAAACCTTTCAAAAAATTCCAAAAGAAGAGGAAATAGTCACAAAATATGCAAACAAGAATGAGTTGCTCAACAGTGAAGCCAGGAGAAGTTTCATGGAAATTTTCAGTTAACCAAACTCAGGATTTTCTGTGTCCCGTCAAAGGAGAATACCTCATAACAAGATCGTGCTTCTTCAAATTTGCGCTGTTGAAGATAAGTGCTTGCCAGATTGTGCAGTGTGAAACCTACACTGTTGAAGATAAGAAGACAACCACTGTTACTACAATTCCACTCAACTAGACCCACCAAAGATGCTTGGCAAACTGTTGGAGAAACTATCCAATTGAACTCAGAGAAGTGCCCTAACAAAATCATACTCATTCTCAAGAAAAAAAAGGTTGAAGTCGGGATTGTTAAAGATTTTCAAGGGACTTACCTTGGATGCTCAGGACCTAATGCTTGCTCCAACCTTTGCACAGCCTCAACAAAAAGAGGCTCTGCATTTGCATGCTCTCTCTTCATCCGGTAAAGCTCCGCCTGTTGTTGATCCACACAACATGAGAGATAGACCAAAGCATTATCTGATACCAGAACATAATAATGATGAACAGTAGTCACTACTACCACTGTAGACTGCCAAGAAACTATAAGAATCTGTTTTAATAGTAGCAAGAAAAGATAGTCGCACAATGTACCAAATTGTTGCAGCTGGAGGCAACATGAGGATCTCTATCACCAAATCCCTTCTTTGCCTCCTCCACAGCTCGTACAAAATACTTCTCTGCCTCATCAAGTCGACCCTAGAAATCATATGACCCAATGTTTTTGGTACTTAGCACTCCCAACTTCAAAGAATTACACCCAGCCAAAGACCTTGAACACCCAGACTTATTTGCACAACGCCCATAAGAACTGAAGTATTATGCATTTCAACACCTTGAAAGAACAACTGGAATTATGTGGTGGCTGACACCTTGTTCCAAAACTCTTTGTTATTCTGATATAACTAGAAAGATCAGATTGTAAACCTTAGAACAAAGATCCCGGCCCATGTCTGTGTAGATGCGCCATCTTGCGGTATGAGGGTTTGATTGAAGCTCTGCAGGTTGTTCTGGAGACTGTAAACTCTCTTCAACAAGCTGAACCTCCTGTTCAGATGAGTTCACAGATAATGCTGCTGGAATAGAAGAAGAAGGTGTTGGATGCTGCTGTTGCCCTTGTACTTGCTCAGCCATTGCCCATTGAGAAGACCCAGCCAATGTCATAATGCCTGCATGTTATGATGCCAGCAGACACACCATTGGAGCAAGTGCCATCTAGGATTCCCTATACAGATGTGGGTGTTTGGACCACTCAGACAATTAGCAGCAGCAGCAGCACTGCATGATTCAACATATTCCAAGAATGGTAGAAAAATTGCTCCATGATGGAAGAAAAAAGATGGTGTGTATTATAGAATTGAGAAAGATGGTGTGTATAATCCACAGAATTGCAAAAGATGGTGGTGTGATCCACAGAGCAACAAGGATTGTGAAAAATGAGGGTAAGAATTGCTTATCAGAATAGTACCTGCGATTCCTGACAAAAACATTCTTGAGATCTGCCACCTCTTTGATGCCAACAAGCTTGCCCTATCCTCTTGCACAAAATAGTAACCTTTTTCTGCACAATCATCGTCCATTGACAAAATGTTCAAAGGGCCCACAACAGTTGTACTAAAATTCAACAACCCAAACCTCATCCATCAACTCAGATTGCATACAATTTGGAGATGGAGTTTAGAAGACAAAAGGATAAAAAAGAGAAGTAAATGATAACATACCAGAAGTGCAAACAGCAGTCTTTTGGGTGGTGAGCAATCCAAGCTCTCTCGGAACAGGATTCCTTGCCAAGAGTAGTGAGGGCAATAAGGCAGCAGCCGGCATCATTAGCTTCTTTTGCTTTCTCAGCATTTGAAATACTACTAATGATGAGATCCCCATTATTTTTGTTTCCAGAAACCACCAATTTCTACAACAAAGGGCAGAGAGAGAGAGAGAGCGATTGGCAATCGAAACAACAAAAGATCTCGATCTTCTTCTTCTTCTCCCCGGCAAGTCTCAAACTCCAAAACCCAGTCTCAAAGCAGTAGCCCTAAAACTTCTGAAGAGAGATGATGACTCCGGACCTCCATCATGGGTGGCTGCAGAGGTGGCTGCAATGGCACCGGGGATTGTACAATCGGTGGGTTTTACACAGAATAGAAAGCTTGCAAGATATGTCAAGACTGAACTACATGAGAAGACGATTGAACAAGCTAGCGTTTCCGACAAATGCTACACCAAATTCAGAAGGGTATTAGGGTTTAGGGTTTAGATTCTCGGGTTTTGTTCCGGTGCTCAATACTTGTGCCAGTTCACGAGCTCCTGAAAAGGACACAGGCGGATTCATTAACAGATACTTCCAATTGGGTGCGATGCTGAAGTCTTTGTGGGTTTAGGGTTTAGGCTGCTAAAGGTGCTTGTCCTTGTTGCACATGGATGGTTGGTGATGCCAGAAATTTTTGTCTTTCCAATGGTGGGAGTGTTAGCTTCTCATGTGTATATAACCATATGAAGAAATATATTTTTGGAAGGTGCAGTGGGGTTTGCTGAGAGTAAAGTTCCCAAATGGACAAACCAAATCAAAGTCTTTTGAGGGAGAAGTGTGATTGAAACACTTTCAATGCGCTGTCTGTGCAGAATTGAGGGTGGGGTTGAAGTTCCAGCAGATTTACTATTGGTGCTCCCTTTGCAGATGTCTGGGAGAAAACTGGTTTATAGTCAGGTGCCAAGTTTCTTTGGACAAAAAGTCCAACGGAAAACTCAAATGTGCATGTGGAATGGGAGTGGGTTTGGTGACTCATAAGTTTCCTATCTGTGGCTTACTGAGTACAAGAGTGCCTCCAGTGGATGGATGGAGAAGATTGAGGAGACAGAGAGTTGGATCCAGAAGGAGGTGGCAATCACATTGTTCAATTGATCTGCAAATCATGCAGGGAGATGCTTGGCATCTCCCATTGCAGGGTGATTGTGGTAAGGGAAATTTTTCTTCTATGGCAGAATTGCCAATGTTGTCCTCCTGACGATGTTTCTAATGCACTCCTCTGATTTGACACTGTTCAAGGTACTCAAAGTTGCTTGCTTCCCTTTTGGATCAGGGATGGGTTTCCTTGCATCCTTAGATCCATGAAATCATTGATTGAGTATCCTAAAAATGACCTTGAAGTGCACAGGCAGGTGATTATAAGAATCAATGCTATTTCTCGTTTCAAATCAGATCACTGGTCTGATCACCACAGCCTAGAAATGGGGATCTCAAATGGACATTTGTCATCAATCAATCATGTTTGTTTTGGTTTGGCTGGAACTGACATGACATTTTATCAGGTTATCTTTGAATGGTTTTGTGCAGTTTCTCCCTTGCAATGAAATTGAGATACAAGTTCTGTCTTCTGTCTGAGAACTCAAATGTGGAGGATTATGTTACAGAGTACTTCATTCAAGAACTTGTTTCAGGTACCATGTTTGTACTGTCTCTCCGCATTTGGAGGAATATTTGCTGCACTTCTGAGATAATAATATACACAGTTTTCACAATGTTCTCTGTTCATCAACTGTGCAGATTCAAGAATGAATATGTGGTGTTTGTCCAAAATTGAAGAAAGGAAACACTTGATCACATGAGTTATGGCTTCAAAAGAATACTTCACTGGAGGACCCAAGTAAAGTATTGATATGTGTTAAGCTCCCAGTATTTGTCCTCACAATATTCAAGTGTGTGCTATCTAGTACCTTAAATCTATGAATGAGGCTTTTGGAGCAACATAGTTAGTTTGGTCATGAAGCAGGACGAGATTAAAAATATTTGCTAAAAAAATATACCTACTAGCATTTTAGAGGGTGTTGAATTGCTTTTACCTGAATGTTGGTGGTAAACTAGTTTTAGTTGACTACAATGTTCCTATAACTATAAGCAAGATCTATATACCTCAGTACAGTTTGTTCCTTTTGTGGGTAACATGTAGGGCTGAATATGGAGGCCAAAGTCAAGAGCATTTTGCCTTAATTTTTTCAGCAGTTCCTGAATTGTCTCTACCATTGTCTTCTTCAACTTCTCCTCCTCTCAATCTGCAGTAGTTTTGTTCTTCCTGGGTTCTCTCTCCTGGAACACATGATCTTAAGAACTTTATCGTATATTCTTTTTGACATCTTTTCAATTTCCTCTTTGAAGGTTTCCAAAATCCTTTGAGCTACCACATCCCACATGAAGGTTTTACACCAACCATGAACAACCAAGGGCTTGCGCAAAATATGAAGAGTTTGAGGTGTAAGATCTAGTCTATATTCAGGTAAAAGATAAGAAGACTGACAATGCAATGGGAATTATGAAGGCCCAAGCAAACCAACACTCACCAGCAGACTATCTGTTGAAAGCTTGGTATATTTTGACTTATGAATGAACCCCAACTAAGTTCACATCGGGTTTCATCTTGCTAAGGCCAAAAATGGTGACAACTAGTTTTAGGACTAGAATTTGCATGTAGCCAATGAGATAGTTAAACATGCATTCAAGAAGGCTCATCTTTTTTCATTTGGAGGAGGGAGTGGGAAGAAGGGGGTGGGGCATAGATTTTGGATTTTTTTGAATGTTCTCACCATTTTCCTAGCGTGTTCCCCCTAGTGTATTCCCCACGATGTTCCCCATGAGTGTTCCCAACAGCACCACAATTTTATCTCATATAACTCATCAGCAGACTCACTATTCAACATGTGAACCCATGTTTCTTTCTTTTGGCGAATTTTTGCAACTTCCAGAATTTTCTTCATAGAAAACTAAATAAACATGAAAATTTTGTGATTTTAAAGCATTTTCTCACCATCTTTCGAAATAAAAATGATTAAATTAACCACATCTAAACCTAGGCAGTTCCTAGGTTGCTACTTGTTATAGCACTTTTGCAAAAATGCTGCTGAGTCGCCTAGGACAATCACCATTTAATGCTAATTAATGCTGGGGATCCTTTTGCTAGGGACCCACTTAAGGAATTTGAAAAAAAACATGTTGTGAAACCCCAACATTTTGGGTGATCATCTAGGAATACAATTTGGTTCAGTATTTTGGCAAGTTCACTTTACTCCTTTCCAAAGTTCAGTTTGCCAAATTGCCAAGTTCACATTTAGTTGATTTCACTACTTTGCCAAGTGCACTTTGCCCCCTGTCAAGTCCATTGCAGTCTTGCCCCAATATGAACATTTGAGGCACTGTTCAAGTTATTTGAATGCAATATTTTTCAAAAAATTATAATGTAAGGATATATGTTAAAAAAATTAAGAATACATTTGACCAGATGGACATGTATTCATTTTCATTTCTTTCATTTGATAAATATGTATTTGTCAGTTTTCAAACTCAGACTAATCATAGGATATGTACAAAGGTTAAGAATATATCCTCAGCTTTTAGAATTAAATTTTCCAATGATAGATTTGTCCCACCAATGCAGAATGTTTTTGCAAAACCAATAACTTCTGGGGGGTCTGAACCTAGTTCCTTAAAGAACCTTGCCCAATGCAACACAAGTTTCTTGCCTCAATCACACCTCACATACACCTTACCTAACCCACAAACACAGACACCACAACCAGAAGTCATAATTGTTGTTGATGAGCTCCACAAGTAACCTTTGCATGAACAAAAAGACCAAGTTGTTAGTTCTTTGAGGTGCAAATTGTCATTCAAGTTTTGCAATCCCAAAAAACAATAGGAACCATTTTTGAGTTCACCTTGCCAAATTGATCATTGTCTAACTCCAATTGTTCAAAATAATTTGATTATTCAATCAAATCATAATTATTTTCAGCCAATGAAGATTCAACTTTCAAAAAATCTATCAAATCTTTATGTTGTGAACAATGCAAACGAAGATTGTTGGGCTAATTTTTCATTATGATGATGTTCAATTTAAATTATCCACCTACAATCTATAACGTCTCAAAGTTGTCAACACACTAATAAGATTGAACATATGTTCAATTTCAATTTGTGATCCCAAAATTCCCAAGATCTATTTGACAAAGGAGGTAACATTTGGGAATTACCCTTCATGAATCCACCACCAACCTAATGGATCAAGAGATGTAGTAGGAGTTATAGATAACCTCTTTAATAAGGATAGTTCCAAAAAACAAGCATATGTGAAGATTCTTCCATAGATGCACCCACACCAAATATGTTAATGTCTTTTTCAATAAAGTTATTAGATCTAGTAACTTTTATTGCACATGTTTGGATAGTAGGGTTTAAAATCTCAAACATAGTCATCAAAAAAAGGATTGTTGCATTGACATCATACTCAACATCAAAACAAATACAAGCCCCACATCCCACATAATTTTCCACAACCCTCAAAGACTTGAATTGAGGATCAAGCATTAGGGCAAACATATTGTGCATTTGATGTGAATCATAGGCTTGTAGACATTGGAGAAAAGGTTTGATTACCTTAACAACTTTTGTTCACATGTTGTTTTGAAAGATGAAAAACTCAACATCAAAAGCATCTAAAACATCAAAAACATTAGTAGCCTATCCAATTTTAGCATCCAAAATTAGTAGTCAAACTAATACATGTATTGTAAGCATCAAATAATAGCCAATGCCCTCATGACTAGTTCATCACATAGGCAATGATAACATGGTTCAAAACACATGTGAATGTTTTTGCAATTACCCATACTTCAACCTTAGAAACCTTTTGATGCAAAATAGTTGTCTTTTGCTACCAATAATATAAAAGAATAACTTTTTTGAATTCCAACACCTTTTTAAACATGATTACTTTATTAACAAATCTTGTTTTCCACAAATCTTGTTTTCACTATGGTTTTGAGTTTTTGAAGCCATAACCCTTTTTCAACACATGATTTTTCCCATTCTTGCCTTTCATTTTTTAATTTCTTTGTCCATGTGATTGTTTTATGTGAGCTACCTTGCATAGCCTTCACACTAATTTGTTCAGACCTATAGTCACCTTTTCATTATTAATAGCACATTGGTAGGCTTTAAACATAATGTGACTAAAACATGCACCTTCATACATTTGTTAAAGTTTCAAAAGATGACAATCAACAATGGAACCTAATGTTGTTGTCATAAATGTTAAGTTGCTACTTTCATCTTTCACAAAGGTAATCGCATGATGCATTAAATTATACTTTTCAAGTAAAAAATACAATTTACCAACCATGGGAAGCTTGTGAAAGGCTTTTGAAATCAACCCCAAAACAGACCCCAAGAATTAGATGAAACCACCACATCACCGACCCGGAATTGAAGGTTTCTATAATAATTGGAACCATCAAACTAATTCGCAATATTCCAAATATGAAAGTAAAAAATATTTCATATCTAGGCAAGTTGTGGGTGATTTTAGGAAATTTTAAAATTTCTTTTCGACCAAGTTTTTTCAAAAAAAAGAGAGAGAATATGTGAGAATTGTTCTTTTCAAAATAATTTCCGCCAAACAAACGGTGAAATCTCGCCACAAAAATGATAATAATCACTGGATTTACAAATTTACAAATTTTAGGTACCACCACCACCTGTTGAGACAGTGATAAGGTCTATTTGCACGGATGAATGCATCCTCCAAAACCCTCAACTCCGGGTATCTATCAATCAGTAGGGGTACCAAGGTGGACAATGAGGGTAGTATTCAGGTGCAGGAGGATAGTAAGAACTAGAACTAGGACCGTAGGATTGGCTAGGCCTGTAGGGACCACTTTGTTCCATAGGTGCAACTGGAACAAAGCCAATAGGGGCATATACAGGAGCAAAGCTAATAGGGGCATATACAGGAGCAAAGCAGTTGTGTGGGTATGTAGAGCAAGTGGTACTGGACTCTTCTTCTTCTTCTTCTTCTTTTTCTTCTTCCTTCAATTTGGCTTTCTTGTCCACCTTCTTCGCCTTCTTCAACACTTGTTCCGAATCAGCCTTGCCAATAACAACCACTTTGGAGCTCGCTCTGTCTGTAATTTTTACTTCCTCCACACCTGCAGTCGAAAGAAACAGATGGAGAATTAAACTCCAACAGATCAAATCCCATATTATTGGGATTGTTTAGCTCCGGAGCAGTCCATTGCAAACTGCATGTGTATATTTGTATATATATGTATTCTTGTTCTTCAAAAGCGACGATTCAATTCCGCTTCCGAGAACTAGCTAGCGAAATTATACATGGGTTTGGAATCTGGATCTTGTTTGAAACAATTTGAATAAATTTTAGAGGTCTTGTAATTATCACCCACCCGCAACTTCACCGATTTCCTCTATGACTTTCTCCTCGCACTTTAAGCAACACATCTTCACCTTGAGCGTAACTTGCTGCAAAACCCACAACAGGCAATATATGAGCGACGAGACACACTCATTGAAGCCTTACAGCTGCCCTTGTTCTTTCGATTCTATTCAAATCGGAAACTTTTGTCACTAAAAGATCACGAGTGAGATCGTTGACTCCCTAAAGAGATCATATTATCAACTTTGAAATGTAGTTGTGATTTGATCTAGGAGCTGACCTGCTGTTTCTTTTTTTTAGGTTTCTTAGGCTGTACAGGAACCAGCTGAAAGCCAGGCGGAGGTGTCATCCACTGTGGGTGATAGTCTCCATAGCCTCCGTAATGAAACATCTGCACTCAAAAACGCCCATTCACGATGTGACATTTGATCAGCTTCTGCCAGCTCGCGCTGTAATTTATTGCTATCTAAAATCCATCCTCAATCCTAAACCTCAAACTCAAACTCTCTCCTAAACAGATTAACAAACGTACCTCGTAACTCATTATAGCCGCCGGTACAGTACTGAGTTGCAGATAAAAATGACCGACTATTATATTGATGATCTCTTGCAAACTGACCAAGAATACTTGCCAACTATTAATTAAGTGATCTTGGAA
>Ga0209208_10006466_pt1 | contig 16146 bp, 18 predicted proteins | sample S1TSphfallax_3_FD_187694 | JGI IMG/M metagenome (GOLD analysis project Ga0209208, IMG submission 187694) | Host-associated microbial communities from peat moss isolated from Minnesota, USA - S1T2_Fd - Sphagnum fallax MG (SPAdes) (version 2) | ecosystem: Host-associated > Plants > Peat moss >...
CCCCCCCCCCCTCCCCCCCCCCCTCAACCGTGAGCATTCATCAACCTTTATTCTAACATGAAGTTGTTAAAAGCCCCTAATAACCTCAACACACTTGAATATCCCTAACGCAACTTTTAAAATTTAAGACTATTGGCCATGGCTATGTTGATATGGCTCACACACTTTAACACATAAAATGTCATTTTTTGATTTTAACTTTTTGGCCCACATGATAAAATTATTTTTATTTTTGACATGAATGAAATAAAGAATAATTTTTCATCCACTTAATGCACACCAAATTCTTTTGATACATTTTTTAAATTTCTATTCACTAACAAAGTCCAATATGTTATTAAGACAAAACTATTCCCATGGCCTTATGAAAGAATAATTAATATGCTAATCATCTTTACCTCGTAGCAATATAATCCTTTTTCATAAGTTACTATTTTTGTAATGATAAAAAATAAACAAGGTTACCTTTAAACTATGTATTGAAAATTCTTAGAATTTTTTTTCAAGCTAGTGATTAAATGCAAATAATAAAGATGATTAGGCATTTCCTTATAAGAATTTTAAAACAACAATTTTCAAGATCAAAAAATTTCACCAAATGTGTTTCATTTCATTAATTTTCATCATAAGATATGACTAATTTGAAAGAAAATGCAACTTGGATTTGCTTGCCATTACCAAATTTCAAATTTTTGGCATTGAATGCAATGATTTATGGTAAATTAACAAGATTAATTAATGTCAAATCAATTGAAGTATTATAATATACCAAACCTAAATTGGTTTGCACATGGATATTAATTATTTCTAGCAATTGAATGAAGGGGGCATTGGATATTTGGAATAATGCACAATAAATTATGATACAAGTATTTCATTAAGGTTTTTTTTATTAATTTAAAATTATTATTTCAATTTTAGATAAAAGTTATAATCAATCATTAATACATATATTGCACTTCCATTATGTATAAAATTATTTTTTATTTCTCATAACATTGTGGGAATCTTCCCCCAAATGCAATGCAAAACCCTTGCCTTTTATTGCATCAATAGATCATAAATAACAATAGGAACTTCATCAACCTTGGACAAATCCCTTAATGAAACACCAAATGAGCATCTACCTATGAACCTTTACATTCCATTGATTGGAACATGTGATCTAAATTTGCATGTTGCATATAATCAGCTAGAGACTTCGTCAACTCCACTTTTACCAAATAAATGCACTAACCCACCTCCTTTAATAAGTCACACTTATTTTCTTTGACCTTTATTGCATATTTTAACATGGCCATTTTTATTCAATTCATTTTTTCTCGTCTCTTTTAGCTTTACAAACCAAACATGAAACTCATTGTTAATGACATGAAATGTATCATAAACTTATTAATAAAGCTTCAACAAATCATATTTGGTTTCGAGATGAGTAAATGGATTAATAATTTTCAGACTTGTACAACTAGGTTCAAAAACCTTTTCAATACACTATTACCAAACTAGGGTGTAATTTACTAACATAAATCACTATGGGATCTTAAAAGTCAAATAATTTTATTGCATTTTATTGCATTTTATTGATTTCACCATGGTGAGTTATTTTACTATAATATCACTATGTAAATATCATGTTTCATTACTAGTTAACATAATTCATAATTACAATTTAATATCGTAAATAGGTTTATTTTTATGTTTTTGAAAATATTCTATTTATGCTACTTTATGATATATTTTATATTATTTTTAATTATTACAACTTATATTTTATGTTATTATAGGCTATTATAAATTATTTTACCTCAAATTATTATATGTTATTTTACCTTAAGGTATCTTAAATAATTCATTATAAGCTTTTAAATTATTCTAAATTAAATTATAAAACTAACTGTAGGCTATAACATAGGTTATTTTATTTTAAATTAATATATGTCATTTCAAGTTATATTATAAATTATTCAATGTCATTATGCTTTATGTTATTATAAATTATTTTATCCTAAGTATAATAACTTTAAATAATCTAAAACAAAATATAATCACCTAAGGTAAAAATAACTTAGAATAAAAAATAATAACATATGAAAAATAATTTGAAATACGTTACAATATAATAACTACTAATAGCCTATGATATTATAACATAAAATATTAAACAATAATTTATAATACAATAATCACCAATAGTTGTAATATAAAATAGAATATCAAACAATAACTTATAATACAATAATCATTAATAACTGTCGCAACCCCACTTTGGCCAAGTGTGGCGGTGAAGCCCAACACTCCCAAAGTTGGGGACTTGGAGTGCTCCGGGACTCCCGAATGTTTAGAGTTCGATAGTAAGGCCCAAAACACCTCGCATTGAAGTGTTCTTAGTGTCATTGGAAAGGTCTTGAAGCCTAGATATTGAAAATGGCCTCGCATTGGCCATTTGGACATGTGTCGCCCGAGTTACGGGCAAAAGAAGGGTCGGGAGTCAAATTGGCAGTTTGACTTCCGACCACTAAAAGTCAGGAATCGACCTCTTCCCGACCTCCGAATGAAGAGTGAAATACGGCGTTGGAAAGACCTTAACGAAGGCTACAACTTTTGTTTAGACCTCGTCGCTATCAGACTTTGTAGTCATGAGTTATGAGTTCCCAAAGTCCCGGGACTCCAAACGGGACAATTTCGGGACAATTTCGGGACTCCACCTTGGGAGTCCCGGGAAAAAGAGCCATTTGGATGTAGCCTCAGCGGAGAATTGCAAAGAATACTATTTGGGGGAAGGTGGTGGCTTCCCCCGAATCCGGGCCGTGGTTAGTCTTATAGTCCAAAGTGCCCGTGGCTTGTCCCAACACCTAAGGGTGTTCCCGAATGTGAACTAACCACTTTGTAGTTTGTTTTGGATGCAGAATCAAGCTTGATCTACTAGTCCCTCTTCCTAGTTTAATCCCGGGACTTCTAGCACGGCCTTCTACCCCTCTATAGTGCTGGAAGTCGGAGCGCCCTTCCGAGTCCCAATTTCGCAACTCCACATAGGTGAACCTTCAAGTGGGTTCACCTCGGGACTTGGGAGTGCGTCAATAACCATTAATAAAATAACCATCAATACCCACCAATAAAATAACCATTAATGGCTTACAACGAAATAATCACCAATAACCATTTATAAAATAACCACTAATAGCTATGAATATCCATTACTATAATAGCCACAATAGGCACTAATATAATACTAATTAATAATCACTAATAGCCATCAATAGCCATTAATAAAATAACCATTAATATAATAACCATTAATAGAATAGCCATCAATAGCCATTAATAGAATAACTATTAATATAATAACCATTAATAAAATAATCATCAATAGCCATTAATAGAATAACCATTAATATAATACTCATCAATAGCCGTTAATAAAATAGCCATTAATAGAATAACCATTAATATAATACTCATCAATAGCCGTTAATAAAATAGCCATTAATAGAATAACCATTAATATAATACTCATCAATAGCCGTTAATAAAATAACCATTAATAGAATAATCATCAATAGCCGTTAATAAAATAGCCATTAATAGAATAACCATCAATAGCCATTAATATAATAGCCAACAATAACCACTAATATAATATTAATTAATAGCCATCAATAGCCATTAATAAAATAACCACCAGTAGCCACCAATAGAATAACCACCAGTAGCCACCAATAAAATAACCACCAATAGCTATCAATAGAATAATTATGAATGACCATTAATAGAATAACTATTAAAAATTATTAATAACCACAAATATAATAGGTATTAATAGCCATTAATCACCACTAATAGCACTAATAAAAGAACAACCAATAGTTATATACTAGAATTATTTATGATTGTCGAAAATAATTTAGGGTGAAATAATTTATGATAGATAAAAATAACTTAAGGTGAAATAGTCTATAATAATTTAGAATTGTCAATATTAACATAAAATGAAATAATCTTCAATAACCCAAAATAACTTATAATAACTACAAATAATTTAAACAAAAATATATTACAATAACTAAAAATAACATAGAATATCAATTTTTTTTTATAATAGTTAAAAATTGCCTAAGGTGAAATAAGCTAAAATAGCTAAAAATAACTTAAAATAACTAAAAGTAGCCTAGGGTGAAATAGCCAAAAATAATGATTTTCTTTAGAATAGCCATAAATAACCGTAAATAATGTAAGGTGAAATAATTTAAATTAATGAAAATAGTTATATAATAATTAAAAGTAGCTTAACATAAATAACATATTATTATATTAACAAAAAAATTCATTTATTACATTTTTTTTTTGCAAAATAATGGTCATGGACATGTTATTGAATAATGATACTCAATTTATTTTTTGTTCAAATGATTTTAAATTTCAAAATGAAATAAATGTAATTATGTACATTATTGAATTTTTTTAAAAAAAAAACTTGAATCATTTCATTTGAACAAAATTTCAATAATATATGAATTTTCGAAGTTTATGTTTTTGTAATGTTTAAAATGAAGTATTTGATGAATAAAATGTAATATAACATAATATCACAATAAGTGGGGTGACTCAATGATAAGGGTGTTTGCCTCCAATCCAAAGGTCAAGGGATCAAACTTCATGGGTGGTGTTCTATGTGGTGAACAATGGTATGTTGACCAAATATTGTCCTATTGAATCCCTAGAATAGGTGCCTAGGTTGATCCTATCTCTTAAGTTAGGTTTGTAAGCTAGCGTAGGTAGTGACACGTGTCAATAAATAATAAAATTTGAAATCATGAAATTATCAATAATATTATATGTTATATAATTAAAAATTAATTGATTTCCATGTTGGTTAGTTAATTAACTAACAAATGAATGGTTTGATAAATATGTATTTCATTTGAGAGTAACCTTGTTTTACCAAGTACTAGTGAAACAAGTCATTATCCGTAGCAATTGGTCTTTGTTCACTAGGGGGTTAAACAATTTCACTAGGTAAAAATGTCCAAATTCACTCAAAATACATTTCCTAGTAGTGTGTGCTGACTAATAAGGACTCTTGAAATGTGTTGATAACATGAAATAAAACACAACAAGATTTGCATGATTTTTCAAATTGTGCATATGATTTTTATTCCAAAATCTATTTTAGATTTTAATTTTGGCCCAAGGGAAGATGAAGAAAATTGCATTTTGTTTTTGGAAAGAAATTTCTAAAAAACTTGTGTTGGTAAGGGGGAGGGAGATTGAAATAAAATTATGGGAGGTAGGGAAAAGGAAAAAAAATCTTAATTTATGAACCTTCAATGTTGAATGACAAATATGATAATGAACATCACCCATTGAGCAAATGATGACATTTCCTACATGATAATTTCCACACACTTTTTGGAATGGAGGTGCACAAAGGCTAACTATCACTATGAAAAATTGCATTCATCGAAACTACATTACCTTGTAACTAAATTTTTAAAAAAATTCATATACAACTATCGTGCAACTATCTCTTTACAAATATGGTGTATTAATAAATAAATTGCCATGTCAAAAAATCACATAGTTATATTATAGTTGTAAATGAATTGAAAATCAATATTCTTTATATCGCATATTAATATGTAGTCAACCATGTTTGATTTTTTCAATAGTTTCATTGTAGTTGCATGTGACAATTATTTTAGAATTATTATAAATGTGTCATTAAAAAATTAATTATGTTGTAATTAGTGTACAATGTACATACATGCAATCATGCCACATATTCACATTTTCATCACCCATTATGGAAGACATTTGCAATTGATTTTTGACTATGATCCCATTGATACAATTAGTACGATTATTAAAGTACTAATGTTCAACTATGTTATGATTATAATACAATTGTTTTAATAAGAATACATATACATATGTAATGTTTTGTAAATAAATATTGTTTCAATAATTTGACTATTAATATAAATAAAAAAATTAATTCATATGATTAATTTTACATTAATTAAAAATTAATCACTTATTAGATGTTAATAAAATAAATATTTATCCGAGTTGGGGCTATTTCATAATGAATTAAATGGATTATTTAAGATAATTATTAATTCATCAATAGTTACCAAATTATTAATTATTTAAATTCATTAACTAACTATTTATTTGGATACATATAATTAATTTAGATGTGAAATTAAAAGCAATGTGTATATTATATTGAAAATTCAATTCAATGTACATATGGATATGCCTATTTATATTTTCATGTTTTTAACCCAAACTCATACTTGATTATGTCCTTCACAAGGGGGAAAACCCATTATAAATAAATAAATTTACAATTCGGTGGCCATTTGATTGTGTTTTTCCCAAAGGAAAAACCTTTTTTTCTAACAATCCATAGGCTACTTGATTATGTCCCTCATAAGGGAATTTTTTTTTCCTTAATTGTTTTTGTTATAAGTTTTTATAAAAAGTTTTTTTTCCGCATTTTTCATTATTATTTTTTGTTTTAACAGATTTTTAAATTTTTTTTCAGGTGATTAAAGTGTTGTCCATAACTAGCCCTATTGCACCTCCATTCCAAAAAATTGTGGAAATTGTCATGTAAGAGAGGTCATCATTTGCCTAATGGGTGATGTTCATTGTAATGATTGTCATTGACTTGGTTGTGTCCTTAAGGCCCAATCAGGTGCCCACTTGGTTATTAATATAATAGTTATAATAATATATTTTAATTACTTTAAATATTATTTAATTATCTTAACAATTTTCATAAATTTTTTTAGTATAAATGACCTATAAATGAACATTTGGCATTGTTGAATTTTGTTTTCCTTGACATTGAAAAAACTTTCAAAATGTTTTTGAAAAAAATGAAAAGGAATTTACCTCTTTTAGTGCACGTCAAACAATTGATAGTTTGTTGTGCAACTTGAAAAGACAAGTTCAAATAACGTCATCAACAACCTTTGTGAAAATTGTGTACTATTGTGCTCTCAAATATCAATATCCTTTGGATGTTGTTGCCATATTTTTTTATCAAGACCATAACACATTGGCCTTCATAATATACTTTAAAAAATTGTTCATATTCTATTTTGAAATTATTGCCAAGAACAATAACATTTTGGTCAAATTCACCTTCTCAATCTATAATCAATAATTGTTTTTCACCTTCGCTATTCCTTCTTCTCTTTACACCAACAATGATTATAACTATAGTAGTAGAGCTCCAACTTTGAAAGGAACTTTTGAATTTTTAATGGAATCCATGTGGAAAAACATGGGAACCAACTTTAGTTCAAAAATAGTGATGGGTGACATAATGGTCATTAATTCAATTGTAATGACAACATGCATGTCACCTTTCTCAAATCCCCTTTGGAAATTTGATTCAATGCCAAAATTTTCGACCTTGACAAACATGCATTTTTACAAATACTATTAATGTATTATGAGGTGATTTGATTATGAGAATGAATGTGGTTAGAACTACCATGTTTCAAATCACAATGCAAGTATGTGTAGCCTAGATCTTCCATGTTTTTATTTGCAATTTGATCAAAAGTGTCATACATATTGAACAATTTTGCCTCAAATGCAACATTTCTAATTCCAAAAAATCCAAATCATCCATTGAAACAACTAATCAAGCTTCTTTCACCATAACAACATCCATTATGTAAGAAAAAAAATAAAACTTACCAAAATGAATTTGACAACTAACAAATGAGTACAAAAAAATGAGATTTAACAAACATACAATTACAAAAACACACACTTGAAAAAACTCAAGCTTGTAAAAAAATCAATACAAAATGAAAGTTTAAATTAAACACAATGTTTGTACCATTTAGAATGAGAAATAAAAACCATACAATGTAATCTTTAGTATGGAACAAAAAAACCTAACTAAAACCCTAAACCTAACCTAAACCTATTACTAGTGTTTTTTGGTTGTAATTAATTCTAACTACATGGTGATTCCAACTTAACAATAGAAAATCATATTCATGGTTCGATGCCTAAATTATGATCTAATAATGAAAAAGGTGTCCTAATTTTTTTAATTATGCAATCCATGAATACATTGGAACCCTAATTGCTTCAACTCGAATTTGAAATACAATGTTTTAACCCTAAATTTTTTTCCATTGTTTAAACCATTATTTTCATTTTCACTTCAATATATATCTATTTCACAAACATATAAATATAAAAAATATATATGTATTAGTAAACATCAATTTTTTGATCACTTGCATGAAAAGTTTGGTCACACAAAAAGTTGAAATTGAATTGTCTTTCAATTTTTGGTTAAATGTATTCAATATTTGATTTCAAACAAGATTTTATTAAGTTTTTTTTTTTTGAAACTAATTTATTGTGTTGAAATTTTGCCATGTTTGGTGCCACCAAAAAGTGACATTGATTTTGTTTGGGGGAAAACATCCTTGTTAAGGCACCATATTTGAAAGCTTTTAAAAACTTGAAGTCATGCCCATGTTGTGAAACATTTTTAAAACCCAAGAAGCTAAATGCGGAAACTTTACAATAAGCTCAATGAAATAAACCCACAAAAACTTCAAATTGAACACACGCCCCAAAAAAAATTAGACCAAAAAAAACCATCTAAAGGTGCGTTCACACTTGGTGTTACTAGGGACTTTAGTGTTGAGTCCCGCAAGCAACATAGTGTTATTCATTTAAGACTTAAACCTAGTTATCATGAAAATTTTATGTTAAACTTACATTCACTTAACATTAAGCAATCACCTATTTATCATTGCATGCCACCTGGGATGCCACCTAGGTTTTCATTTAACACTGACTTAACATCAAGTGTGAATGCACCATTATAAGTATATCCAGATGATGTCATGGGGAACAGAATTGGGAACGCAAACAGGCGCATGAGAACAGGTTAGCCGAAACCCTAGGAAGCGCACCACTGTCTTCCCCTCGTCCCCTCTTTCTCTCCACTCTTGTGTCTTCTAAGCCGCCTTCTCTTCTGCTGGCAACAATGGTATGCTTTTCTTCTCTCCTCTCTCCTTCAATTTCCTGTAATGCCTTGGTGCTTCTCCTGTGATTCTGCTTTGCTTTGCACATTCCTTTGCCTCTTCATTTCCTAGTCTAAATATCTGCCCTTTTTTTCTTCTCAGACCGGTCTCCCATTTCTGTTTTAGGGTTTAGGGAGTTAGTGCCAGCCCTGTGGTTTTTTTGTTTTCAGTTACATCCATATGGGTTTGGATATGGCTTTGTTTCGGGGACAAGTAGATGTATAGAGGGGTCATCATTCTTACTCCTGTTTCTGAGGCATGTTTGAATTTTGCCTAGCCGTTTTTCCTTTCTTTCTTTCTTTCTTTGAAGTGATGGAAGGGTTAAAGTTCCTTAAAATTGGAAGACCTTGGAATCTGCTTTCAAAAATGTCCTACGCTGTGTAATGGCTTTTTTTTTATTCCTTTGAAGTGACGGAACGTTTTAGGTTCCTTAAAATTGGAAGACCTTGGAATCGGCTTTCAAAAATGTCCTATGCTGTGTAATGCCCTTTTAAAAATTTCCTTGAAGTGGTGGAACGGTTTAGGTTCCTTAAAATTGGAAGACCTTGGAATCGGCTTTCAAAAATGTCCTATGCTGTGTAATGCCCTTTTTAAAAATTCCTTGAAGTGGTGGAACGGTTTAGGTTCCTTAAAATTGGAAGACCTTGGAAATTTGCTTTCAAAAATATGCTATGCTCTGTAATGCTTTATGTCTTTGAAGACTAATTGTGAATATGGCTACAGGTGAAGTATGCACGTGAACCTGACAATCCCACCAAGGGTAAGTACAGCATGAATATGATATATCCTCTTCTCTTGCTCTGTTGCCAAAAACCCACGGGCAGGGATTTGAGGGTTTTGGATTGATCAGAAGCAGAAGCTCACTAATTTTCACACTGACCCAGTTATGCATCAAGAGTTCCCATGTTATGCATATATGAATGTTGACAATCCAGCTGAATTCCAATGTTATCTGTATATAGATATTGGCATGCCAGTTGATCTTTGTTTTCCCTGCATGTGCAGCATGCAAAGCCAGAGGATCAGACTTGCGGGTGCACTTCAAGGTGTGGACTATTTAATATCTTTTTCATGAAGTTTGAATGTTTTATTGACTAAATGCTTTTAAAATATAAGCAGTGTGGCTTTGCAACTGGTCCAAAACCTTTTGGGAACTAGAGGTTGATTGGTATGTAGTTTGTCAGATCTCTTTTATGTTGTCCTAAGATTGAGCTCTTTACACATTGTAGAATACAAGGGAAGCGGCACAGGCTATTAAGCACCTTGAGTTAACGAAGGCCAAGAAGTACTTGGAGGATGTGCTTGCTCACAAGCAAGCTATCCCCTTTCGTCGGTTTTGTGGTGGGGTCGGTCGCACTGCACAAGCTAAGTCACGCCACTCCAATGGACAGGGACGGTGGCCAGTGAAATCAGCCACATTCTTGCTTGGCTTGTTGAAGAATGCAGAGAGCAATGCTGAGGTACTCAGTTGTCCATTGCATGGTGCCACTGAATAGTGTATATAATGCTTGACACTCTGCAGTGTAATATGAAGCAAGCATCAAGTAGAATATTTGTATGAGCATGGTTGTTTGTGGGACCTTTATCTGACAAAGTTGTTGGATGGCAAATCTGTGGTTGCAGGTGAAAGGCCTTGATGTAGACACACTTTTCATCTCCCATATTCAGGTCAACAAGGCACAGAAGCAGCGTCGTAGGACATACCGTGCACATGGGCGAATTAATCGTACAGACTTTGTCTTTTCACTCTCTTGTCCAGTTGGTTTCAGTAAGAGGTGATGTCTTTGGAAATGTTTTAGTAACTGGCAGCCATGGCATGTCTGAAATTGTAGGCTTATGCAGGGAAACCCTAGTGTAGTACATAACTCTTGAATGGCACAGTGAGGTTTTCTTGAAGTTAACATTTATTGTGGTTTTTCTTTTACAGCCTACATGTCTTCCCCATGCCACATTGAACTCACTCTTTCAGAGAAAGAAGTTGCTGTCAAGAAAGAGGTGAGGTTCTTGACTGTTTTCAGTAAGGGTTTGTACTTCTGCTTGAGGTGTACAGATATCACATAGCCAGAGAAGTTGAATGCATTCTATGGTCTGCAATTGGCTAGCTGTGCACTTTACTAGTTGTATAATGGTTGAAAGATTCTCAAAAGATCATGCTTCAGAAGTTCTCTTTTTTCTTCTGCTTGGCTTAAATTTTTTTTTTCTTTCTCTTTTTCTTTCCCGCTTTCCTTTGGTTTCCTAGTTTCCTTCTCTTTTTGGTTTTGCTGAGGTAGCCAGCATCATGATTTGGGTCGTCCTGTTACTGCTGGTCTTTTGACAGAAGTTCATTAGGTTGGTTAATTTATTCCATTGACCTGGACCCACTGCCAGGAGCTGATTAAGTCAGTGGAAATATCATCCCTACTGGCCACTATCATACGTGTTACTGTTAGGCCTCTGAACATTCATGTGCCTGTCACTGTTGCTCAAATCACTTTATTGTTTTGTTTTTCCTCCATTCTTAAGGGTTTTGTTTCCTCTTTTTCTTTTTTGTTGATACAGGTCAAATCTGGAATCTCTTAACCTTTTTACAAGTCCTCTCTCAATTCTATTGTGGTTGACTTAATTTGTAACTATGGAGAAGTTCTAAATACTTTTGAGGAATATCCTTCTGTAGTGAAAAACAGTTCATAATGTGGATTAGTTGGTGCTGGCAGGTTGAAGCAGAAATAGCGGTGCGGCGGCCTCGCAAACAACAAGCTCGGTTGCGCAGTGGTGCTACATCTGCTCAATAGGACATTTCTTTTCTCTGCTGCCTTGTTACTGCATTGATACAATTTTACAATTTCATGACATTCCCAAGATGAGGCATTTACTGTTCAATATTTATGGGGTATTCAATAAACAGAACAGAGTTTTGTTTTGATCTGAGGTCTTTGATGGATTTCATGCCTGTGTATTCTTGGTTATGATGTCAAGTTCTGCTTATTGTTCCAAATTTATGATCATTGTTTTCAAGATCCCATGTTCTGTTTCACATAATGTGGTGAGCAGTGATGACTTCAACCTTATCTACATTGTGTGAATCATTTGATGTATAATTTGCATGTCACCATGTCTTTGAAAGTTTCAGAACTGATATCGTATCCTTCTGTTTGCTTGTGCTTGCTGGCTGTGTACAGAATTGCTATAGTGATCTAGTGTTTTCCCACTTGTACTGATACTTAATTTATCTCTTTTGTGATGAGGCTTATCCTCAGGGATTGCAAATTTTTTTGACCAAGACTTCTGAACTTGGAGCTGAATTTTGTATGGTGGCTAAATTGCCATACTTAATTTTTGCACATTAGTACTTGCTGCAGTTTCCTGGTGATTTCATTTTCACTAATGGATTACGCCTTTCTGACTCTAACCTGTAAGGGAATTGTCATGTAAGGTCTTACAGGTTCCTTTATATAGCAGCAGTGATTTCTGATCCATGCAGGGGTTTCAAATGCTTTTGGAGGCTATTATCATCCAGTTCATCATACTGGAAAACAACTGTAAAGGTACCTCAAGACATGGAGACATTTCCATGCTCCCTCTTAGTGTACTTTGGCAATAGAATAATACAATGTTTACAGACTTTGATATGATCTTAATACAGTCTACAATCATCTTACCATTGACCAAGACACGTCTTCTGACAAAATGTTGTGTGAGAAGTTCTAAGATCTTCAAAGGTGTGTGGAAATGGGTGTCTTGCATTTAATGGGTTCTTTTGCTGTCTTAGGTATCATGGTGAGGTCTGTTTTGTGAAACCATGATTTTGGAAGTCAAATGGATTCTTGAAATGGTTATCAGATCTCAGTACGATGCCAGAAATACAGACTGCAATTATCTGACCATTGGCTGATGTGCGCTGTGTCATGCTATTTGTTGTGAGCTGCACTATTGAGAACCCAAACTTATTCTCATATGCAGTCATATTCTCTCACATAGGTCAATCACCAGTAATACAGATGGTATTTGCAAAGTTGAGATCAAACTATTGTAATGACCATTTATTAGCTTTCCAAGCTTTGTGAAATGTTCTGTATTTCTGGAATGGTTTGGGAACTGTGGAGGTCCAGGTAGTGAGGGTGATCCATAGTATTTACACATGTGGACGAAGATGCCTACTTTTTAAGGCTAATCTTACTGAAATTCAGTATGTTGATAAAGGTATGACATTGACCTCTCCCATTGTCAGTAGCTCATGAAGTTGGTGAGGATTCTATGGTAGCTTGTCAATACCAGGTCTGGTCCGAATGCTGTGATGTGTTTTTTTCCTTCTGTTTTCTTTACAGTTGAGTTTCCTCTTTTTCTTTTATGCTGATATGTTAACATGCTGTCAGATCTCTACAACCTTAATGGCCATGTCTCAATTCTTCTCTTAGAAATTATTGCAGTCCATTTTCTTTAAAGGGCTGTGATGATTAAGTATCATTTGAGGTTGGATGTACTCCCAAATAGTGGATTGGGGGGGGTAAACAAGCAAGCATCCCCTTGAAAAAAACGCCTAGTGCTCAGATTACAGTTTTGGCATCAGTGAAGTTGTGCATGAACTGATTTGCCCTTCACCTCTTCATAAGATGTACTTTGATCTGTAGCAAGTTTACCCAGCTCTACGGATGGTACCTCTTCAAAATATTCACTGAGGTCTAAAAGAGGCTACCAGAACTGTAGGACCCTCTAGAATGTTGATACAATCAGCTGCTTTGACGATAATGATTCACCCACAATGATTGAATGGGTGTCTAGACTGACTAGAAAGGTGGTGAAATTTGTGGTAAGAGTGGAAGAACAAGCTTTAGCCCCAGTGGAAGTTCATTATTATTCATTGCCTTCAGTATTGTGGGGACATGCACCTCAATCAAAGTTATTAATAGAGTCATAAGCTACAACAGAATTATGGCTTTGGTTGGAACTTGACCTGATGTGTGCGAGTGACATCCGAAGTAATATGTGTGCGTATTTTGGATAGGCATGTTCTCTGGAAGTGCATGTGTCTAGATGAGAAGTTCTAGCAGGTGCAGTAAGGGAAGATTTTAGTTCAAACAATGCCCTAAAGGCAAGAGTTGTTAAGTAATGGACTCATTGCTTCAAGCAGTTTTGTAAGGTTTAGAAATTTGCATTTCTTTACAAGAGTCCTTTTCCAGTGCTGTCGTTTTTATTAAAGATCGCCACAGATACCCATTGAATAGCAACTTGGGTATATACTCACTTACCCGATGCTGTGAGAAAAAAAGAAAAAAGTCCGGTTTTGGTAAGGAACCATGGTTCTCCAAAAACAAATGTAAGAATTTAAACAAATTACCTTTCTAACTGTTATTCTCCAATTCTTTGTTTTGTGAAAACTGGACTGTAGATTCTTTGATGTTTCTGAAATGATAGAAACGAGCAATTCTCTGATTCTGATTTGTTCTCAAAACCTATTCTTAATATACGTAAAGCACTGCCTCGATTTTTCATTTGTATTTTCAGCTCCCTTCCATGCCTGAAGAAACCTGTTTTCAGCAAGTGGGATCTAAAATCACCCAAGGGCCTCTACTCAGGCCCTTCTTCTATACTAAAGAACTCAAACAATAACTGCACAACACTTGTTCTTTCCCCCAATGATTGATTGTATGTTATGGGAGGACTGCCTGTCAGGTGACCATGATGATGAGAGTGGGAAGAGAGAGAGAGTGCATCACTGTCAATGTGTTTTTTTTGGGGGGCTCAATTTTGGCTAGCTATATTTTGGCTACTTACTTGAACCATCTATAGTCTAAATCTGACGATTTAAACATAAAATTGGTTGAGTTTTGGCTATTGAAAATCTCAAAAAACACTTGATTTTAGTAGCTTTTTAGAAAAATTTATACCCCTTTTGGCTATTACCTATCTAGCCAGCAAGAAAAAGGCTGGGACTCACAGTTGGCTGAGAGCTCTTGAAATTGTGCTGTAGCAGCGATTTGTCTCTTCTTGTCAGTAGAGAAAGAAGCTTCAGATCATGGAAACCCAGCTGCCCCTGATCAATCACACAACACTATTGAAAACACCCACCATCATCATGATTGATGAGTGCTGCTGCATCTGCGAATCTGTTCTGATGGACGCAGCGCCGGCCTTCTCTCTTTGTTTTTTTTCAAAAAACCAATTAGGGTTTGTCTTTGTAGTTCGAGTGTCCACCTGTTGCTGCTGCTGTATTTGGATGTCAATCAATGATCTGTCTCTCTCTCCGGCCTCAACTCACAATTGGTGGGTGGGTGATAAACGAACTTGGGTCCCACATTTTCCTCTTCTCTTCTTCTTCCATTTGATGAGCTTCAATGTAGGAAAATGTATATACTTCTTTTATGTGTGCCGGGGGAGTGAGGTTCAAGTTCAACATGAGTTGTTCACAGCACGTTGGCAGCTAGCTACACTCTGCAGCTTCCAGCACCACCAAGTCACGACTTCGACCCCTTCATGTACTACCTCCACGGTGCAACTTAACATCAGGAGCGTTGGCACCAGCTAATCCTGAACGAAGACTTAAAGCTCCACATATCATTTTAAAAAAATTCGATCCGCCATTGACCTCCGTTCCATCAAGCTGCACTACTACTATGCTATTTGGCAGCACTTCCTTGTAGACCTTGATCAGCATGTAAGTAAAACAAATTCCGTTCTCGTGCTTGCAGGTACTTCTTCTCCAAACCTCCACAAAATCTCTGCTACAAAAACAATATGGACGTTCTGATATCAGTCCACAAATTCCAGCTTCAGAAAATCAAGCTCGAGCCACGACTTTAAAGCCTCAAAACCCCGTTCAAGATGCTCCTCCATCCGCCAGCGATCGTTCGAAGATACACCACGAGCACGCAAAAACGCAAGCGTTTGCCGGAAGCCTGAGCCCGGGCGAGCCCGAGCGTTAACCCTAAACCCTGCCGAGTTCCATCAGGGACTGGGCCAGAGTGAATTAACAGCCACCAATGCACCAGTTGGCCGTTCTGTCCACTGGATGGGTTGCGTTTTTTCATTCGGCGCCGGATGGGGCTCATCACAGGTCGATTTCTTTTTGCTGCTGACCACTGTACTTTTTTTTTTTTTT
>Ga0209208_10006468_pt1 | contig 16144 bp, 14 predicted proteins | sample S1TSphfallax_3_FD_187694 | JGI IMG/M metagenome (GOLD analysis project Ga0209208, IMG submission 187694) | Host-associated microbial communities from peat moss isolated from Minnesota, USA - S1T2_Fd - Sphagnum fallax MG (SPAdes) (version 2) | ecosystem: Host-associated > Plants > Peat moss >...
TGGTGGTTCTTCAAGCTTTTCCTCTTCTACGAGCATAATTAGAGGATTTGAGGGCGTAACAACATCATTTGCCATGATTGAATCTTCACCTACGTTAGCAAAAACTAAAGGGCTAATAAAAAAAAATTAATACTTACATTCAGAAGGGGTCAATACCTTTATTTAACAAATTAGGGTAGGTGTAATGTGTGGCAATGACGGCGGAACTTCGTGAAAACCCAGACATCCTAGTTCTAATGGATTTGTCAAGCCCTAATTTTGATGATGGATCTAGAAGTGCACGGGGGTTCTTGTGATGGAAATTTTAATTCCAATTTACAGTGTACTACACAGTTAATTAATACATGGTAAAAAATAACTAGGGGATATCAAAAGAATAAATGGTACGTGGAAATGTTACTACTACCATCGAGTGGATTTAGTCAAGTAGGGACTCAAGGATGTTTACTTATTACTACCAATAAATTATCCTAATAGTTAGATAATTGAAATAATTAGGATGAAGAAGTGGGAGGTGAAAGTCAAACGGACTGAATGGATAAAGATGAAGCTCGAGAACCTCATCGAGATGTTTAAGATAAGGAAAAGGATGAGTCCTCAAATTCCATTGGTTATAAGGATTATCATCCTATTTTATTAGAAGATGGAACCCTCTCAGTGTTTCATTGGGCACTAGAATTATCATCTTAAATTCCATTAAAAGGCAAATCATTTTTTATTCTCATTGGTTTTTGAAGGATGAAAAGGCCGTGGATTGGAAGGAAGGATTTCCACAACTTCCATTGGACAAAAAAAACAAGCCCAAGGAGGAGGTTTTGGGAGGTCTTTTCGAAGGGTGATTTCTCTCGGGGAAGGAAAGGAAAAGGATGATGAGTCTTAGTAGATGGTGGAAAGAGGGAGAGTGGGTTAGATGTTTGGGGTACTTTGAAAGAATAGAAGTGAATAGGATAGTGTTGGGAACTTGAAAATTTTAAAGGAATTTCACAAACCCTCTCGGGTTTGTAACACAACTTTTTATTAGTTTGGGTGCAGAGCTTACAATTTAATAGGAAGATGCACCTTGTAACTAGCTTCCTATTGAGTTAAGACAAACTTGATTTAGACAACATATGTGTTAGGAGTGATATTTTAAGTGATTGGTGGTCTGCAGCCAAGTTGAACTTACTATCTTCATAAAACCCTCTCAAGTCTAGTAGCATAACTTCTTACTAGTTTAGGTGCAAGGCTTGAAATTTGGTAGGTAGATACATCATATAGCTAGCTTTCTAATGAGCTAAGGAAAGCTCTATTTGGACAACAAACGTGTTGATAGTGATATTTTAAGTGACTAGTGGTTTGTAGCCAAGTTGAACTTAGTGTTGAATCCTTAAACTTGGTTTGAAGGGGTGGCAATTTGACATAAAATTCTAGGATTTGGAGTGTTTGAGCTTGGAAGATATATCTGTCAATTATAAATTATAAATCATGCATAGGAAGCAAGCTATCTAATTTCAACTATAAACGTAACTTAACATCTAAAAATACACTTAAATTTTTTTTCCTTCATCGATAATGTATGTACTTTCAAATATAGTCACCTCATAGAACTGAGAATAGAGGGACATAAAGTTGCCTCACTAAGGTATAGAAAAGTTCAGAATAATGAACAAATTTACCTACATTTGAAAAACATGAAGCATGAAAAGAATGGAAGTCTACTATGAAAGATTATTGAAGTTGGCCAATAGTCTTCAACACAAGACAACATATAATTTTTTAACTATTATTTTTAAGACTGGATTACTACCATATTTGCACGTAACAAGTATGAAAAGAAAAACTCCACAACAACATAAAGAAACAACTTTAGTTTGTGAAGAAGGAATTTTTGAAGTAGAGGCCATAAATAATCTATTAGTACCATAAAATAGTAAAACAATATCAATTTAAAAACCTCAAAAAATCCCAAAGAAAACAAAAATGTAATGTACAAATTATCACATGACAAATCATAATGCTGAAACTTATAGAGTGAAAAGAAAGGAGGACCATGTTCATGTAGTCTCTAAAGTTACTACTCAACATATTAAAGTATAGAGGCCTATGAGGTATTCCTGTCATATTTGTGGTGACACTAGACATAAGATCATAAATTGTCTTTAATATAATGATATGCAAACTATGTTTAAGAACAAAGGAATGAAGCCAACAAAAAAACAAGTTGTGGTAGAGCCCAAGGTTTCAAATCCTTTTGTCCATATGCTGGATGTGAATATGGCCATCACCAAGAGCAAAGTTATTGAAAAAAAAATGTTTAAAGACAAAAAGCTAATAAAATAAAAACTATTGCTGATTGGGAAAAAAAGTAGAGACTACAATAATTTTTTATCAAGTTTATTCAAGAGATGCAAATAGAAAACCCACCAAAAAATCCAATTCCAAAAGAAAAAACATAATGGAGTACAAGTTGGGCATGATTGCCACAATTAGAGGTGTCCACAGAACCCATTGTGTCACAAAGTTTATCTCCATTTTCATCACATTGGCATAAGGCACTACCAACTACCACCTCTAAATCGTCACAATAGACATGGAATGGTTTATTCCAATCTGGTGATAATAAGCAAGGGAAAAAGGTGAGTTTTTCTTTCAAGGCATTCAACCCATCTTGACATTCCTAGGTCCATTCAAACTTGACTACCTTTTTGGTGAGGTTGGTCAAAGGTGTAGCATGGGTAGAATAATCTTCAATTAAATCTTGATACCATTCAATGTGGCCTCGAACCTTTTGGATTTGTTTGACTGTGGTTGGAGGTTGGAGGTTGGAGGTTTATAATGACTTCCACCTTATTAAGATCTGGTTCTTTACCCTTCTTAGAGACAACATAACCCAAAAGAATGCCTCAAACCATTGCTAAATACACCTTCTTTGGATTCAATGAGATGCCAACCTCCTTACATTTCTGGAAACATGCCCTGAGCATCTCTAGATGTTCTTCTCAAGATGTTTGTGTGCTGAAATCGTCAATGAACACAACCATTAACTTACGAAGAAGTTCAGAGAAAACATAGGTCATGACTGTTTGGAAAGTGGCTAATGCATTGCACAACCCAAATGGCATCACAATGTAAACAAATGTGCCCCATGGGGAAGTGAAGGCCGTCTTGTGCCAATCCTCATGTGTTATGGACACTTGATTATACCTTGAATAACCGTCCATGAAACTATATAATTTTTTCCCCGCTACTTCATCAACAATTGTGGAAATAAATAGCAAGGGAAAGTGATTTTTGAAGGTGCGAGCATTTAAGTCCCTATAATCAACACATACCCTCAATTTGTTTCCACCCTTCTTTTTCACCAACACTATGTGCGATCACCAATATGTGAGCTCTATCGGCCGGATGAAACCTACCCTCACCAAGTTTGATTTAATAACATTGATTCCATAAATTTGAAACCTAAAATGTGAACAATATTATTGAATTTTTAGTGAGTCTTATTGTTGGAAATTCAAAAAAGTTCCAAAAAGGGGTTTGGAAGGAAAATTCAATTATATGTATTGAAACTTGGGCCAATGACATAGGGTACATTACTGTTTAATGAGTTTTTAAAATAAATTTAAACAAAAATCAAAATATCATGTGTATACAAATGAATAAACATTAGAATTGCATAATATTATTAATTATGTATCATTATTCAATATGTTGTAATGATCTACATTAAAAATAATAAATTACATGTGTATTGAACATAAACATTATTGCTAACATATATTTTAGATTTTCCTTAAACATTATTTTGAAATTAAGGTTATATATATATATATATATATGCATAGAAAAAACCATTCATTTACACAAAGAAAATTTACATGTAAGTTATGTTATCATAATTTTAAATAAATATTAGAATTGAAATTGCATGTTGTTTAACCTAGTTGAAGGAGATAGTTGCAACAAAGTTGTAAATAAGATTGCATTTCATCCATCCTTTAATACATTTTATCATCCATATATGTGTGTTGATGGTGTCACCAAAATAGTTGAACACTAGTTAATGTTTTGATTGTGTGCCAACTAAAGAATTCTAGATTCCAAGAATATTTTGAAAATGGCCCCTTTAGTTGAAACATGTTTCAAATTATTTACCAACCTAATTGGGCATTCATTCAACTTGGAAACATTGTTGAGGTTAGGAATATTTGGCAAATGACCACCTAGTTGAAAATTTCTCTTTCAACTATATACAATATAGTATACAAGTTGATTTAATTATTTTTTTTAAAAAAAAATCCTAGTTGAAATATAGTTGCAAATATCATGTAGTTGAAAACTTTTGGTTAAAAAAGGGTGGTTTTCTACAAGTGACTCCATAACACACCAATATACATGAAGGGGGAAAAATGTAACTTTCATATAAATTGCAATTGCAACAAAAAAATTGACATGACTACTTGTAGTGTGAAATTAGGTCGCCGTGCAAATCTAAATGTTGGTTGATTCAGCCGTCATCTTATTGCGGCACCCCATTACTACTGCATGAAATTGCATGGATTGTTGGCTCTCGGTTGGTGTGTGCTGAGTGGTTCATGGGAATTGGCAGCTAGAAATAATGGGAAGATATGGAGCCGAATTGATGAGGAGGAGTAAGCAATGGCGGCAGGCGGTTGGTGATGGATGGAACGAAGTGGGAAGATTTTCAAAAAGCTTCAGGAGGAAGCAAACGGAGGTTTGGTGGCGTGGAAAAAGATCAGGAGGATAATTTTGGAGAGATCTGAACATAGTAGAAGATAGTAAAACAGGGTAGGAAGAAGGAGGGCATGAAGAGGCAGAAGTAAGAGATCTAGGAAGGACAGAGTGAGTAGATGTTCTGTTAGCTGCAGGAGAGCTTGTTGCAAGACTAGAACTTTCCGCTGCGCCTAGTACCTGGCCAAGCGATTGCTGTAGTAAAATGAGAGAGAGAGAAAGAAAGAGCAGACAACACTGGGAAGCTGGTGTTTTCTGAGCATCTGATGGAAATCAAGCTTGTGCTTTCGGGCAATGTACATAGTTTGGAATGAAAAGATTTTCTTTGGCTGGAAATTGTGTGAGTGGGCGGGACAGGAGATGCATCTTGGGAATTCTGTTCTGTCGTTATGTGGAAGTAAAGCAAAGACATCTCTGGTCTTACAACGTGCGTATGTGAGTGTCAGTAGGCAGTCAGTGTGTTGAAGGATGATCAAAGGTCTGAACTGTGAGGAAGAAGATCGGGAAGACATTGACGCCTAGGGTCGTGTAGGCAACCAGTGTGTTGTGTGATTTCGGACCCTCTCTTTTGGTTACATACTTACCTACCTATTTACATAAAAGCTACAACCTAATCTCAAACCATCATGTAACCAAACAAGGTGCATTTGCCAACATAACACACTAAAAACATTTAGTATGCAACATTAAATGTTCAAAATAATCTAAGCATCTTCTACATACATTTATTTCCTTTCATGCCAATCTTTGATCACATTTTCAAATGGAAAAGTATCCATGGATGTTTTGATTTTGAACAAACATCTTGACAACCAAATCAAGGTGGTTTTGTTAATCTATTTTTGAGCTTAGACTTGATCAAAAACAACATTGGAAAACAACATTCATCGTCCACATTGCCCAAAACCATGACAATTGAAATTTTCACCAACTTGATATACTCCAATAGTTGCTACTTTAGGAAAGCAATAGAGCCTAGATTGGACCATAATGTAATCACCGGATTGCATGTAAATGGAGGCTCCAAAACTTGCTTGCTATTTGCATGAATAGTCAAATTGAAAAGGGATGTTCCCATACCAAGTTTTTGTTCATTCAGTAGGGCAAGTGCCTTCAAGCCTTCATCACCAAACTACTTTTCAAATCAATATCAGGCTTTCAATAGGGCTAAATGGACAAGGAACATGGTTTTTACATTAGAATTTAGTTGGTTAGGAAACCTCTTCCCAAATTTAGAAATGAGGCCAACAACTATAACAAAACATTACACATTCATTGCATCTACAAAAGCATAACATTCATCGTGAATACACATGGCATATAACCTTGTATTAAGGGACTTGCAATGGATTTGGTATTGGTGGCCCTAGAAATTAAAAGTAGCATACTAAATAAAAGTGGCTACATTAGTCCACCAGGTTACTAGTATCCCATCATTCGTGTAGACCACAAGGTCTATGACAAACTTGAACCTCAAATTAGTGTACATCTTCTTTGAATCACAATATAATGAATAGAAATCTACACAACAAATTTTCACAGCTCCCACAAATTTGGAAACAAACATATCATGATTTTGAGCAAATTTGATGAATTCATGGATTACTTCCACCATGGGCAAGGTAAGCTTAGATGCTAACTCGAGATTGATTGTCCACTATCATCACTTCATTACAACTCATAACAAGGAACCTTGTTGCGGAAATAACTTTTTTAGTTATAGAGAGCACAATGTGATGTATTGCTTTTGCAATTTCCCATCCAACATTCTCACTCCAATGCTTTTGCATGTTGACATTCTATAAACATATAATACTGCCCCACAACACAAGTAAGCCTTTTTTGTTTTTGCACCTCCCAGTAGGTTTCTAGAAGCTTTCAACTTCAAAACCGAAACCTTATTTCTCCCTTCCATATGTGAACACACTTGACATTTACCATATGGACATTTCCACTAGAACCAACAACAATTTTCGTCCATGGAAGCTTTGCTACCCAATCATCCTAAAAAAACCTAATTCACCTCCCATCCCTTTACCCTTTTCTTTCTCTTTCCCTTGGCTACTAGGTTAGCCTCAAGTAATGGCTCCAATGGCTTTGAACTCAACAAAACAATTGCAACACAATGCTCACATTGGTCATGTGTAACTTTTGTTGCATTGATAACATTATATTCACCATCACCATGGATCGTAGTGCAATAAGTTACACTACAAACAATAACATCACCAACTTGACGACCTAGAATCATTCACAATAGAAGGTACCCTAATATAAAGTACTTCGACATATAAAAACTTATACATGAACCTTATTGTTATTTGTAGCAGTTCCATGCTATAAAGGATTCAATCAAAAACCTAATCAAAACAAGAAAACCATATGCTTGAAGGCAACAAGTTGCAAACTAGGTTGTGGAAACATAAACATTTACTTCAACCTTGACAACAAGAAAACCATATGATTGAAAACAACAAGCTTGAACAAGCTACTAGTAAATACAAATTCCTCACTTATATTTTAATTTAAACCTTGACTAAAACATATCATAAAACTAATATTAATAAAAAAATTTCATTCAAATATATTCATATTTAGTTGTAGAACTTTAATCTAGTTATGAAAGTATGAGAAAAACATCAAACAATAAATTTGGTTATAGAGTTGAAGCTTTTCCAAAAACAAAATATTTTTTGTTTCATATTCCATCAAAACTCAATGTGTTACAATCAATCCCTCTCTTCTTCTTCCCAAAAGACAATCATTTAAAAAAACAATCCTATGATCTATTCAAAGTCAAATGGTGATAAAAACTATGTAAACTAGTTAGTAATTCCTAGAACAATAACTAGGTAAGTAAATGGATAATAATTAACTATTACAATAAATAATTACTCCTTTATTAGCTACAAGGTTGTGGAAATAGAAACCTACACCTTAAAATGAAATAGTAAAAAAACTAAAAGCTTGAAAGCAACAAGCTTGAACACCTTGCAACACATGTGGAGATAGTCACTTACACCTATCCACCTTAACAACAAGAAAACCAAAACCTTCAAAGCAATAAGCTACAAGATAAGAACTCTCAAAACAAGAACACTCACCTCAAAACCCTAACAACAAGAAAATCACAAGCTTGTAGGTAGCAAGCTTGAGTATGATGTAAGGCTATAGAAATAGTCATTCACATCTCAAAACCCTAATCAAAATAACCAAAAGTTTGAAGGAGTAAACTTCAACAAGTTGCAAAACAAGTTGTGCAAACAATTGATTACACCTAAAACCCCGACAACAAGAAAGTGAAAAGCTTGAAGAACCAAGTTATTTCTTACACAACAATTTCAAAAAGAAAACATGTGATGTGGCCTTGGTGAAAAATACAACCTCCCCGTGGAAAGTTCATTGTTCTTCAAGGAAGTTGGCCTTTCCCCAAGGGACAATCATGTCCCTAGGGAAAAGGAGTTTAAATTGCCTCAAGGAACAACTTCAACCTTTTTTTTGTTGGGAACAATCATGCCCTCGGGAAGGAACTTAAGTTGCCCCAAAGAGCAACCATTTGTTCAGGAGAAAGGTCTTAAGTTGCTCATGAGAGTAGCCATATTTTTTGGGGAACAAATGTGTCCAATTTTTTTGTTGATTATAACTTTTGCATATGAATCTTGATTGAAGTGTTTCTAACTTCAAAATTGTAGCTCTCCTCAAAAAATTTCCAATGATAGTTCAAAAGATTATATAAAAACAATTATGATATTACTATGATTGCAAAAAGATTTAAGAACATATGTTTCTTGAAAAAATTGGGCCTTTCCCAAGGGAAAGTACATTGTTTTGTGAAGAAGGTGCCCTTCTCCTTGGGGAATTGCCATATCTTCCAAATCTTCTAGCAATCACAATCATCTCATTTTTGTGCTTATATGCTCATGACCTATCATTGAAAAGGTCTCAAGGAGAGTTAAAACTTTGTAGTTGGAAGCACTTTAGCATAACTCATATGTAAAAAGTATGATCGCACAAAGTTTTAGACATATTTGTTCCATGGGGGAACATTGTTGCTCCCTTGACTTTATCGATGAAAACTATGATCATGTATGAAATTGGTGGCTACTTAAATGGAGAGTAGGTTTGTGGTTTTCTATTTTTTCAATGATGGTTCAACCACTTTTTGACGTTGTTGCATTTTTTGTTTCCAACTATTTGTTCCTAAAAATTGTTTTTCAATTTTCATGCCAAATTATAATGTAAATTTATTTTTCCAATAATGATTCCACTGTGATATCTTATCTTTTTATTCTTTGATGAATTTTGAGTCAATTAAAGTGATATAAAATGTTGCATTTGCATGTGTTTAATTTGCAAATGATATTTGGTTATAGTTTCTTCTTTCACCCACCCAACAAGATCCCACAACTCCCATAGATAATGTAAAAGTTATTTATTTTGCTTGGGGTTAAACAATGTGTTGTGATAATTTGATCCTTTTGTGAGAGCACCCCATTGAATGTCTTTTATGTTGATGATATGTTTATGTTCCCCAATGTGTCATCGAAATGTTGTGGAATCCAAAAATGCAGTGTTGGAAGTAGATAAGTAAATGTATTTATCATATTTGCATTGATGTGGTGCACATTAAACCCACATTCAAAGCCACATTCAAAGCTTCAATAACAAGCTTTTAAGTCCCAAAATTTTGTTTGTGAAATAAGGGGCATCAACAATATGGTCAAACATGAACCTTGATTCAAGTTGGCAACTTATTACTTCTACAAAGATTCAAAAGAAAATAGTAGAATTCATTTTTGAACTATCATGATACCCAAAAGTCATTATGCCCATGCTTATAACTATTTCCTTGGGTCACATAAAGGTTGCACCTAAACTTTGTTTAAGGTTCAGGGTTTAGGGTTTAGTTTAACAAAACTATCCCTCACCAACCAAGTTATTTGACAATAACTTTTGAAACAACAACTCAAGTAAACATACTCCCAATTTGCCCAAACCATAATACAACCCAAAATATGAGACCTAACATTTATTTTTGCATGATCAAATCTTAAGAGTAATATTTGCACATAGATTAATATTTCCAATGCTTAAAAAAATGCACATTTGTTATGTTATTAAGTTGTGCCATCTTCATCATCCCCTAGCCTTTGAAGCTCTTTGCTTGCCAATATTACATCTATTCCAAAGAGTGCAATTGTATCCACTAATGTTATGTTGTTGGGCATTTTTTGTATAACCAACAGTGTGCCAATTCCAATTACATTATCAACCATGGGAACAAGTTCATTGATGTCTTCAAATACCATGTGCTTTGCCCTTGGTTCCTTATGCAAAACAACCCTCCACCATGGTTATGTATCATCCTTGGAGTAAAAAACTTGTTGAATTTGACTAGGGAACACATAACTTGGTTCTAAATCATTAACTTTTAGGGCACCAAAAAGGTTAGCAAAAATACATCTTTGTCACGTTTATAAGCAAGGTTGCCCCATCCATCAAAACCATTATTCACCTAGTCACATCTAAATAATATTACTAAATTGAAGCTGGAAAGTCAATATAAATTATTACTTTTAGTACCCCAACATATTGGATGGGCCAAAATACAATCTTGTCATGATTCGCTTGTTGTTGCAAGAAATTAATGCCACACACAATCATATGTTGACATTGTGTTAACATTATCAACTCCAATAACCCTATAATGATTGCCATATGCCATAATTTTGTTGTAATTCAATGGTAAGAAGTCCGGTTTTATTGACAAGTAATATGCATCCATGTTTTCAAGTGGGTCACCTCTTGCAATCTGAACCTAGATTGCCTCCCTCAACCAAGTTGTTAAATCTTGCACCTATTCCAACTCTACAAGATATTCAACAACTCTTCCTAGCTTGTTTGCATCTTGCAACCATTGTTGTTCAAGTTGTACACATAAAGCAAACACTCAAGCGACCTCTTGTCCATGCCTCATGTACCAAGACTATCAAATTCAGTAGGAAGTTCATATAAATACTACCAGGAACAATTTATTGCTCATAAGCAATATGGAATGTCATAGTCAGTAGTTGGGCTTTAGTCTTAAGTAATACTAAAATTCAACCACATATGACATGATATATTCCAAAATTCTATTTATAAAGTAAGGTGTACATATTGAACTCATTTTTCTAGTTGTTTTACTAGGAACATTCTATTGTTCCTACCTAGGACCAAACTTTAGCGAATGTGCTAGCTTTAATTAACCCTAACACCAAAGATGTGAGCTACATGTGGATGAATTCATAAACTACAATGTTGTTTCTAAGGTAAAGCATACATACTCAACCCAAGGGACCAAAAAACAACATTGTTCAACACATAATTATGTGCAAATCTTGAATTGATTATGACAATTGAAATTTCTCTCCAACGCCTTCAAGCACTTCACCATTGATCCTTAGTTCTTTGTCTACATCCCATACGTGGCACCTTACATGTTTAAACTATTGCATATATTTTGTCATGAAACTTAATGTTCCATCCAATAGATGACCTAAAGCCATTGAAGCTTTAGGCCTTGCACAATTACGAACATATTTCTTGAATGTACCCATTGTTCACTCAATTGGATACAACCATTTATTATGCACCAGCTCGCATATTATCTAGCTCCTCAACCACATGCAACATTAAGTGAATCATGACTTTAAAAAATGTTTTTAGCATCTCTCATTCCAAATGACTCAATGTGATAGCCACATCTTTTCTAAGGGATGGTAGGTCATTAAGGTCCCATACCTTTGTGCATAGGTTGTGAAACATTTGATTAAGATGCATAATGCTTACCTAGACATGGGGGTCAGAGCTTGTAAATTTCCTAGTATGGCATCAAATCAATCCTCTCAAGGCTAGTGGCAAAATCCGTTGCATCAATACATATATGCCAATCATGACTTTTCATGTAGCCAATTTTTTTGTCTGTAATGTGTTTTGCAAATGCACTAGAATAATATGTTGGAACTTTCAAGGAAGTTAATATGTTCATGAATGTTTGAAGTTCATTAGCTTTTAGTACATATGGTGCAATTGGTTGCAAGATCTTTCTTGGCTTGTGTGAACCCCAAAATTAGTGATTAGGTTATATATGTTGTAATTTGGTATTAATTTCATTGGTAAATGATTATAATTTAGTAAATTTCCAACAAATAGATGTTAAATAAATTGAAATAAGGAATGAATATTTAATTAATTGAGATCATGGTAAACTTGCTTTAATTATTTTTACCAAGATTAGATGGAATCATAGTCAATTTTGGGAAGATTAGTTAAGTGGATTAAACTAAACAAAATCATATTAAATATGTGGAACAATGCAAGTAGGAAGCTTTGAGTAATAAAAAAAGCAATGATGCTAGTTTATTGAAAAGTAAACAATGATGTTAATTAAGGCTACAATGAGTCACAAGTAGGCTTAGAGATTAGACATCTTCAATTATGGTGTTACAAAGTTGTTACAAACTTGGTAGGTGTTCTAGAAGAAAATGTTCTTCTACTTCTAAACCACTAACATCAAATTTCATTTTATAACTACAAAAACTCTAGGATATAGTGCATAATGTGAGCAAAAAATTTGGCCTTGTGCTTTGCTTCAAGAAGCATTGAACCTCGTAATTAATGATAATGCCCAATGCCAAGAACTACAAACCACATTAACATTGTAGTTTCATCGCCTTCAAAGACACTTTCAAACATGATCTCAGGTTTGTCAATTGTAGCTAGTTTGACTTCCAAAAGCAACACTAAGGAATGCATGTCAATTCCCAACTTGTGGTGCCAAGGTCAAGTGATGCATTCGAATTTGACTCAAGGGTGCACTCTACATCCACTCATTTCCTTCTTTGGGCCTAGGCACTTGCAGAGATTCAACCCCAATGAAGGTTCAAAAGATTCTTTGATGACTTGAACGATTTGAGCCTCACATGATTTTGAACTACATCACACCATAACTTCAATAGTGATGCTTGTGGTTAGAAAAAACACTTAAGTACTTGAGATGTTAAGTTGTTAAAAAATGGCGGGTGGTTGAATTGTAACATTGTGTGAATTATTTTCATAATTAAAACATAATCTTTTTCCTGTTAGATGGATGATTGAGTCTTTAGAAGAATTAACCATGATGAAATTCATGGTTATCATAAAAAATTAAAAGGGGTCAAATGTGTGAAATAGGATGGTGCATTACATGGAAAAATGATTAGGTAAAGGATAGTAAAAGGGGTTTAGGAAAAAGGTAGTTTTCATCCGAATGAAAATTTTCACCTCAATCATCCAAGGGTGAAAAAGTTTATCATGATCAAAATTGGATGGAAGATTATCATCTTCATGCAATTGGTGGAGGGGTTAAAGGATGGACCTCCTTCAATCTTCATTAGTCCATCAAAATCAAAGGAATAATTGATTGGGGGAGAAACCAAGGAAAGGATTTACCCTTGTTCTCATTGGTCAAAAAAGAAATGCCAATCATGGTATGTGAAGGGAAAATGGTGTGGCCCATTTAAGATGGAAAAAGGAAATTCTTTTGGTGATGCAAAATGATGAATTTTCATCCAACCTTATGGATGATGGTTCAAGATTAGAGGATGAAGGGGGACAAATCTAGATGTGGAAGAGGGAACAAACAATTCCATTGCATAAGGAAATCTCATGTTGGGTTGATTGGTGGATGAACTATCCCCTCCAATTATCATTTAATCAAAGATTGGAAGAAGGCCATTGATTGATGAGGGAGAATTACAAAGGATTGTTGCATTTTCATTTGCCAAGACAAGAGGCTCACCTTGGAAAATGGAAGGTTCCTTGAAGAGGAAAAAAATCACACTTGCATGAAAATTGAAATGTATGTGATGTGAAAACCATAGGAAAAGGTAGCCAACAACATAAGAATCAAGTGATAGAATTAAGAGAACAATAGAAAAATAGGTGAGAATATGAAATGAAATGAAGAAAAAAATAAAATGATTAGACAACCATAACAAGGTATGGAAAGTCTTAGAGTTTAGATTGCATTGAAAATTTAGGCATGATTTATTGAGGAATTGAGGAAGTTTACTAGCTTTATAGACCTCAATTTGAGTATTTAGAGGAGTTATAAGAGCTAGAAATGAACCAAGTCTAAAACTGTCAAACAATCTTTGGATTTTTATTTCCAATTATTATATTTCTTTGATCCACCATTGGATCAACTTGAAATTTGGAAGTAGTATTAGGAATAAAAACCAATGAATCATTCCTCCAAGTTTCAACAAGATTGGAGCACATAGTTGAGAGAAATTGTGCAAGGAATGAATTGGGGTCAATTCAATAACAACTTAACAAAACACTAACCACCTTGAAAAGTCACATTTGCCTTCTCCTTCCTTGTTTTGAATTCATAATTTGTTGACAAGAGTTTAACAAGGTAAAATTAAGTGTGGAGGGTTTCAGAGTGATCAATTAAAGATTGTAGAATCAATGCACCAAAGATTTAAAGGGGTTAAAATTGGATAGCATGTCATTCTGATTCCAATTTTTTTAATCACATTGTTAAATTCCCATTGGAATTTGGGATTGCTTTTAGGCTACAAGTCTTTAGGCCCTTATGATTTTCATATCAATATAATGTAGAACCTATAACTAATAATCTTTTGATCATGATGGAATTATTATGATTATATATGTGAACTTGATTTTTATGTTTCTGGTTGTAAACTTAAGCTCCATAATCAAAGACCATTAGGTCCAAACACTATTAACTAAATCATAATTCGTGTGTCAAATTTGAAACCAACTAGCACCACCTTGAACCTATTTTAAAATATTGTCAAGCCTTAAACCTAAGGTGAAAATAGTAAGTCATAGCTTAATAGGATTTCGTTTTAGCCATAATTGTTCCCAAATCCCATAGACCTCCATATTTTGACCAACTTTAAATGTGTCCTAACCAAATATGGATTTGATCAAACTTTGGTAGACATTTTTTTCAATGTGCATTACATAAAATATGTGTTTGATCAACACATGTTGCAAGTTTCACACAAGTTTCACACCATTGCCCCCTTGCTTTAACTAATACCCCACATCCCACCTTGTATCACATAAAAGAGGGTTGTTGAAAATAATCCATTCAACCTACTCATAGTGTACTCACTCATGTTTTTGATTTTGCATCTTGAACATCATTAAGTTTTTAAAATCTTGTTACAAGAATCCATTCAATGCTTGAAACTATCCATAACAAAACTTTTGTAATTTGTAAAACATACCTCACAATATGGCAAATGGAACAAACGCATTATCACTTCACCCCAAATGATCGAAATGGACAACCTTTTGCACCTAATACATTGCCAATATCCACCCATTATTTTATGCTTCATTGATGCACCTCCAAACTCCTCAATGGACTCAACCACAAATCCAAAGGTGAAAACAACGGAAGGGTAAGGAGTTGGGGCACGCTTCTTGGCTTACAACACTTTGGGGGTAGAGGGGTATGTTGGAGCTTCGGGATGGGGACTAGGATGAATGAAAAATGGGTAAATTATTCACATGAACGTACACAAACCAAACAACAAGTTGGTTAGTGTGTAGTTGGAGCACTTTTGGTGCATGGATAAGCCGCGGGCAAACACAAATTCACAAGATTCACCATGGCCTGAACTTGGAGGAAGCCACCGCCTTCCCCCCTTAAAATATTTTCTATGTTTGGCCACAAGGCTTGCACCCAAAGATCATTTTGTCCTGATATTCCCAAGTTGAGAGTCTCGAAATTCCTGAAATTGGGACTCTCGCAACTTTGGAGGCCCATAACTTCTTGTGTAGACCTATGAATGAGGTGAGGTTTGAAAAAAAATTGTAGCCTTCATCAAGAATTTTCCAACAGTATGTGACATGCCACCTGCACATAAGTAAATCAAGGCGATTTATGACTTTTAATGGTCGGGAGTCAAATCGCCAATTTGACTCTTGGCCTTTCTTTTGGCCATAACTTATGTTTAAAATACCCAAATGAGCCATGCAAACCCATTTTAGACATTTCAGTCTTAAAAGCTTTCCAATGGTATAAAGAACTTTTCAATTCAATAAGTTTTGACCCCTACGATCACCCTTTGAAGATTCAAAAATCCATTGGGACTCCAACTCCCAAAGTGGGAACTCACTTGGGAGTGTGGGGGTTCATTCCCTCACATTCTCCTACACTCCCATGAGCATGAAATGTGACTCCCAAACTTCACTATTGGCTTACACCTTTGCAAGCCTTTGATTTGGTCACGAGCCCAAGGTTAGGGTTGCAACATTCATGCTTATTATATTTTTTTTGTTATTGTTGTCCATAACCTCCCCCAAAGTTCTTCAAACCCATTAAAATGTCTTGCACTTAGGTGTTTCC
>Ga0209208_10006469_pt1 | contig 16144 bp, 13 predicted proteins | sample S1TSphfallax_3_FD_187694 | JGI IMG/M metagenome (GOLD analysis project Ga0209208, IMG submission 187694) | Host-associated microbial communities from peat moss isolated from Minnesota, USA - S1T2_Fd - Sphagnum fallax MG (SPAdes) (version 2) | ecosystem: Host-associated > Plants > Peat moss >...
CTGGTATTTTGTGAATGAGATTCAAGAAGGTTAATGAAGTTCATGATAATGCATTCTGAATATGTTCATTTTAGTTTTGTTGGAACTGACACAAATAGTTGGTTACCTTTGAATTTATCTTTGGGGAGTTTTATCTGCAAGCTCATAGATTCATCCCCTTCTCCACCACTGCACATATTAAACATTTTGGGAAGCACTCTCTGCCCCAAGAAAAGGTCTCATTCACTCCACCTGCTAGGGCTAAGAATTCTGCTTCTGCTGTACTCAGAACTTCACAGCAAATGCAAGAAAAATAATTAAAATGCCTCCCTGTAAGCTGCTTCTTCCTATGGGTGCAGTGCAATCAAATTCTACTTGTACACTCAAAACTCAGAGGAAAAAGATCCAATACCTGATGCAATCACAGGTCATGGGATCTTTGAACAGAAGGAGGGTTTAAGAGCAATTTAGTCACCAGGGCTGGTGTCAAGGACCTTCACCATTGACTACTGATGTGTACAGCATTGAGAGTTAGAGGAGTAAGAAGAAGTCATCATCAAGATACCAAAATGCTAGAAAAGATACAATAGGTACCAAACTGCTACAAAAGACAGCAGCACAAGGTTTAGGGTTTAAGGTTCCATGTTGAAGAATCAAACTTGTGAAAAAAAATACAGTCGGCATGCTGCTGCTCCTCCTCATCCTCTTGAGGGGTGTGAACTTGTTTGATTGCTGCACAAGTTTCTCACCACACTGTGATGCTATACATGGTGGTGGATGCAGCAGCATACTTGAAGACAAGTCTACAAGGAGCCTGAGAAGGAACGTTCATAGAATCTGAGCAATTCCAAAGAAAGAATGAAAACTAGAGTTATGATAATGCTAAAGCTTTTGCAATGAAAGTCTACAAGAAACCAGAGAAGGAACCATCCATAGAATCTGAGCAATTCCAAAAGAAAGAACGACAACTGGAGCTAGGGTTTTGATGCTAAAGCTTTTGCAATGAGCGATATAGTGAGGTCCTTAGGAAGTCCCATAACACTATCAATGCTCCCTACCATGGCTTCAACCAACGGTGACACCAGAGGATGCTCCACAAGAAGTCCGCCCGCAGCGTAGAACACCTCTCCTTCAGCCACCAGAGCCTCGACGACTTCTTCAGGAATGGGATGGAAATATACCTCCGTCTTGTCCACCCCGCTCACGCTCACCCCAGTTGTCAAATTCTTCACCACCACAGCTCCCACAGTGCTGGCCGGAGCTCGCGAGTAGCCACGGATGAACTCTCGAGCTTGTTGAGCGTCTCGAGGCTTCTCGAGAATCAAACCCTGGTGTAACACCACCTGATCCGCTGTGATAAGGAGGACTAGGGTTTGGAGATTGCGACTACTGGACTCATCAGAATGTTGTTGTGCGTTTGAGAGCTTGGCAAGGATTGCTTCCGCTTTGGCTTCTGCCAAAGCCAGCACCAAATCCTCTGCTGATTCTCGGCGGATGGCGCTCTCGTCGATGTCTGCTGTCAGCACGTCGAAATCATAGCCTAGCTCGCGTAGAATCGCCTGCCGCGTCTTGGAAGAGGAGCCCAAGATAATCCTCCACGACGCAGGCGTCATCGTTACCAACCTACAACGCTCCCGAACATTCCTCCTCCGCCTCTTCTCCTTTGGCTTCTTCGTTGATTGCAGGGTTTAGGGTTTTATGGGCGTAGCGGGTTCACGGTATCAGAAACTTCACCCATACCCCCTTCCGGTACCAGGGCCGCTCTTAGGGTTGCTAGCCACAGTCCCTTGTCAAAGGAGCCATTGCCTTTGTCTACACTTATCCAAGTAGCAACAGCCCTTGTTCAAGGAATGCGATTGAATTTTGTTTGTCCCGATGAGCAATTGTGCTTGTTCAAGTTGCACTTTGGAGAGGTTCTGATCAAATTTTAGTCATGTTGAAATGATGGAAACCTTGCAAAAATGTGATTGCTTTTGGCAATTGTTGCTTGGGATGCGAGGGTTATGGGTGAAGAAAATCAAAGTGTGTGGGTTGCATGTCTAACTCAATGTTCAAGCGTCCTATAGAGGATTCTTCTTGAGACCTTACATTCAAGCGCCTTCAAGAAGAACCCTCAAGAGATAAAAAGTTAAAAACTTTGGAATTGAGTCGACTTTTGAAAAATCTTCTCATACAAAACTAAAGGTCCCAAGGGAAAACTAGCCCAATCCAAAGGTCCCCATGGTAGTGCAAAAAGCTATGATGGACTTCTTTTATAGAAGTCCATAACCACCTTGGTGGTGTCGAATGTTAATTTTCAATTGAAAGGGATTGATAGATATAGAATCACCATGCAAAAAACATTTTGAAAAGTTTTGAAAGCCCCCAAGTTTGAAGAGGATCATAATTGCAAGGATTATTCAAGATGAGAGGATTTGAAGCTAAAGGATGTTATTTTCAACTTGTTCCAATGGGTGTCAATAATTTACCCATTTTCAAGGAAAAGTTCTCACCTAAAATTCGTTTGTTGCACTAGAAGATGAAATGATGGATGAGTTGGTCCAAATTTTTTTGCCAAAAATAAAACACAAGTTCTTTCATGGGTGGAAAAGGGACAAAAGGTAAACTTGAGCCAAGCACAATGATGAGGGGTCATTTGGGCCATCATCAGCCAACATTGTGTTTGCTTTGAATGGTCCAAGTTGGCAAGGTGGACCTGACAAAATTCACAAAATGTAGATTGAGAGTTTTGTTAATTATTATAGGTAATCTTAGGTATTAAAATTTTATTAAAATTATCATAAACTACTAGCTTTTATTACTTATAATATACTTAATATAACTAGTAGGTAAACTAGGTTAGCATGGCATAGGTAGCATGTAATAATTGCATGTAGGTTGCAAGTAGTTTTTTATCCCATATATTTTGTCATGCATTCCAAATGTGCACACTATATAAAACGCACACCACATTAGAAGCAAAATATACCAATGAATCGGCACTAGTTGCCTAGGTTAAGAAGAAATAGTGGTAAGGTAGGTTGAAAAATAGTAATCCAATGTTTACCACATTAAAGTACATGAAAGCCAAGAAACTATCATCCACATTTAGAGTTTTATTTTTTCTTTCAATAATGTTGATCATTCCTTCACTTCTAAGAAACCAATAATTTGTAAAGAATATCAAACAAAGATAGGGTAGTATCGTTCAAATCACCCAAAAAATAAATGCAGAAAAAAAAACACAATGACAACAAATCACATGATAGTAACAATGTAACAAATAAATCTTTCATTTCCTTGGAAATCCTATTTTCCTAGGTTGCCATTACATCATAACTGCCTTGGTGCCAACCTATATTTTCCATTAAACTTGTTTCTATTGGTGTGATATATCAATTTGTAATCCATTATTCTTTTACCCAAATCATGTGGGTAAAAGAACCAATCCATAATCCAAAACCATTTCCTTTTCAATGCATTTATTTCAGTGCTTTTAATGAGGTAGCACCCCAAGTAGGTGCAATTGTCTTGTTTGTAAACCAAATACCAAATTTGGGATGAGTTAATGAAAAAGGTTCAACCATAAAGATTAAACCCAAACATAAAATTGGATCATTTAAAAACTACCTACCTAGCCCGACCCTACCAACTTACCTACCTATGACCTACCTATTTAATTAATTTAAAAAAAAGAATCAATGGGGTTTGAAAGTTGTCACATATCACCATGTAATTGGCCTTCACAAATGGATACATGTTAAAATATAATTCACATGTTTTTAGATGATTAAGATATTATTAATTTAATAATAATGATGAAGATTTAAATAAGGTTCAAATGCCATGTGTCACCATATAATTGGCCTTCACAAATGAACACATGTTAAAATCTATTTCACATTTTATTCATGGATGACCAAGATATTATTAATTTATTAATAATGATGAAGATTTAAATAAGGTTCAAATGCCATGTGTCACCATAGGTAACTTTTGTAAAGTAATACAAATGTATAAAATATAAATCCATACCATATATACTATTCGTATACATAATGTCACATGCAATTAAAAATTAGTTACATATGACAATTGCAAAATGATAGTTTTTCTTTTAGTGGTGTAAGACAATTGCCATATGGTAGGAGTTGATCAAATAAGCTCCACCTTAAAAGGCTAAACTCAAAATAAAATTGAATTTTATAATTTTAGAAGTCTTAAAACCTAAACCTATCTACCTAACTTATCCCTAAATACCTACCTACCTAACCTAGGCTTATTTAGCCCAAACCTACCTAAGTTAGGTTGCCTAGGCTTAACCTTGGTGTCACGTGATTTACCATAAGTGGCCTAGCCCTGATTAAACTAAGTTAGGTAGCTTAAGCACCTAGGCTAGACTTATGGCTAGGTGGTTTAGGCCTAGCTTAGGTGCCATGTGGCATGTTGTAAATGGCCCAACCTTAGGTTAACCCTAGATGATTAAATGTCTTTTGTGAATATTGTTGGGTTGCGATGTGGTAGGTAGGGATTAATAGAATGGTTTTCATATGGCATTTTCTACCTCTTTGAGGAGAAGGCCTCAAGCGCTTTCCAAAAATATTGGATGTTGGCGAGGCCATGTCACCCTGTCCTTATTTGAAATCTCAAACAAGATATTAAAACCTCAAGAGGGTGCCCCTAGGCCCTTGGCTCATTTTAGTCCCCTTTTTTGCAAGGAACAAATGTATGGACAAGTGTTCTAGGATCTACTTGACCTAACCATTGTTCAAAATCCACATCAGGCGTGTTCTACAAATTATGAAACATAATATGGCCATTGTGCAAAATCAAAGCACGCACCCATTGTGTAAATCCACATGCCCATTTTGCAAATCATAGAAATCATTATGTTATGGAATGTGAGTAATAGAATGAGTTCAGATTAAAACCACAATTAATTTTTCTAGAACATTTACATGATGAAAGTATAATCAAGTTGGTTATTTTTATTATTTATTTTGGACTTCAATTTTGTAGGGTCACATGTACACAACTTATTATTTCACCCAAACTAACTCCCAAGATATTTAGTTTCCCATGCCTTTCTTAACACCACCACAAGCATCTTCAACAAAATAAAAATAAAATGGAAATTTGAAATAATAATAATAATAATAATAAATTCCAGGGAATGAGTATATATGGATGTGTTGAAATATTTGATATAAATAATACATGCATTGGTTGTTGTTAATTTTACATATAATCCCTTAATTTTAGCATATACAATTGCATGAAATGGTTTACTTTTATATAGGACAATCCAAGAAGAAATAAAACAATAGAACAAAAACTTTAAAGATGGAGTTTGAATCCCATTATTCTCATTTGCATAATATTATGAAATACACAATTCGATAATGACAATAACTTCCAAATAGAATGTCTTTTGAGCATCCAAACTAGTCTTTTTATAAGGAGGGTTAGGCACAACTTATAGAGGTGTTGCATAGATTCTTGGGGTTTTAAAAGTTCGGTCTTCTAAAAATTAAATTCTAAATCCAATTCCAATTCTTCTTCTTCTTACAAAGATTTGTATTATTCAAGTCTAGTTGTTGAAGTTTGAAGATTCCAAGATATGCATCTTCTTAGTTGCCATTATAATGAGGATTGAGAAATATTTGTTGTTATCACATTGTCTAGATAGGAGCAGTGAAAACATGTGTAGTAGCAGTGGAGGTTCGTGTAAAAGGAAAATCAAGAAACATAACAAGAGTGAAGGTGCCTAGGAAAAATGAATATTGGTTGAGATTTGTTGTAATCATTTTGTGATGAAGTAGAACCAGCAGTAAGGGGAAAAAAAGGGTTGGAGGGTGGTGAAAAGTAAGGAATTAGAAAAAATTAACAATTGAGAGGAGACAAAGGAGGAATCAAGGAACAACAGCTTGGTAGACAGGGAGGATTGTAGGGATTGGAGCCACATGTAACAACAAATGAAGAAGAAAAAAATTGCAAATAAAATTTCAATTAGGGTTAGTTTTACTTTCTTTAACCTTCACCCAAAGTTTTGGCTTTGGTTAGGGCTTTTGTTTCATTTTGAACTTGTGTTTTAATGGAACCTTTGGGATTTCAGTGAAATTGACAGCTGGATTAAAACTTGTGAGCATCAATTTGTTAGAAAGAGCTTTGGACTTTTGTAAGTTTTTTTTTTCGAAGGTTTAGGTTCTCATAGAAGATGAAAAAATAGAGTAGTTTCTTAGGTGTGTAGGCCTAGAACTTGAAGATAATATTCTTGATTGAAGAGTTTGTCCCAATAAATAAAATAAAAATAAAATAAACATTTTTTTTGTTGGTGTTGTACATAGTTATTGGAATGGATTGAGATTTTTGTGAAGAAGGTATCTAGTCCACCACAATTGTTTTTTAGGAAACTTTTGTACAAGATTATTTATTTCAGGTCCTTAGGACTAGGAATAAAAAATGAAGCTTATAATGTTTTAACATTAAAATGTTTAAGTTGTGTTGAACCCAACACATGAATGATTATGCCATTCAAGCCTTTGGTGAAATTAAGGTTTAGTTTTGGCATAATGTTTTAACTAAGGACCCTTAAGCATTTTCCTATATTTTTCCTTTTGATCCATTTAGTCTTTTGTGGTTGGCTTTGTAGATTTAGGATTGCTTTATAGTAGTAGTTAATTTTTTAATAAGTGTGGCTTGTGTTTATAGTAGGCCTCTTTCTTCATAGGCACTAAATGTCCCATGTCCCTTAGTTCATCATGTCCCGTCGAACTTCATCTTTCCCATCGCCCATTTATTTTATCATGTGTCACCACAAATTTAGTTTCCACCCCATCTCCCATGCAAACCATGCACCTTCCACTAGTTCCCCCTCCCATTTTAACAAGCAACACCTCACCCACTAGTTCCCTTTACCAGCCCCTAATCCTTTAGGTGAATGTGGGGCCCCAATCTTACACTTTCTCAAACCCTTTTGATCAAGCACATGTAAGACCTTTCCCCCCTTCCACTTTACCGACCCCTCAGGTTGCACATGATCAAATCTTTCAACCTACCTTCATCTTCTCAACATGTTTACAACCTCCACCTAAAGTCTCTTGCCCCACCTATTGGTGGCAATTTTTTAGTTGAAGGTTAACTTGTCATCAGCGTTCCTATCAAACACCCAATTCATCTTATCCAAACCCCCATGACCATCCCGACTTAATACCTTCCCTTGTTTCCATCCTGCCTACATAAGCTTAGACTTGGGTTTCATCTTTGGATGTCCTTGGGTCCTTTCATTTAAACTTTCATCATCTTCAATTGTATAACTGCATCCCTACCATTCTATGATGTGACATATAAGTGACATTTTGTTTTCCATGGGATAAGTTAACACAAGACCCTTATGATGTGGTAGCTTGGCACGTATTCCTTTTATTACCCCAATGGTGTCTCGCTTTGCCCCTTTGTGGCAGGGCAATGGGGCATAGGGAATTGTATATTTGACTTAAACGTTTTTTTAATAAATGATTAGAAAAACTTACAAGAAGAATTTTTTTGTGAACCCAAGCTTTAGTGGCAAGTTCGAGTTTAGTGCCTTTTCCCCAACATCCCCTAGCTCATAAACCTTTTTTCATAGTCTAGTTCTTGGACGTGCATGAGAATATTCTAGAACAATTTGTGCCTAGGCACCATTTTCCTCTACACTCGTGTCCTCTAACACCACTTGAGCTTTCATCGCACTACACCTTGAATTAGAGGCTACTTTCTGCATTTTCTAGAAGACTACGAATTAGACCAAGACTTCAAACTTTTTTTTTATTCTTTCAAAGTGGCATTCCAATGCATGCCCCATCTATTGGCAAGTGGTCCTTTTGGGATGGCTTTTGAACACCTTCAATATAGTTTCACCCATAAGATTCAACAAATGGATTCTTTTAGTTATTTCAATTTTGTTTTCATATTGCTAAAGGTCACATTTCACTTCGAATTGCATGTGTTCTTGGTGTGGCCTACCACTCAGCAATGACCAAACCTTTAGGCATAGTTCATCCCATTGTAGTGGGGAAAACATTATATTGACTCACAAGTTGTGTTTCATGCCTTTAATTTTGCAATGCCTTTACAACACATTATTCCCCAACATTAATTCGAAGTTGCAACTAAGGGTGGTTGTGAAACAATAGTCCACAACATTAGGTGTACCTTAGACCTTCACCCTGATTGGGTTGTTTTCGAACTAAACATGGCAAATGCCTTCAATTTGGTGTTAAGAAGGGTCATATTTCAAGACTTTTGTGTAACATGTGGAGACATCATGCAACTCATACCCTTTGTTCGTGCATTCTATGCATTTGAGTTTCCTTTGTTTTACAACCATCGTAATCATGAAAACGATGTCATAGTCATCCCCTTTGTCATGGGAACTCGTAAAGGTGATCCCTTAGGAAGGGCATTATTTGCATTAACCCATTTTAGGGCTTTGCATTCTATAGCTAGTCATTTCCCCTCTTGTTTATTTCCATCCATTGTAAATGACATTCACATCATAACTCCCCCTTCTATTATATCATTTACATATGAACATTTTTAGATTGAACTTTGTGTAATAGGTCTTTCTATCCACCTTCATAAATGTGTAGCATGGTCACCTTCTAACCTACCGCCTGACTTCAACACCCCATCCCAATTTACCACCTCATCAAAAGGAATTAGAATTTTGGGAATTCCATTAAACATTTCATCATTCACACCATCCTTCATCAAATATGCCATGTTAGAGGATGTTTGACATGTCTTTTTCCTCCTTAGAATGAGTGATGTTTAGGTAGCCTTTGGAATTCTAACTCATTGTTTCATGCAATGACCTTTATATCTCTTATGATTACACCTTTCGCTTCCACCTTCATAGAGTCCTTCACTTCTTTTGACTCTTCCTTCCTTTAAATGTTTGGGCGCCTTTAGGGTCCAGGATCCTTTGACAACCTACAAGGATTTTTAGCCCATAAATAAGCCTTTTTCCCAATAACTTTCGGTGGGATTAGGTTCATAACGATAACCACCATTGCCCTAGTAAGCCTATTTGGGGAATTAGGCCTTTGTAGCCTCAATCATAGTTTTTAAGTTTACTGTTGATCAACATCCCTTCCTTCTTGAAGCCTTAACATGAGTTGATAATAACACTTTCCTTTTCCAACAACACCTCAAGGAAACATGTGATCTCCTACTACTTTTAGTTTGCGCATGTTTTCTTTCGTTTGAATAATTCATCGGACAACAAATGGTTCAACTTCAAAATTTCATCTTGAAGCATTTGCACCATCATACCTTTTCCAACATGCTCTCTGATGGGATATCTAAAGCCCATTGTGCCCAAATTTCATTATGTTTTGGTTCAGGGGTAGGTGTTTGACTTACAATTCAATTAATATTTTTAGGCTTTCGACTAATTTCCTTGGTCTTTTCCACAACATTTCAAATATGACTTGGACTACCGCATCCTTTAATTGCAGGTATGTGTGCACACATATCCCATCAACCTATGAATACGCACCTCTTATGTTATGCTCATGGCAACCAACACACAAAAACTAATGATGCAATTCGTGACACCTTTGTTGTCATTGTGTGGGATGCTAGTTCCATGTGGGGTGAAAACAATTACATTTGCTTCCTTTAAACACATTCAATTCCTCTCGTTGACAAGTCAATATTGTGCTCACCAAATATGGCATTTGCACTTTAGTCAACATTGTAATTGTCGACAACATGAGTAGATTTACTTCCTTAATCTTGCACCACCCAAGGATTTGCTACTTTCAATGTGGCTCAAGCCAAATAATGTAATTATTGCAACCAACACCTTATTGATCAATTCCTCCTTTTAGTAGTGGAGGTATTTGGATGTCTACACAAATAAGCAAATGTGTTTTTTACAATTGTGCCAATGCCATTTGGAGTTTGAAAGGACTAGAAGGCCTTCCTCTTTCTGTTTTGGTTTTTTTTTTTTTGCAAAAACATTCAATCACATTGTAAAGGTTGCAAACATTCTCCATCTTAAGTCAGGCGATAACTATAGGCCTAACTACTTTCCAACTTCCACCCCTTCGAAACATATCGCCTGTCTCCATGACCAACTTATTGCAAGCAGCTAGTTTTTGATATGGAAAAATACAACCGACCTACTACAAGTGGTCGACTTTTGACATGGATAGGTTTTGACATCTAGTTTGAGCTAACTTGATGTTCTGTAAACCCCCCCCCCCTTCTTTTTTTTCTTTTATCCCTTTGTAAATTTTCCTAATTTATGGTGTGTTCATCAATAAAGTTTTACAGGGTTACATCATCATCATGATGTTGGATATTTTTGGAAAAATGATGTTGCAAAAAATGATCATCATGTTACCTATGTCCCAACTAGGGTTGGTTAAATGTGTAGTTTGTTGGCTATTATATAACATGGTATAGGTAATGGTGTTAAAAGACCATATTAATTTGGTATCCATCTGGGTATGCAATTATTTGGGTCAATATTTCTAGACCATGCATACAAGTATGTACACAAGTAGAAAACACTAGTATTATGTACCAAACTTGTCAATAACAAGATGTGGTAAACTATGTTTGATACTCATTATACTTTACCTTTGTGTCATTGCATGCTTAGTGACGCGCCCCCAAGTTCCTTGTTAGATCCAAAATGGGTCCAAGTATGTTAAAGAGCGGAAGTAGTTGGAACTTGGTGCCACTTCCAGCTTCTGGCACTAAAGGGGGTAAGAAGGACGTGCTAAAAGCTCCGAGATTAGACTAGGAAGAGAGACAACTATTTAGTTACTCGGTCCTGCATCAAAACCAACCACAAGAAGGTTAGATCACCTTCAGAAACACCTTTGGTGTTGGGACAAGCCATGGGCAACACGGATTCATTTGACTCACCACAGCCCGGACTCGGGGGAAGCCACCACCTTCCCCCATATAGTATTCTCTGCGTTACTCTGCTGCACCCGCATCCAAATGGCTTTTATTCCCGGGACTCCCAAGGAGGAGTTCCGAAATTGTCCCGGTTTGGACTCCCAGGACTTTGGGAGCTCATAACTCCCGGCTCAGACCTCAGATTGGGATGAAGTCTAAAGAAAACTTGTAGCTCTCGTCAAGAGCTTTCCAACGGTGTGTCGCACCCCATTTTCACACATCGGGATCGGGTCGATTCCTGACTTTTTGTGATCGGGAGTCAATCTGCCAGTTTGATTCCCAACCCTTCTTTTGACCATAACTTGTGCTGAAAATCTCTAAATGGTTCATGCAAGGCCATTTTCGACATCTACACTTCAAGGCCTTTCCAACGGTATAAAAAACATCTCAAGGCGAGGTGTTTTGCCGTCTGCTGTCAAGCTCTAAAGTTACGGGAGTCCCGGAGGACTTCAAGTTTTCACTTTTGGGAGTGTGAGTCTCATCCTCACATTTGGTTCAAAGTGAGGTTGCGACACTTAGAATGTAATAAAAATTATATTATATATTAGGATTTTGACATTGTGAATATTGTTGGAATGCTGAATGTTAGAAGATTAATTCAACATTTTTTGTTCGTGATATATTTTCAAACTATTGAAAAAAAAGTTTTTTTTTAATGTTTTCTAGTTACCATATATTGAAGAGTAATTAAATTTTTTAAAGATTGCTAGATTCTACACGAGGTTCCAATTGGTAGCCAAAATTATAGAAGGATTCTTAACTTTTTCTATCTTCATATTTTGCTTATAACAAAATTTGGCTAAATCCTTTTATGGTTGATTGCCACTTTGCAATTTAGCCTTCACAATTTTTGTTTGAAAAACCATATTGGATGAATTAAAAAGATGGTTACTTTGATCCAAAATAGTTCTAGACCTTATTTAGTAACAATTACTTTTCTAGTTTGAAATGATTACTTGTGATTAATGAATTGAAGTTGAAATTGAGTAGACTTCAAGGTATAATGTGAAAAAGACATTAGTCACATTATAAACCTTATACATATTATACCAATACCTATGTTCAAAACTTGTTGGTATCAATCTCCTCACTACTTATATCCATACCACTATCTAAAAATAATAAATTTGATTATACTCCTTGACAATTTGTTTAATACCAACACCAATTTGGTGTTAAAGTTTCATTGAGAATTCTATACCATTACCATGCATTGATAGACCACATACTTGCACAACATTAGTTACAACACTTTTGTAATAGAAAAACATTAGTGGTGATTTTTAATATGATGACAATAGAAGAAAAGGGTTTAATTAATACTGAGAAGAAAACACACGCCTTCTTACAATTTTTACATAGCTTAATTGTAATTATTCAATATTAGTATATTTTTTTTCTTTTAACATTATGGAGTAATTGTTTCATACTCCATTATGCCAAAGTTGGGTCAAATTCAAGGACTTTTGATTAGCATTAACCCACCAGTTTGGAACCTTGCTCTTAGCAATGACTATTGCCTATGGACTTTTTTTTGCATTATAAACCAAGGATAACACACCCCAATCCATGATCTTTGTATAAAGAAAAGATCACCATCAATGTTTTATGAGTTGTTTGTATCAAATGTTAAGTAACCAAAATTCGAAAAGAGGTTTCTCATTCATTAATTTTAATCGAAGCTTCTTTCAATTCAAGTCTTGTGCCATTATGATATGCACTCACATAATAGAGATTCAATCCCATAGGTGTACCAATTTAGATGGTTTTTTTAGGCATGATTTGATATGCAAAAGATAATGAATGTCTTCATATCTAAGTTGTGGTCTTTTGCATATATGATGTTACCTAGTAAAAGCTTTCCTTTTGTTGCACAATAATATGTGCTAATAGATTCCCATCAACCATCCCAAATAGCATAATATTGTATTATATTTGGTACCAACCTTGGGCAGCTTTGGAGATTCAACTTTGGGCAGCACTTGCCCAATCCCACACAATGCAAAGCAGTTTCAGGAGAGATTGGATCTGAGAAACCATATCAGTACATAATGTTCAAGTAATGTACATTCCTTCCACATTTTGTGGGAACTCTATTTTGAATTTGTTCAGAAAACCCAAACTAAGTAACAAACTCAAAGGTGCAGTCAATGAGTCAACCCAGCATTAACCAATGACCCACCATGAGTCCAACACCAGCCTACTGTTTAACAGATTTCTTCCATGGAAGAGAAACCTACTTTACTTTTCCAAAGACAAACCACAACCCAAATCCCGAATATATTATAGCAAAGTGGCATTCTACCCCTCCGATTGCAATGGCAGCGAATCATACCACCCAGAGGAATCCCATTGCAAAAATCCCACAACTTCTAAATAAGCGTCAGGAAGACAGTCATTGTCCACATGATAGCTTCTTTTACATCTTGTCTCACTCACCAACTCATCATCTTAAAGACTTTGTACAATTTATATTATGCTAAAAATCCTTGGATTAGCACTAAACATCATTCCTTAGTTAGTTAGTCAAGCTAGGAGATCATGAACCCACACTCTAGTTATGGTGTGCAATGACCAAAGTTATGTTTCAAATAAGATCAATATGTGCAGGAATGTGCTATGTAAACCTCAAGAAGAAGAAGATGTAGTTTCCACCCCAATTGTGTATCGTCTTTTTTCTCCTTCCCTGTTGTGTCCGATTAGAGAAGGGCAAGTAGTTTTTCTAAGACTTCTTCACAAGCATGCAAGCCACCGCTCCAAATGCCGCTTATGCTCTGGAAAACACACATTTGTCACAGAAAACCAGATTAGTTCACATTATGGACACATTAACAAAGATTGTCAAAATAGTGTTCTCCACGAACACCAATTTGTTTTCAACTTCTATCACAGTGCTAAGTGCCACATCTGGTCGGATCAGGATCAGGTGCCTGCCTGGGACTTATTATCAGTCAGAGTGATCGGTCACTATGCCAGCCATGCTTGAATCCAAGATAAACACATGCATTGACATGATAAATTTACAGAGGACAAATGATGCAACTTTTTTTTTGACTTGGTAAAATTTCTTTATAGAGAACCCAGTTGAGGATTTGTGAAGAAATTCAACACTGGCAACACCACTGTGAGCAAAAACAAAAAATAACAAAACTGCAAGAGAGCTCAAAGAAAGAAGAGGAATTTAACTAATTAGACATGAGGAAGTAAGGAATGACCCACCTTCATCGGTTTGTCGAGCAAGGTTTGCAAGAATTGTGGCCCAGGCAGGCTCAGTTTTGGGCTCCTCTGAAGAGCCTGCAGCTGCAACAGATGGCCTTGCAGGTGAGCCATAGCAAGGCACCAGGACTGCAAAGCTGTCCTCCAACTCATTGTCAGTGAAGTCGGTGTGGTGGGGCTCAAACCAGCCCACAGACCAATCTGAATCCTCGGAGTCAGAACCCGACATGGAAATTCCATCAGCAGGGACTATTACAAGATCAAATTCTGCATCCGTCCGCTTCTGTAGCCTTTTCTGTGAGACTCTTCTCCTTGCTCTCCTCTGCTTCTGCCATGCTGCAGCAGAGGCTGAAGAAGCAGCTCGATCTTTCACACCGCCTCGAGCTATGAAGCTATGACTATGGCGTACTTTGTGAGCGGGAGATAACACAGCGTCTGAGAATGTGGGCTTCCTCCATAGCCCTGCTAATGCAACTACTGTTATGGCCATCCACAGGCCAGCAGCCACACCCTAGAAGAAGAAGAAGAAGAAGATGATGATGATGATGATGATGATTTGGACAAAAGTTTTCACTTCAAAAATCAACAACCCACTGATGCAGAAACAGAGCCCAACCTTTATGCAGCTAGCGGCCAGCAATCCAATAGGGGGAAAAGGGTGGGCTAGAAGAAGCCACAAAGCTCCTCAATGCTTGCTTAGGTTCTGACTTATGAAATCACAAAACCACCAGACCTGAAAAATAGTTTTCTGCAGACCTTCCACAAAAAAAGGATTGTGAACCCAACCTCCAAAAAAAGGAAATGATCATGCGAGGGTTGTATGTATGTGTGTTTATGTGTTTTTTTGTGTTTTCTGCACAGTTCTGAAACCCAAACCAGCGACACAAAAGCAAAATCTGCTTCTCAAGGTAGTAGAAGACTCTTGTTGTGATGTTTCAAAAAAGCATGGGTGGTTTGCCTTCATCTGAGCACAAGTCCAAAAAAGTATTCTCCAAGCGTCTCTCTCAAACTTCAAATCCCTGTAGTAAAGTGATTTCCAAGGACAAGAGTTCTAACATGTGAAAAGATGACCCCCAAGCTCTCTCTCTCTCTCTCTCTCTCTCTCTCTCTTTCCCCGTCTCTCAAAAAAAATCTGTCTCTGTCCCTCTCCCTCTCCTGTAGTTGCTCTAGGAAAGAAAGCTCCAGAAAAGGATTGTTTTTCTTCTAGTGTCACAAGTTGCAAAAAAAATTCAAACATGTGACCACTTGAGAAGAATAAGTTTGCAAACTTTGCAACAACAACAAACAAAACAAACAAACAACCTACCTACCTAAGTACCTTCGCCTAAGAATACTAACCAACAACAACAAAAAACAAGGATACCAAAACCAACAAACTAAGCAATTTGTTTGTCCTATAACTTTGAAGGAAGAGGTTCACCCAGACCATGAACCCATCTTTCAAAACCCTCTCCTCCTATGGGAAGGAGAGAGTTCCAAAAAAAAGCTTTGAAAGGAAAAAAACCCAAGAAGAAGAGGAAGAAGAAGGATGAGAAGAGAAAAATAAATCTCTTCACACACACACTCTAGTACTAGTACATGTGTACTAGATTACATACTAGAAGCACCAAAAGAAGCTTTTACGAGCATTTGAGTACACAAACAAAAAAAACACCACCTACACACACACACACACACACCATAACAAGTGGTATAGTGAGGGTGCAAGGAATGAAGGAAGGCCCACAAGCACAAAAGCCTCTTTTTTGCAAGTACAAGACGACCTTCTTTTTTCTGACAAACCTTCCTTGTGATGCTACTAAGTTATTATAGCTAGGGACATGGGGAATTGTAGAAGAGAAAAACAATGGAGGCTAAGAAAAAAATATACCTAGTTAAGAGCTTTGGAGGAGGAGGAGGAGGAGGAGGATAAAAGAAATATAAAAAAAGGGCTTGCCCTTTTTAGGGGATTTTGATTCTTTCATACCCCTCCCCACCCCCCTTCCTCCCCTCCTACCTTTTAAACCCCTCC
>Ga0209208_10006471_pt1 | contig 16137 bp, 12 predicted proteins | sample S1TSphfallax_3_FD_187694 | JGI IMG/M metagenome (GOLD analysis project Ga0209208, IMG submission 187694) | Host-associated microbial communities from peat moss isolated from Minnesota, USA - S1T2_Fd - Sphagnum fallax MG (SPAdes) (version 2) | ecosystem: Host-associated > Plants > Peat moss >...
TTCAATGTGTCTTTGAGTATTGTGTTATAGTAATGATTATCCAAAACATTTCAAGTTGGTGGAAATTTTTGTAATGATGGTATTGGGGAATGTGGAAGACAAATAGTGTTTTTAAACCTTGTTTTTTTATAAAATTTAAGTTCATCTAAACAAGTTGACAAATCGTCTTGATTTTGGTTATTAATGACGCGCTCCCAAGTCACGGGGTGAAACCCACTTGAGGGTTTCACAAAGTCAAGTTGCGGAAAGTTGAGACTCAGTAGCACGCTCCCGGCTTCCAACTCTAGAAAGGGGTAGAGGGTCGAGTTGGGAGCCCAAGGATTAGACTAGGAAGAGGATTTAGTAGATCAAACACGAATCTGCATCCAAAACAAATCACCCAAGTGGTTAGTTCACATTCCGGGACACCCTTTGATGTTGGGACAAGCCACAGGCACTTCGGACCATAAGACTCACCACGGCTCGACTCGGGAGTATGTCACCACCATACTCCCTATAGTATTTTCTGCAGCTCGTCGTGGAGACTACATCCAAATGGCACAAATTCCCGGGACTCCTGAAATGGAGTCCCGAAATTGTCCCGACGGGACTCCCGGAACTTTGAACTGCCATAACTCCCGACTACAGAGTTGGATCGCGACGAGGTCTGAACCAAAGTTGTATCACTCGTCGAGATCTTTCCAACGCCATGTCGCACACTCAAATCGGACGTCGGGAAAAGGTCGATTCCTGACTTTTAGTGGTCGGGAGTCAAACTGGCAATTTGACTCCCGACCCTTCTTTTGCCCATAACTTGGGCTGCAGATGTCCGAATTATCAATGCGAGGGCATTTTCGATATCTACGTTTCAAGAAGTTTCCAATGACACCAAGAACACCCCAATGCGAGGTGTTTTGGGTTTTGTTGTCGAGCTCTGAACATTCGGGAGTCCCGGAGGACTCCAGATCCCAACTTTTCCAAGTGTTGGGCTTCACCCCCACACTTGGCCAAAGTAGGGTTGCAACAATTAAGATATTTGATTAAGATCATTTATTCATGAACATGCTCCCATTTTGAGATGCCATCAACAATTAGCAAAATAAGAAATTGAAGTATGTTGTTGATGCTTAGATTTGGATATTTTAATGTTGGATACATAGTGTTTTTGCACATTGTTGTGAGCTTTTTGCAACTTGTACATAGGTTGTCACGCAAGAAAAATTTATGAGTTCCACTCTTATATCACCCCAACAAACCTAGAAATGCCTTCTAAGAAACCAATGACTGCACAAATCTTTCATAAGATTTTAGTCAATAGGATAACAAACTATGTTCTTATTATCTATTGTGCCCTTTATAATTTGCTTGGGAAATTGTTTTCTCAACTTATTCTTAAGTGGAAAAGTTGATTATTTCATGTTCAAGTTCTTCAAAATAATCAAAATTTCCCTTTTGAAAAACGAAATAAAATATAAAATATATTTCACATTCAAAAAATTGAATGTGTGCATGATTAGTTGGTAAACTAGTATGAACTAAAAATCTTAAATTGGATAGGGGAGAAAGGTTTGAGGTTCAATCTTTTCAAAATTTTTTTTCCTTTAACAAATTCTTAAAGGTCCCACTTTCCCCCTCAACCACCTACATTAATATATGTGGCAAATTATGGTTCAAATTTCTTTTCTAGAGTTTGAGGGGATTTGCTCCCACCTTTCAACATGGAACTTCTATATTTTTATTGCTAGGCAAACAATGAAAGCATTTCAAGTTTTGTTTTTTAATTACATAATTATCCAATTGCATCTCATCCTTTGGTGTGTTTTTTGTGTGGTATGGATTTTGCAAGCTCCTTCAAATGTCAATTAGTTCTTTGTTTTGTGTTTTAATTATATGCACATTGATTGTTGATTGATTGATTTCTTGAACTAACATGAGATTGCAAGGAAAGCTTTAACATGTTTTGCTTGTGCATATATGACTTGGGCTCAAATTTTTAGGATTCATCATGGTTTGATCCCTCCTAAGGCCTTAACCTTTTTTGAGCACAAATCTGTTATTTGCTTCACACATTACTCTAGTGACCTTATGTCTATTGATTGCAAGAAGGTGCTACCACATATTCTACCAATGTTGAAAGGATTGTCAAAAAAAATTATGGGTCAAAACACCATGTAACCAGTTTGCCATACTTGACAAATTTTTAAATCACAATTCTATTAAATATCATGAATTTCTCATGGGTGCCATAGTCCTTGTTACATCTAATGTAGGTTCTCAACAAGCATAGGAATACAAAAATATTATTTATAAATTATAAATTATATAAATAAATAAATATTTTAAAAAATATTAAAAAAAAATAAAACGAGCTAGTTGCCAACATTGCCTCCGTGCATAGTGAACATGGAGACCTCATGAAAATGGAAAAAAATGCTGCTCAGATCTATAATTTTGTGAATTCCTTATGTCAAGTAAATATGTCCAATTATTGGGGGCATAGGGAGGTTACAACCATAAAGCCGTCAATGGGCAGCCGTAGCGTGTATAGAAGAAACTAGAAACTTGTGAAAACTACAATTTGTTTAAAAAAAAGGTCAAATTCAGCTGTCAAGTGGCCTTATTCTCCTAATACCTCCAAACAGGGACTTACCACATTTCATGCATTATTATGGTTGCAAGCAAAAGCACTTTAGGGCCTACATACACTAGTCCTACTGCTCTTTGGAAGGCACAAGGCGCTTACAACCATAAAGCTCTCAATGGGGAGCCTTATCTTACTTAAAAAAACGCATACACACACACACACACACACACACACACAAAAACATCAAATAGTCAAAGGGCCAACTATATGGCAATAACAATCTTGGCACTTTCTCAAAAATAGCTCACTTTCTGGGAAAATGGGCTTGAAAAAGGCACTACCACTTATGTACTTAGGAAGTGAAATGAAGAAGTTTTTCTCAACCACATAACTATCAAAGTGCATTGTGCATGCCTAGTTGGAAAAGAGAATTTGTTGGTGGAAAACAAGGTCTAGGGTCCATTGAAATGAGGCCAGATCCACAACAAACCCATTTCAGCTTGCCAGCCTTCTTCTTCTTCAATTACTCGTGCTATCAATCTCAAAAAAGCACACAAACAAACAAACAAACAAACAAACAAAACTTTTCCTCTAATGGGTGGGTGGCCCTAGTAGAAGGAGATGGAAATAAAAACACACTGCCCTAAAAAAAAACTAATTAGGCCTCAGCCCAGACTCCAAAATGGGCAGCCCTATTAATAAGTTATCAGTAGTCCCCAATCGTTACCCTACACCATGTAATAATTGAAATATTATGTCAATTTAATTGTAATGGGCTTGAAGAATTCATGTTTTTTATTTCATAGTACCTAACTCAGGCTCTGCCCATACCAGTTTGGTACTGTGGACTATGCGGTGTGAACAATAATCTAGTTTTCATTATTAATTAATTAAATTTTTTGGGGAATAAATGTGAACATGTGGAGCCTGGAGGTGTCTGGGCAGGGCAGGGCAGGGGAGGAAAACTTTCTAGATAGAGGTAGGAAAGGTAGAAGGAAAATAGGGTGGAAGGAGGGAAAAGGGGGGGCAGGACAAAAAGAGAAATTGGAAAAGACAAAAATTGAAGTTTAGGAAGGAGAAAAGAAGGGAAAAATAGGTTGTTGAAAAAAATGATTTGACCATTTGATTGAAACGGAAAGACAATGCCCAAAATTCATGAGGAATATAAAATGGGGGTGAAAGCAATGTCATGGATGGAATTGATCATAGAGAAGCAATGTCATGGATGGAATTGATCATAGAGAAGCAATGTCATGGATGGAATTGATCATAGAGATGCAATTAGTCATAAAGAGATGTGACTACATTGATGTCACCTATTATTATTCACCACAATTTAAATTTCATCCACATGGTGAAATTCTTCTATGTCATCAAGGTCATACTCATTTCATGTTTCATCCACATGTTCAACTACATCCACTTACTCTATTATCTATTTAACAGATTATAAAATCTCAAAAATTTGTTGTGAGTTTGATGAAATTTGTTATTTTTATCTATAATGTGGGGTTTTTTTTTGTTGTTGTTGTTTTGAATATCATCAATATGGTACAAATTCCATCCATGTGTTAGTTTTTTACTCATGTGGTTCAATTGTTTCTTCACAAATATCATCACATTTCAGAAATGTGATCAATTTCATCTATGCTGAAAATCTCATTGACCTAAATTGTCATAAATTATCCAAAAGGTCATCCAATTTCAGCCTCATCAATACAAATAAATTTCATCCATTGTGAAAATCTCATCATCTCTCTCATCAAAGTTTTTAACCAATTTCATAGATGCCATCCATGTGATCCCCAAAGTTTCATCGATGTTGAAGATCTCATCATCTAGGTCATCAAAATTTAACCAATTTTTTTAAATATATAGTAGATGTGCCTCCCATCCATGTGATCATCAACCAAAGTTGTAAAAGATTGCATAACCAAATCAAAACTAGAAGTGGGAACCAACCAATCTGCTGCATTGGTGGCTGGCCGATTGCCTCGTCTCCAATAGCCTCCAATTACAGCAACACATGTCCAAATAATTCTCCTAATGATTTAAGACCAACAAAAAATTTGCCCTACTCTCTCCCCTCCCCCATCCCAGAGTGGAGCGTTTTTGGGGGGAGGGGGGAAGAGGGGAAGGGAAGGGAAGGGGGGATGACGATCCCGCGGTTGTGGCCAAAAGCAACTGTTTATTAATTGAATACCGACGTTAAATGGATGAAGGAATGCGCACAACCTCTCGTTGGCTCAGGAGCATAGATGAGAAAAACGCTAATGATGGGGCTCATGGATGAGATACATCATCGTTCTCTTTGCCTCTGTCCACCACCATCACCAGCAGCAGCAGCAACAAAGAGAGGCAAGCGAGATCGGGAACTTACGGGAGCAGGGGGCCGCACTTTGCAGAGGCGCAAGGGAGTCGGGACGAAACCTCGAGGGCGAGACCAAGAACGCGGTGGTCCATACATTGCGAGGTTACGGGAGAGAAGGGGACGAGGTGAGGAGTAGAACGAGCTTTTCGGAGTATGCTGAGGTTGCGTTTTTCGTCTTCATTACTCGGGTTGAAGTCAGATCTGCGTTTTCATGCGAACGATCTGAAGGCAGCAGGTCAGTTTTTTCCGTTATCGAGAAGAAGCAAGTGCTGTTTTGTCGTTTTTCTCTTCTTCTTTTTATGTCTGTTGGTGATCAAGACCTACGGGGTCTGGTCATGTATTACTTGAACCTCTGCTTCTGTTGCCATGATTTTCTTTCAAAGCAAATCTACAAGATGTGGAACACAATCCGGCTCGTGATGTATGTACGTATGTCCGGGATCTTGAGTAGCGGTGAACTTACAGTAGCGGGATCTCGAGAGCTTCCGGGATATGAGAAACAACACTGGTGTAGGAAGTGTCTCTCCTGTGTGTTTTTTTTCCCCCCCGAATGCGATGGATGTGGAAGCATGGCTTTTGTTGCATTAGTGCATTTGCCGGTAGCTATTGCTGCTGTGCAAAAAGATTCTGTTATTGGACTGGCCACAAATTTTAACAAGCCGAATGGTCATAACAGATGGGATTTCTGAGGTGCATATGCACAGCTGATTTCTTCTCACCTGGGGCTGTGTATGTGAACATGGTCCAGGACAAAAATGGGAGGAAGTTTCCATAAGGTTTGAATTTTTTCTTGGGCAGTTCTTGCAGTCCCTGCAAGTGGAAAATAGAAACTTTAGTTGGAGGTTTTTTTTTTCAGATCCTTCACTGTGGTGGGATCAGAGAAGGAAAATGATTATTAACCCCAATGCCAAGCTGAAATCTAACTCAGGGAGCCTTTAAAACTTGGTAGAACATACTTTGATGCTGGAGCAATCTGATGGACAAAAGTAAAAAACTTCTACTTGTGAAATGAGGTGAATATGCAACTACTTAGCTCAGCAAGAAGCTATAGATGGCATTCTCTTCAGCAGAGCAACTGCAGTGAGGATCATCAGTGCTGATTTATGCAGCTTGATGTGTTGGAGCTGTGGAGTTTATAACCACCAGTGTCTATCCTGGCAATCACAACGAAGGCAACCATCAGAGCCACATGATTTCACTTGTATTTGTTTCTTATCTTGATAATTCCTGATAGCCCTCTTCTCATATGTCCACAAATTGCCAGTAGCCATCCTTCTCACTTGAGTGCCTGGCAATGGAACATATATATTTTTGTCAATTTGTGTGTATATGAACACCGTCCCTGACATGAGTGGCCTGTGAAGATTTTTTTTGTACTAGGAAGTCCACAATTGAAATTGTGAATAATTTCCAGATGTTGGAGAATCTGTGTCCAAACAGTGGAGGAGTTTTGTTTCTTAAATTTTTTTTGAATTTCAAAAAGAGAATGCTGATGATGAATGCTTCATTGTTTCAGAGGGGCACAGGACCAATGACTGGTTCATGGCCTGGGTTTGGGGGAGTTGTGTGGGAGAGCTTGAAGCATGAATCCGATGCACACATGTACAGGAGCAAAGTAGAAGAGGGAAGCATTTCCAGGAAAGATTGAGAACATCCCCATATTGAGGCCACATAGCTTGCAATGATACTGGAAGAAGCTTTCCCTTTCCAGCAGAGATGCGTCTCGGCTTGTCAGGCTGAACCAGACACCACCTGGAACTGTCTTGAACAGATTAAGGGTCAGGACAGAAGGTAGTTGGGGTGGTGGAATTAATTGGAGAAGATCATGTCACAAAATATGGTGGCAAATGGAAAGCAGCATCCGGAACGGTGTATTTTGGTGACTGGTGGAGCTGGTTACATTGGCAGCCATACTGCATTGCAGTTGTTGCTGGATGGGTACAAGGTTGTGATAGTTGATAACTTTGACAACTCATGTGAAGAGGCACTTCAAAGAGTTGTGGATCTGGCTGGCAAAGATGGCAGGAATCTTATATTCTACCAGGTATGATTCCAAATGAGTCCCCTGTGCACTTTCACTCTGACCACAAATGATGAGAGTATGTTCTCTGTTGTACTTTCACTTCTCCAATACACAGAGAGGGCCTTAGAAATTATACTCTACATCTTTCTTTCTCAACAGTGACCTGGTCTGATGCTAAGTACGTTTGGCTTGTATCAAGTCAAGCATTGTCCTAGGCAATTTTTTTTTTGTCTTGTTTACAGTCTCATTTCACAAACATTCACACATGCAGGAAGACTCAGAAAAGTTGTAAATTTCTCAGTGTGTATTTTTTGGACTTGGGTGCTCCATTTCCGATTCTTAAAATGGGGTGTGAAAGACCATGAATCAACAGACTGAATATGCTTAGTCTCTGCTGTGGATACAAATGCCTTTGTTGTTGAAAGACTCCATTCACTAACTTGTATAGCTTAATGGCTTCCAGTTTTTCAAGTAGAAGTGAAGCACCATCTTCTAACTATCTGAATGTGTCACATACTATTGAGCAGAAAAGTAATTTCAACTCTTGAGGAAGGTTTCTTTGACAAATCTGTGTTGTTTTTTCAGGTTGATCTTTGCAATAAGGATGCACTGGAACAAGTCTTCAGATCTCACCAGTATGTTTTTGAACTACTCCATGTTGTATGCATTTGGGTCTGAGATATACAGTCACATTTACCTGGTATCCATAATTTGGAACTTTCATGGGAGCTGGATATTGTTGTGTCCTCACATCTAAACGTGGAGTTCATTCTTGCAATCACTTTCATTGATTTTCTGCTTTTCCCTCTGGTTCCTAAGCATGTGTAGGTTTGTGCAAGAGCATCTTGTATTTTTACAAAACAGCATAGCTTTTCAAGCTGCATAGATTTTCTTAAAGGAACCAAATGGAACAAGATTGATAGAGAATTCAGGTCTCAATCAAACTAAGAAGCAGAAAATGGAAGAAAGGCAAAGAGCAGTGTCACTATGGAGGTCTTCAATGGAATCTGAGAACCTAGAGATTCTGGCCATGCTATATTGTCACACTCCAATGTGTATGTATGATGCCTGGTTGTCATTGATCATGCTGATTGTTCCACAGTACTGGAGATCTTATTGACTGATCTTGGAATTGGTGTTGCAGCTTTGATGCTGTAGTTCACTTTGCAGGGTTGAAAGCAGTGGGGGAGAGTGTAGCCAAGCCCTTGCTCTACTATTTGAACAATGTTAATGGCACTTTAAACCTGTTGGAACTCATGAGCAGTTATGGAAGTAAGAAGGTAAATCTGAAGATTGTCTAGCTCTGATGGAATCTTTCCTATGCCTGGATCTTTATATCAGTGAACCAAGTCTGAATGTGTCTGTTGAAATGTAGAAGTTATCAATTTTGTATATGCTCCTAACATTGAAGAACTGTTTTTTATACAGCTTGTATTTTCATCTTCGGCAACTGTTTATGGGCAACCAAAGAGTGTGCCTTGCACTGAGGATTTCCCTCTTCAAGCTATGAATCCATATGGGCGAACTAAAGTGAGGAAAATAGTGAATTTTGCTCATGATTTGGTTTGCACAACCTCTTTCTGAAGCTCCCTAAGAGTCTGTGATTTCCATGCAGATGATTCTGCATTATAAACCTGGTTAAGCTTTTGGGGAAATCAACTGATGTTGATACACTGTTATGCATTACCCTGCAGCTTTTTGTTGAAGAGATTATGCGAGATCTTCAGAAAGCAGACCCAGAGTGGAGGACTATACTGCTGCGATACTTCAATCCTGTGGGTGCTCATCCTAGTGGCCGGATTGGAGAAGACCCTCGAGGTGTCCCAAATAACCTAATGCCATTTGTGCAACAGGTTGCAGTGGGCAGACGGAGTGAACTGAGTGTCTTTGGCAGTGATTACAACACCAAAGATGGCACAGGGGTAAGCAACTTGGCCTGTGAAGCTGTGTTTCCATTCCCGAGCTTGCTCATCACTAGTACTTTTATCCCTGATCTGCACAAGGAGGGTTGTATCAGATCCTGTGGACTAGCCTGTCTCAGTGATCACAGCATCTCTGTTTGATGTTTTAGTTTGATCAAAGGGGATCTAATTTTGGGGGTCACAGGTTCGTGATTACATTCATGTCCAAGACTTGGCCACAGGTCATAGTGCAGCTTTGTTCAAGCTGTTCACCACCCCCAACATAGGTAAGGAAACCATATTTGATCCTCTCTCCAAAGTGTCTGTGATAACTGCAATTGATTTTCTCTGAGTTGAGTAGCTCTTTTAGTTGCATTTTCTGAGTGGCATAAGGTCCTGTGCATATGCCCTTAGGTGTCAGTGTGAGCAGTCGATAGGCAATTGATTGAATTGTACAAGTTATACAAACTGGGCCAGTGCTTGCCACTTGATATTTCATGTCACCTGTTTAGAGCAGTTCTCTCTTGGAATTGTCTAGATGCTGCATCTGTGGCTGAACATTTTGGAATTTTGTTCATGGGTATGCAGGTTGCACTGTTTACAATCTTGGAACAGGGAAAGGCACTTCTGTTTTAGAAATGGTTGCAGCATTTGAAAAGGCTGCCCAAATGGTGCACATCTCTACTTAACTGCCAGAATTTTCATGTGCTGTAGAGGCAGATGGATGTTATTTGAATCTTGTGCAGTAATTCTCAGTTGCCAGTCACAAAAAAATCACATGCTGTAAATGAATTATTTGGAGCAGAAAATTCCATTGCGGATCATGGACCGCCGTCCTGGGGACTGTAGTGAGGTGTATGCTGCCACAGAAAAAGCAGAGAAGGAGCTTGGGTGGAAGTGAGTTTCTTCTCACAATGACCTCTCTTGCACCCTTCATTTTCTTTGTGCTGCTTTGGTAGGTAAGAACTTGTTACAGGTTTATTTAGCAGTCAAAACTATCTTCAACAGGAATACCTTCATGCAAATTCCATCTCTGTACTTAGTAATTCTGCAGCACTCCTGGTAATGATGATATCCGAAACATTTTGTGCAGAGCTCAAAATGGAATAGAGGAAATGTGCCGTGACCAGTGGAATTGGGCAAGCAAGAATCCATTTGGGTATCGACCTAGCCATGCAGATGGGAAAGAGTCAAAACCAATCTGCAATGGAGGTCATGCTCACAATAAGTGATGCTGCGGCAGATATGTAATACTCACCACCTCTGCAGGCCTCATAACCTGGTAGTCCAATTGACTCTTTCTGTCCCTGCACCCTCTTGTCATTTGGCTGCATTCAACATAAATAAGCTCTGGTTACAGCAACCGTGTAACTAGAGAATTGAACCCATGCTTGAGCAAGCCTTCGGGGTATTTATCAGTTCCTGCATTTCATCACCACCCCAGGTTAGAGCAGGAATGACTATAAGCAATTTTTATTGCTTGTTTCTATGCATGGATAACATAAGAGTGGAAGGCCATCACCTGAGAGCTAACAAAAATCGGAGCCCCCATGAATCTACTTCTTGTTTCTCATAGCCATACATCTTATTCAAGATTGGACAGAGAGCACAATGATAGTTAGTGTGCAATGCGATTCACAGCAGAATTCTCTGTCCAAAAGAGGCAAACCCCTTGCTTTTTGAAGCCTTGGCATCTTTGTAGATCTTCTCTCTAGTTGTTGTTCCCAATTTGGGGAAGTCCTAGAGAAATAGTTCATATTAACATTTTTTGCAGCATTCAGCCTAAGAATGAGCAGGTCTAGTTAGGTCATTGCTTGGCATTCATTCTGGCTATGCTTATGGATATGACTTTAGGCTCCATAATCTGACAATTGCCCTAGCTATGAGCCATCTATTTAACATACAGCTGTAAGTTTTAACCATTTAAAATGTTTAAAAGATTAGAGCTCCCTAGTTTACTTGTGAGTAGTTTCTGTTCAGTAGCAGTTTGACAACTAGAGTCTTGTCTATTAGCACATGGTTTGGTCTTATCCATCAATCAAGTACTATATACAGTAGTGGAGGCACATGCTAATCAGAAGTTGTCATTCTAGGATTTCAGGAAAATTGAACTGCAAGGGTTGTCATAAGGGTTGCCTATAACAATCTTTACAGGGCACCCAAGTTTCTCTTGGAGATTTGGATTCTGAATCACGCATAATTTTGAACTCCACAATGTAATCATCATTAATCTCATATGCCCTTTTATATAGATGCCTTTTTATTAACTACATGCATTGATCTACTGTTTTTATGTTGACAGTCAGTAATGCAGGATATAAGGAAGGATTGAAGTGCTTGTCTCTGACTCTTATCTCTGGTTCTATCGTCTATCATTGTAAGATACCTTGTAGGAAGTGTGGTCAATGTCAGGTATTTGAGGTAGTTGAGTCAAATATGGGAACACTATTGATAGTAGCCATGAAGCAGCCTGGGGTTTTACTGTCTCCAATGTTGGTTTGTTGCATAACCCTAAACCCTAAGTTTTGCTCACTTTCACTCATGTTTGGCAAGTAGGCAGCTCCAAGAAACTATTATCAGTAAGTACTGTACTATTTCATCAGGCTCCTGTGTTGTTAGTTGCTAGCAAGTATCATTGCTGAGTCTTCCTGTCGCTTCTGGACTTATTTGCAACTGAAACTCTACAACCACTGTGGGGAGTTGATGAAGTCAGAGGCCAAGTTGTGATAAAATAAGTCACTATTGTTGATAGTTCTTGAACACGTGAGGGACTTCATATTGCTTGTTTTGTGGTTTCAAGTTAGTTCTTTGCTTCTGTGCTGTTCTTCCTGGTTTTGAAAGTCCTTCTCTGGAAGTCTTTCTTTGACTTCAAGGAAAAGTTTGAAAAGTTTGTAACTTTTGTTCTGGCTTTTGTAAGCATAAGTATGAAGATTTCTTGATTCTCATGAGAGTTTTATATTTCATTAGTCCTCATGCTATTTAAGTTTCACTTGGTCTTTGCATAGAGTTCTCAGTTTTTAGAAGTTTTTTGGTTGGCACTTTTCATTAGTGAATTGCATAGTCTGCATCAATGTTTTTACTACAATGATTGCATGTCACAAACCCCCCTTTTGTTGCTCATAGCACCTAATTGACCGTGGAGGTATTCGGTCCAAAAATGTGATGTTCCTTTAGCTATTCCATTTTAAAATCTTAAAATAACAATGATAATAATAAGTTGAGGTGAATTTGAAAACTTAATCTAAGGATTGAAAATGTTGAGTTTCAAAAAAAGTGAGAATCACCCAATGCTAGTCTTAACTTTGAACCTACATCTATAAGTTCAAATGCTTAACAATGAAAATTTCAGTACACATGTTAGACAATTGCATATATATATATAGTACAACAATATTAATAATATTGTTTATTCCATCCATATTAAAAGCTCCAAATTTCAATGTGCCAAATATATTAACTATTTGATTATTATTTGTCAAACTTGATCAAGGATTATAATAGCTTAGAGGTTTTTTTCCTCCAAATAAATTTGCAAATAATTCAAGGAAACAGTTTGAGAAAAGGGCAATAAAAGAAATATCAAAAGAAGTTCACTTACACTAGCTTGATTAAGGTTTTATTGTACCATATTGTCAAGTCTAACCCACTTATGAGACAATAAACCTTTTTGATTTTTTTAAAGATTATTGTCTTTTGGTCCAATATTGGGTTTGATAGTACATATTGGAATTTTTTGAATCATACACTTTAAATTCACTTACAAGGGTTTTGTCCTTATTAATCATATTGTGAAACGATTTTTTTTTAATAAGAGTTTTTTAATGTATTTTTAAAGAATTAACTTGGACTAATCTTTTTTTAAAATAATTATTTGTATAGCCCAACATTTATTTACAAGCCATTATGTTTGTCAAGAAATATGACAAATTCCAATGTTGGCTTTCTTGCTTGACAAGTTTTGGAAAAATTGGAGGATCACATATTGAAATATAACTTTTTTTTTCATTTGAAGACTAATATCATTACTAATTGAGAAATATGTAGATTACAATTAACAAATTTAGAATCGCTTATTTTTTAAAATAAGAATTGGTCTCATGATTGTAAAGTTGGAATAGCAAATTGCCGTCTAACTTGATTCAAGTTGAATTAAATGAAAAATGAAAATAATTTGATAATGCTTTTATTATAAATCCCTAGAATGGGGGGAGGGGATATTTAAACACGTAAGACTAACTACATTTAGTCTATTGTTTATTGTCTTTTATTGTTTGTCAATTGAAATGTGATTTTTGGAACTACTTCAAAATTGTACCGTTAATCAAAAGACCAATATCACATATCCAGAATATAATATTGGAAAAAACCATTTGAAAAATATATAGCCATAGAAAAAAATTTAAATCGCAAGTTTTTAATTTAATGAAATGATATTTCATGAAGGTATTTTTATTTCATTTAAAAAAATTAGATTGTTATTTTTGAAAGGTTATATTTATTCAACATTTTTATTATTAATATATATTCTAATTTGAATAAAAATTGAAAATTCAATCATTATTTTAAAAAACCCCCACCTTAAGCATAGAATTTTCATCAATTTTTTTATAAATATATATCCAAAATTAAAGTTATAGGTTCATTTCAAAAAATTAAAAAAACATTAGTGTGGATTTGAATTAATAATGCTTTTAAGAGAAAAACTTAACCAACATTAATGTGACCATGGACTAAAAGTTTTGATATCAATAAAGCCTTTAGGCAAGGAAGTTGATGTTGAAAATCTCATTCAAGTTAATGGATAGGCTAGCTTTGATGATGACAATGAAAAAACATGAAAACTCTCGTACCTGAAAGATATGTAATAAATATAAATTTTAACATTTTTGCTTTTGGATTCATGACATCACAAATACAACATTGGGTGTGACACTAAATTTTTATAAGGAAAGGACTTGATCACAAAAAGTTATCAAAGAATCCCTATGAAATAAAATCAAAGTCAAAATGTTGAATTTCCATTTGTTGATTTCATTTTTAGTGAAAGGAAAATAATTTGTAGAATGTGTAATAAATTTAAGTAAAAAAAATAAAAGAAAAAGTTTTTTTGGAGAGTTTTGTGTAATTTTTTTAATATTTTAATTTTTGAATATTATAAAATAAGGTGTCTTGCAAAATATCCTATAGCATGTGTAAAAACTTGTAAACAATGTTGCTTTGAACACATTGAATAAACATGATCAAAATCTCAGGTTGAAAATAAAACTAAAATTCTAAAGTAGTAGACCCAATAAATAAGGACAAAACAAAAGACTAGAAAGTACAAAACAAGGATCAAACTACTAGTATGGAAGGGGTGTGGTTAAAGACAAGAGTGAGGAAATTGATTTATGAAAGTGTTAATACTAGGGTTGAACATCCCACTCTAGTAGAAAAGGCAAGTGTTAAACCATATTCCAAAAGTGATACCAACACACAATGTTAGAGTTACAATATGTTATACCCTTTAAATAGTTATCCTATGAGTTTGACACCTGGTAGACAAGCTAACAAAATGATCTCACAAAATGATCTTCCATAGGCAAGATGGGCTTGCTTAAACCAACAATGTCTACTTCATCTAGTAAAGCCCAATATAATTAATTATTACCCAAAGGGTGAGTGGAAAATGACTACAAAGGATAGAACAAAATCATTTGATAGTGAGATAAATGATTATCTTATTCTTGCTCAATTTGTTATTTTTTTCTTAAATTTAATGAACATCATAATTAGATTTAGGAGGCTTCTTAAATGTTGTGTGGGGACATTACATAAATTAAGAAGGGAATGATGTTAGGAAAAGGCATTTCAATATTAAGCCCAAAAAGAAGAAGAAGAAGAAGAAGTTAAACAACAAATGAACAAGTAGATATGTGTAGACAAATCAATATGACCAAAAAAAAGTTTGTTTAACATTGTAAAACTTCATGGTTCTATGGAATGTAAGGAATGTTTGTTTTCTTTATTTTGATTGTGATTACAGTTGTATGTGGACACTATTGAACAATTTTGAGGGAGTTGGGTGTTTTGATTGAGGAGTATATGCGTGTGTATATGTGTGAACTTAGAGAAAGAGAAAGACAATTAGCAGCAACAGAGTGTAAGTTCTTTGCTGGAAATTTAGAGTAGACGAGTGTGGTGTAGAGGGCTTGTTGTTGTTGTTGTTGTTGTTGGGAAATGCATGTGTCTCGGGTTGTGGTAAAAATAATTTAGAGCTGAGTAGCTCTTGGTAGATACATACAGACTAGTTTGCGGCAGCTCTTGGGTTGAAGGATTTCGGGTTTTCCGGTGGATCTCTTATTGTGGTGGATGGATGGGAGTTGTTGGTGATTTGATCAGTCATAGATATCGCTCCTCTGCGAGCTCTCAATAAACAAATTCGGTACAAAACTCTGTGAACAATTGTGTGGAATCTCAGACTGAAATTTCTTCATCTGGGTGGTGGGCATTGAAAGGTGGAGAACAAGGTTCGGGAAGGTCTGCAGAATGGGTTCAATGGGTTCTTGACAGCATTGGAATAAACTGCACACAAATGTGGAGTATCATACAAACAACCGCATCTGTCTCATCTGTAATGTCTGTCTTGTTTAGGGTTTCGGGTTGACTTGCAGGGATGTGCGAGCTCCAACATTGGAGCAGAGTTGAAGGAAGCTAGGTGTAGAGAAGCTTAGGAAGGAGGATCTGCAATAATTGCAGCGGCAAGCATTGGAGAGCAAAATCACAAACTGGATTCAATACATGCCCATTGCAGTAAGCTTTTGTTCCTCAGGAAAGGTTTACATGCAGTTGAAAATCTCTTTGAAATGGATGAGCTACAATTGAGCACAAAGCTTACCTCCACACAAGAGCTTCTTGCATAGCTTGAATGATGATGACACTGTCGGGCTTTTTCCCCATTAGCTATGTCTCTTTGAGTGCAAGCCAACGTCATGACAGAGTCATAAACCCTAAAATCCTAAACCTTACACTCCTAAAAACCCTAAACCCTAAATCCTTTCCCATTGCTATTGAAATGTGACAGAAACTCTCTTAAGATGCAGATTTTTTTTCATATAATGTTTTAAGTGACATGAACTTATTTGCTATGGTGTGCTTCTTGGGGCCCAAGGTGAAGCTGTTGTTTGCTGGGGAGTACAAAATTTTGTGACCAGATATGGTTCCAAATTGACCCACATTGAGAGGAATGCTTTGCTGATGTAATGACATGAGCAGGCACATGCTGCTCAGCTCTGGGGAA
>Ga0209208_10006473_pt1 | contig 16136 bp, 8 predicted proteins | sample S1TSphfallax_3_FD_187694 | JGI IMG/M metagenome (GOLD analysis project Ga0209208, IMG submission 187694) | Host-associated microbial communities from peat moss isolated from Minnesota, USA - S1T2_Fd - Sphagnum fallax MG (SPAdes) (version 2) | ecosystem: Host-associated > Plants > Peat moss >...
GTTCCACAAAAAATATTAATTATGTATCATTATTTGATATGTTGTAAACTAAAATTCAGTTTACATATAAATAATAATTAGGAGTATTGAACATGCACATTATTACAAATTTATATTTCAGAATTTCCTTAAATTTTCTTCAATCAAATTTTATTATTTTTTAGTACAAATAAATTTATACCTAACCATTCATTTTATACAAAGATAATTTACACCTAGTTTCATCTATTAATGAAGGTAGATCATTTGTTTTGTTTTATCTTATCATGTTGAAATTTCTTAAACCAAATTAGTTCATATAATGCTATTGATATCTTTGAAAACCTAACAATGAATAGGGGTGCATTGACTTGGATTAAAATGTTTTGGAGCTACAATGTAAAGGTTATTGATTACTAAACCATTTTCTTACTAAACATTAATAAAATCATAAATAAAGTTTTTACTCGAATCCAAATGTGTACTTGGTGCTGTTGGAAAATAATTGCTAAGTTAGATTTAATGAAATTTATTTCATAATTTTCATATTTAAGGTGTGGAAGATATTGAATTTTGAATTTTGAATTACAACAAATTGGGTTTAAAAGGGAAAATGAATTGAGTGTGTTCATATTTTGGGCCAACAACACATGTTACTTTATTTATCCATGAAGGAAGGTAGTTTGTTTTGTTTTCTCATATTGATATCTCCCAAACCATGGTGTCTTGGGTTATCCTATGGAACTAGTCATCAAAAAGTTTTCAATGAATAGGGGTGCAATGACTTGGTTTAGAATGTTTAGAGTTACAATGTGGAGTCTATTGATTATTGAACCATTTTTTCATTGAATTTTTTGAAAAATCAAGATTGAAAACTATATTGGAACTTAGGGGTGTTCTTGGTATTGTTGGAAAGCCCTCACCAAGTTCGATTTAATAAAGTTGATTTCATAATTTTGACACCTAAAATGTGAACAATATTATTGAATTTTTGGTGGGAACATATTGTTGTTGGAAATTTAAACAAATTACAAAAAGGGGTTTGGAAGGAAAATTCAATTGAATGCATTCAAACTTGGGCCATTGACATAAGGTACATTAGTATTTAATGAATTTTTATCATAATTTTAAACAAATATTAAGATATCATATGTATAAAAATGAATAAACATTATAGTTGCACAATATTATTAATTATGTATCATTACTTGATATGTTGTAATGATTTACATAGAAATAATAAATTACATATGTATTGAACATAAACATTATTACTAAATTTTTTAAAATAAAATTTAAACTTTAATTAAATTTTAATATTTATATGCACAAAAAAAACCTTTCATTTAGACAAATAAAATTTACATGTAATTTAATGTTATCATAATTTTAAATAAATATTACAATATTATATGTATAAAATTGAAATAGCATATTAATTGTTTAACCTGGTTGAAAAAGATAGTTGCAAACAAGATTGTATTTCGTCCATCCTTTAGTACATTTTATCATCCAAAATAGTTGAACACTAGTCAGTGTCTTGATTGTGTACCAACTAAAAAACCTTAGATGCCAAGCATATATTTTTAATGACCCCTCGGTTGGAACATGCTTGACATTGTTTATCAACATAGTTGGAAATTCAACTTGGAGACATTGTTGATGCCGGGAATATTCGGCAAATGACCACATAGTTGAAAAATGCTTTCAACTATATACTAATATAATAAATGAATCAACTTAATTGGTAGTTGTCATAATTCTATTTTAAAATTTTAAAATTCAATTGAGACATAGTTGCAAATGTCATGTAATTGAACACTTTTGGTTTAAAAAGGGGGGTTTTCCACTAGTGATCCTACACAAAATGACAATATTATTCCATCACCAACTTATTACCAAACCAAAGGTTTCAAATACTCTCACTCCAACATCTTGTTGATCCGTGTTCTTCCATCTTACCCTACCTCAACAACCTGACACCCCCTTTAGATATGCCATCATACATCTTAACTCCAAAATCATTCATTGCATCAATATTTTGTTGCACACATAGCTAGGGAGCAAAATCATGTCTATATATCATAGTTTGATTTTCTTACAAGGATTAGTGTGAACTAAACTACTTTTTAAAAAATTAGTGAACTATTTTCTTACTTTTTTTCCCTTTATATACACACGCTAATGATTACAACCAAGCTTTCAACTATAAATGTATAGTCATTATACTAACTACCTTTTACCATGTAGTTGATTTCTTGTTTCAACTTGTTTATCAGAAGCCTTGAATAAAGCAATTTGCTATTATTAGCTAATTTACTATGTTATATATTTCAAGTTGCACATGTCGATTAATTAGCTAGTCCTTTGAGGCTTGGCTTGTCTTATCGGCTTGCTCTATGTTTTTTCAATTCAACCTTCGACTATTTTTATTTTGGTTAAAGGTAAACCTTTCACTTGGCCCCTAAATTTTGACCTTTCATTTCTCTTATTTAAAAATTAAATTGTTTCATGTTATGCAAATTAAGTCAATGGTACAAAATAAATTATTTAGTAGAATTTAGTAGAACAAATCTTATCAACACTGATCCAAGATTTAGAAGTAGTATAATATTATTTGTTAGGTAAATATTTTATATACATACATTTTCTGTAAACTTATTAATATTTATGAAATCATGAAATGCCAAGGTTCATGTGTAATTGTTTTTTCAATTTTGTGATGTTCTTCAAATGGCAATTGTCTATAAATATATTTTGTCAAATTTAACAATATGACAATAAACATTTTTGAATACCCTTTGATATTGGAGGTAATTGTGGCAATTTTTGGTGAATGTTTAAGAAATTGTTTTTGGGCTTTTAAGAAAAATTGAAGGGAATTCATGATCATGACCAAAACATCAAAAACACTTTTGCAAAATGGAAAAGAAATTCCATAATAAAAATCATTGAGTCATTTATGAAATTTCAATCAAGGAAAAAAAACTGAAATGTTATGTATTGTGATACACTCATAAAACACATAAATGGTTTTTCTTTTTTTGATGAAATTGGAAAGTTTAAGTTTATTGTGTTTGGCATGAAATTGTTTAGGAAATTCAAATTTTAGCATAAATGTTTTCCCAAGTTATTCAAATGCTACATTTGAAAACATGAATTCAAAGTTTATTCAATAATGTATTTAAAAAATTCATTATAAGTGATAAATATTAAATATAAAAGGTTTTAAATAACTTAAAACAACATGTCATGAATAAATTTACAAATGTTTCTTTGTGTAAATTGATCTACAATCCTTGTGAATTCAATGTGAATTAAACAATGCATTCATTAAATATTTAATAATGTCATTTGCATTATGTAAAATGTGTCCAATTTTTGAAGAATTGCAATTTTTTATTTTCCCAAATATGATTAGGTACAAAGTTTATTTATTTATTTTTATGATGTTATTAAAATGGCAGTCATCCATAAGAAGATTAACCCACATTTGGTTATAGACAAGTTGTGGAGTTGGAAACTAGTTTAAATCCTTCAATATTATTGCTATTTATTATAATTTATTGTAAAAAATTTATGATATTTATATATTTAATTTACTTTTATTTTTATTTCTTTCTTTCAATTAATGTTTTTGTTGATGTTTTGCCCTTTTAAATTGGCAAAAATAAACTGCAAGAAAAAAATAAATTAGGCAATCAATATAGTCATTTAATCTCAATACCACATTTGTTTAGCAACATGAATCACACACTAAATAAGAATGATTAATTACACAACTTTGAAAAAAAACCACAATTTTTCTTTTAATGATGTAAGAATATATTTTACATTCATTTCTTTTGTAAAAGTAGAAGTAACATAATTTGGTGAAATTTTAGCATTAAATAGTTGGATTAAACCCCCCCTCCTACACCAAGCAACATGTTTTTATTGGTTTCAAATTTTTCTAACTTGGCAATTTTTGTTCAGAAAAAAATGGAAATAATTATGCAAATTCAAGGAAAAATGTAAAAAATAAAAAAATTGGCAATAGTTTGAGATTAATAGTTTCAAGCCTAAACACATAAATAACTCCAACATCAATTTTATTTGAATTTTTTTAAGCCCAATTTTTAAAATCGCTATAAAATTTATCCAATTTTTTTTGAAAACATTAAAATAAATATTAGTGATGTAACTAAATGTTTATTTTGATGATGAATTACCATCATCTTGCAAACATATAAGGGGGCCATCAACGTCAACAAAAGATTTTTTAATTAAAAAAACCAGAAATTTCAATTTTTATTTTTTTAACGGTATAATTCTTCAATGGGTTTTAGGACTCGTAGCCAAAATATAAAAATATTATAACAAATTTATACCTCCATATATACATGGTATATAGCCAAAACATGGTTAAATCTTATTGTGGATGATTTTGAAGAACACCAAAAATTTGAAAAAATAAAAAGATAAAAAAATTCATTTATGTAATTATATGATCACCATCTATAATTCATTCATTTATTTGATTTTTAAAATAAAAATTCAGAATTCACCTCTAAATATTTTAGCACAAACTTGTAACATAATAAGCCTTAAATTTTTTAAAAATAATGTTAAAAATAAAAATAAATAGAGAATATTAATAACTTTTTAATTTTAAAAATAATTTAACTTTAATAAAAAATTATTAAGAATAATGTAAAAAAATTAATTTTAAGAAAATAATCATTTTTTTCAACATTGATTATTTTTTCATACACCAAGAAAAAAAATGGAAAAAATTAAAGATTATTTCTAAGGGTTTTTGTGTGGCATCATGAACATTTATAATTTAAAGACTTGTTCATGATGCCTAAAACATATTAGGGAAAAACATACATTTTAATTTACATAAATGTACAAGAGCTTAATATATGAAAAATTTGTATTTAGAAGTTTACATGCATCCTAAACTTTGCATGTATGAACATTTGACCTAATCACTAACCCATTCAAATATAAATGTGAAATCTACCTAGTTTTTTATATATCTATTTAAAAACATTACGGAGAGTGCAGAATATAGCTTGCATATTGCAGAGTTGATGGTTTCAACATGTTAAAAGTTGATGGTTCAACTCATGTACTATGTTGATAGTTGAAAAGATGTTAAAACCCATTATAATGCATTTTGTAAATAAAATTGAAGGCTACGTCAATTTTCACATTAGCGATTTAAAATTGAAATAAAATAAATTAGGGTTCAAATTATATTTATAATTGAACAACATAGTGAACATAACAAACTATGAATAACATTGACCATTAATTAGTGTAACAAGTCACTTGCAAACTTAAAATGGCTAGATGTAATTGAAATGTAATCAATTAAATGGTAATTATCATTTAATAGAAGTTAATGAATCATTTTAAGAAGTTAATGTAAAACTCTAGACCCAAGCACAAAAGCTATTAGATGGTAATTGTTTAGACCCAAGGACAAAAGCCCAAAACAAAAACCTAGATATTCCAAAATCTCATTAACAACTGCATAAAAAAATAGAAAAAACTGAAGAGAAAGATGGGAGTTGGGAGTTGTTTTTTCAACTTTGTGATATAACCAAAATGACCATTGTCAATAATCTGGTTGTTATTAGAATATCAAAGCATAAAAAAATCTTTACATATTTTTGGGTAACTCATTGATCTATTTACACTAATCTCGTTATTTTTAAAGATTTAAAAATAATAATTTGGGAATTCTTTCTCAAATTTTGGTGATGTTGAATTTGCAAAAAAAAAACTTTGAATTTTCAAACATAATGAAAATTGAGGCCGGTGGGACGTACTTAACATACACCCCAAGGCCACAAAATTAACACACGCGAAGAAAAAAATCAGGGTAAAAAGCTTTGATTTTTGCACTTTTGTAAAACGCCACCTTTTTAGTTTTCGTTGTCAAACAAACATCTCAGTCTTCTCTCTCCCTATCTTTCTTGCGTGTGTCTCTCCTTGTATGTTGTGTTGTTTTTTTATTTTCTTCTAGCATCACTCACACAGGAAGCGTCATATTTTCTTTTCTTTTCTTTTGTATCTTTCACACATGATGTGCCAGATTTTGCTTTTGTTTGGCATTGCTCATACATGACGATGCACTAGATGTTGTTTTTGTGAGTAAAATTGCTGTGATGTGCATGAATTCCAAAAGGAGGATTTTGCAATAGCTTTCGAGGAATAGTGTGTGATAAGCTTTGAGTGCGGTGAGCCTTGTGGTGAAATCTCACCTTCTGTGGACCCATGGCTAACAGTGGTGATGAAGATCTTCAATCACGCATTGTTGTTCTTGAAAGGTCCATGCATGCTTGGAAGCGTGAGAGGAAAAACTTACAAGGCCAGATTAAAAGCTTGGAGGGCCAGATGAAAAACTTGGAAGGCAAGAATATAAGTTTGGAAGGTGTGAATAAAAGCTTAGAAGGCCAAATCAAAAACCTCAAAGCTTGCCAAATTTATCAGGATTTGTGCCGAATCAAATTCCATGATTTCGGGTAGGCCATTGCTTCTTGATGCAGTCGATGAGCTTTTTCAGTGGTGTTTGCGAAAACAACCGAGGCATCTTGACATATGTTTGTTTAGTATATCTATCTATCTATTTGACTTTCTGTTCATTTTGCATTCTATTTAGTTTTAGATTGGTAAAATCATTTGTTTCAAAACAAAACAAAGCAAATGTAAAATGCTAGAGATCATCCCTTATAATCTTGATGGAAATTGCTATGAGTTCATTGCTTCTTTGTGTCTTTGAATCTTTTTCGATGTTTTGACAAGAAATTTTGCAACTAATGGGGATGAGCAAATTTTCCACATCACAAAAGGCATGTAAATTGTTGATTTTGATATTAGTGATGAGGAAGGCTCTGGAGGGAGCAAAGGGGAATATATTTCGTAGGCCTTGATTGTGAATGAAGTTCCTACTCATCCACCACTAGTTGATAGTGGAAGACTAGGTTATGTTTGAAGGGAAAAATAATCTGCAAGACCATCCACAACTAGGAATATGGCTCCAAAAAAAATGACAAAGAAAAATAATTCCCCATCAAAGATTTAAGCCACCAAAGTTGGGTCGAACAATGTGAATTGCAAGTTGATGAAGACCTTTCGGCATCACTGAACTTTTAAGGTGCTCAGACTTTAATTGCATCATGTGCCGATGCTGTTCTTATGGGTGAAGGTGATGGGCAAGAAAAAGAATGTATTAGTGAGGCATTGTGAAATATTGAACCTTTTGATATACACCTTCAGTTCACTTTAAAACCAATCATAATTATTGTAATTTTTACTCATAAGGAAATATGATTTGGTTATGTTAAATCATTGCATTATTTAATGTATATAATCATATTGCAAAAATGCAAAATGATGTTGATGTGCTCATGTATTACCTTATTGATCCAAACTTGTAATAATGATCTGAATTCTTTTTCTTTGATGAAAAGGTAAATTCTAAAAATAAATTTATTTTTCTTTATGTTTGTGAGTGGTAGTTTTGATAACAAAATTTTAAATTATCAAGTCCTAGATTTTGCTTTATTTTAGTTCCCAAACTCCATTTTAAATTATCAGGACCTTAGGAGTTCTTGTGCTCTTGTAGCCTTGCACTTGCTAGGTGTTTGTTTCTACAGTCGTACACCTATTAATTGCTAGGCTCTTATTTATTATTGGGTGAAGTCACAATAACATGTACCATAACAAGTGTAACATTTGTTCAAAATTTTCATGTTTTAAAGTCATAATTCCATTTGATGTTGAAATTATAAGACTTGTTTACATATTATTTTAAATATATCATGGGAACATGTGAATTAATTTGAAATTATTCTAATGAATTTTTATAAAAAAAACACTCATTAAACAATATAATGTTTATTTTTATGTAGTAAAATAACTTGTAAATGGATTTCAATTGTTTTGAAAATGACATTTTTTACTAGATTTTTTACATGAACTTTAATAAAATAATATGGAGAATTTTATAAAATTTTTTTTTGAAGAAAGTTCAATAATATTCCAAGAATATTTTAGGAGTATTTCCCCAAAAGCAATCACAAAAGTAGTCAAAAAGCAAATGGGTGTGGTTCATGTCATTTCGTTTACACCCTATTTCACAAGCCTATGTGGATTTTTTTTATTGTTTGCTTGTTGGTTGACAAGATTTATTTTTTTTAATCATACGCCTAACGGCTGCTAGGTGCCACTGATTATTTTCCTTCCTTCTGGTGTCCAAAGTTCGGTTTTTTATTTGTCATTTAAGGTTTCGTATAATTCTCCCCAATTGGATTTAAGTTTTATTTTATGTTTTTGAATTTTGTGGTTGCTTTCAAATTTTGTGAATCTTTTTTAAGGTATTCCAAAATAACATTTAATCATGTTTTGGCTATAAACCATATATGGACATAAAATTTTGTTAAAATATTTTCTTATGTTTGCAAAATGGTGGAGTTCACTAGAATAAAAAAAATTAATCACATCATTAGTATTTACTTTAAACTTTCAAAAAAATTGGATAATGTTTATAACAATCTCAAAGATTAAACTTAAATTTTTTCAAGTAAATTTGATGTTGAGATTGTTAATATGTTTAATGTTGGAATTATTAAAATTATTTAAAAACTTTTACTCATTAAAAATAACCTTTTTTCTTTGAAATATATGATATCAAATTTTTGGTAACTTATTTGTTGTTTACATTTTTTAATAAATTTGCATTATTTGTTCCATTTGTTCCTTAATAATAATTGCTAAGTTAGGAAAATTTGTAAAAAAAAAAATGTTATTTATGGGGGAGGGGGGGGGGGATAATCCAACTATTTAATCCAAAATTTCACCAATTAAATTGCTTTTACTTTTAAAAAGAAAAATGTAAAATGTATTCTTACATCATTATATATATATACACTAATTAGTATACCCATTTTGCAAGCAAAATGATTAGGATAAAGGATTGACAGAAGTATTATTAGCACCACAAAAAAGAATACCTTAACAAAATATGGTTAAACAAATGAATGAATTGAGGTTTGTGTGGACTCCCCATCACTGATGAGTGATTAGGTGAAAACAAACTCACCATCGATGAGTGGGTGAGTGTGTAGCCAAACCACATCCAATAGGGGACCGAATTCACCACCTTCAGCACATCAAGTGGGAAAGCTTTGTGGCATCACCTAAAATAGGAACACCATCTCGCTCTTTTCCATTAGCAGCTTCACCGTCGCTCATTTTAGTTGGGGGCTTTCAAGGGTTTGGGGGGCTCTAACCAATCATGAATTATCAAATAAAAAATTTGCGGACAAACACCAATTATTTATGTACTACAGCCTAGCACAACATTGGCACCTACCCATATGTGCAAACTTGTGGATACCTTTTATAGCGGCTAGTTTGTTGCTTAAGCCTAAAACTTTATGTTGCCCTAACAAAATGGTTTTGGCCCAGAATTTTGGCATAGTTTGCTAAGGTAGTAAAACTGTGCACCAGTGAGAGAAGAGTGTAATTATCAATATGATTTGACTGTTGTTCCATGTTTTTGGTTGGCTAATCATAATGATTGGTCTAGGTGGTTTGCTAATAATAGTTTTCCACCCATTTATAATCTCAGTTTTAGTTTTATGGGGTGGGGTTGTGAAAAATGTAAATAACTAAACTTAGGTGTGAAAAATATTTTTGGTTGGGGGCTCTCAAGGGACAGGGGGCTCCAGCCAATCACAAATTATCAAATCAAAAATTTGCGGACAGACACTAATTATTTTATAGAATGTAGATATGTTGAGATTTTTTTTTCAAAGTTATGTAATTAAATATCATTTATATTAGTGTATGATTCATCTTACTAAACAAGTACGATCTTGATAATTAAATGGCTATATTGACTATTTAATTAATGTTTATTTTTATGGGCAACTTTTACCAATTTAAGGGGTCAACAACATTAAAAAAGAAATTTTTGAAATAAATCTCTATCAAATGCAAAATATAAATTTTCAAAATTTTATAATAAAATATAATAAGTAACCATAATATTGAAATATTTAAACAAGTTTCCAACTACATTACTTATTGATAACCAAATGTGGTAATTTTTTTATGGTTGATTACCATTATAACAACATTGCAAAAATAAATAAATAATATGTACCTAATCGTATTGGGGAAAATAAAAATTTGCAATTTTACAAAAATTGGACATATTTTATGGAATAAAAATAAAATTGTAAAAAAAAATAATGAATGCATTTTTGAATTGACATTGAATTTACAAAAATTCTATGTCAATTTAACCAAAAAGATATTTGTAAATTTATTCATGACATGCAATTTCAAATTATTATTTTTACCCTTTAAATTTATTTTAAAAAAATTGTAATAATTTTTTTGAATACATTATTGAATCAGCTTCAAATCATGTTTTCATTTGTAGCATTTGAATAAATTTTGAAAAAAAATTGTATGTTAAAATTTGAATTTTTAAAACAATGTCATGCCAAACACAATAAACTTTATTTTTTTCCTTTGTTAATGCAATTTTGAAATGGTTTAGTTAAGACCTTGGTGTGCTTCCATGAGGTCTTTGGGTTTAATCCTTGATGGATGGGTGCATTAACGTATTTGGTAGAAATATAGTTTACAAACATGTACATAATGGCAAATGGCATCAAAACCTTTGTCAACATGCATAAGCCACCATTTGTTTTGATTTTGTACTTAAAAGTTCATTTTCAAAAATGATTCCATTTTTTCAAACTTGAATCATCTTTTAATATTTTTTGGCTACTTCCTGGAAAACCAAATGTATCGAAGAGGCAATTTTGGGTTTAAAAACCTTCCAAAACTTTTTTTTTTGCACTTTTGGCTACATATACTTTAAAAAGAACTTATTTTTTAATCTTTAAAATTTCTTATGTTTTTTTTTTAGATCCTAATTTGTTGTGAAAGGAACTTCCCAAGTTTCTATATGTTCCCAAAATTTGAAAATCTTTTTAGGAAAAAAACAAGGAACATTTTTTTTTCTGTAAGGACCCTCCACTTTTGTAACATTCCCAGATTGTGAAAGTTTTTTATGTAGGCTAAGGAACATTTCTTAGGTTCTTTTAGGGTTTGAGACCCTGGGGAGAGGGGGAACCCAAAATATGTTCCTTATCCATAATCACCCATGCTTGAGGTCATGTACAATGATGAAGTGGAAGATCTGTATATATATATAAACAAAGATGGAAGTCTATTCATAAAAAATACAAGGCATGTAAATGCAAATGTAAACACACGAAAGGAAAACTAAAACCATCAAAATAATTATAATGAAATCAAAGACATAATGTTAAAAAGGCATCTTATGCCACAAATCAGCTAGTGATGGAGGTGCACTAGTTGGTATGTGTGGAAGAGATGAAAAACAGTGATTAAACATGGCAGCTTGTTGAAGAATCGCGATGATGTGCACATTGTAGGGCTATTGACATTCGTTGCCTATGATAAGATATAAATATTGAAGGTACCAACGAGGTCTGCTAATGGTGAATTATATAAGCATGTACACAAAAAGTCAAAAGCAATCCAAACAAGGATGGAGACAACTGTAGGTTTCTATGGCAAGGGGAATGAAATCATTTCATGGTGCTCACTTTATGTAGGATCATGCCTTATCTTGAGTGGCAATTGTTGTTACATGTGTTGTTGTCATCAAAACATGTTACACCAAATCTATACGAATTGAATCGGTAATGACAATGTTTGTTAGGGTTCGAAAACTATCTCTAATAATGATAATATCCATTTATTTTTGTGTGGGGCAAGGGAAAAGGTGAGAAACCTCTTTTTGTACATGAATTCCCCTTTTTGATGTGATAGTTGTAATGGTATCTTGAAACATATCATGGGTTATAATGCATTCACTTTCGCATGGGCAACATAACAAATGAATACCCAAATCATCAATGGTATGACCACACTAACATCATGAAAAATGTAGAACTATTGGATGTGGTATACTAAGATGAATATGGAATGTTGTAAAAAAATGGGTGGAGGATGAACGGAATGAAAGGGTGTTAGGACGAGCTAATAACTAAGCCCTTGCTGTTGGACTTGCATTAGAGTGAAGATGTGTTTGCATAACATCTGAAAGAACATCTATTAAAAGCAAGTAAATTCCTACTCCTGTAGTTGGTCCATCAAAGAAGATTACATTTGAGGATATGATTACACTACTAGACTATCAAAAGGTAAGGCATGTGATTGGACGACCTTAGGTAACATTACACGGGTATCCCATAGTGTGACCTAAAAGATATAAGTATCGATTTCTACATGTGCCACTGCATCACGAAGAATAAAGTGATCATCTTGTTGGAAACAAGATACTAATGTAGGATTGATCAAAGTCCAACATCCTAAAAAAGCAAGGCAGCACATTAAACCATGTTTTGGTGTAAGACAATTCTGAACAACATGAAAATAGAAGTCAACAAGCTAATGGGTGTTGGCATGACGATGTAGATGGTGATGGTCCGAGAGGAGGAAATTCTAATGTGGTCATAAAACAAAGGTTAAATGGTGAAAAGTTAAATGTGATCTTGTAGAAAATGGTGGGGTTGATTTTTCATAAAAGGAAATGAAGTGGTGTTGATTTTGAATATTCTATTTCTAAAACTGAAAAGGTGTTATCAATGGAGTTTGTTCGTAGTGTGAGTGCATCAATCTGTTGTGTGATGAATTGTTACTAGCACTTTCTTCATGCAAAAACCTTATCATTGAAACAATAGTTTTGTAGTTTATCTTTAAAAGATTAGAAAACACATATTCCAAAAAGGTTGCATATGAGAGGAAACATAAGACGGCAAAAATTTATCATTATTCAAGGTGTAGATGTCTGTGAAATTGCTTAGTACTAGATTATTGGTCTTTCAAGGTTGACATACATGTATAAATTAGATAGCAAGCAAGGTTGTTGGTTTTTATCGGGCAACAAAGGTACACATAAATTGTGAATTTCAACCAAGCAAGTAGAGTCAAATGTTTAATCATTAATCGACTTGTTTGTAGATATAATGTCGCATCAAATGAAAAGGATTGGAAATGGAAGACAAAATGTGTATTGTATCTTACTTGAAACATGGAAGAGTCTACAAGAGTGTAGTGATCAGGTAAATTATATTGTTTATTTGGCAAGAAACACTTGGTGCCCACTAGGCAATTCTCATCCCATTCTATTTTTTAGAAATTGAAACGATTTTCAACGTATATATTGGGGCGTTTATTATCATGAACTTCAACTTCTTTTGTTTTTATATTTTGTTGTTGTAGATAATTAAGGAATTAAACATTGGTGGCATTTTTCAATCTACCATGAATAGGTTTGAAGAAAAGACACCATTGAAATGTGGATGTGCAAAAGCGAGGGTTGGTCTTTGCCAAATGCACTATTTGTGAATCCTTCAAAGACTTGATATCAAAGGTGGGAAGGAATAACAATGAGGTTATTGAGTATGAGGGGAAGCTAAGAAAACATATCTTACACTAAGAGTCTTGTAGAAATTTATACCACATTTGGAGGATAAAGTACGTGTGGTTGAAGGATGAATTCTTATGCATTATCCATGACAAAATGGATCATGCAAAAATTGTATTTCCAAGATTGCAAATATGATATTTGGGCTTGGACAATTGCCCATTACTTTCATAGGTATGATTGCACATGGACACATAGATGAGAGATATGGACAATATTTGAATGAGTTGTGGCCAAATAGTCCCAATTTCACAATGGGGTCCTTGTTGTGGCTTTTGCGAACTTTGGAGGTAGTTCTAGTTTTAGAGTCAAAATTATTGTTTGAGCACCCGCAACAAAACTCATTCTTTGCATGTCTCTTACAAGGGAAATTGCATTGTGTATGTTCAAACCCTGGATTAGATTATTGTTTTAAAGCCTCTACCAAAAAAATTATTATTTCAAATGGATAACTATGTGAAGGACAATAAGAATCAACATTAGTTACCATTTTTATTGTTATTGACGGTGAGGGATGTGTTTGACGAAGTAAAATTGGGTTTCCTTGTAGTTAGCCATACACATGAAGATATTGATGGATGTTTCAGATATTTGTCAAAAAAGTTGAAGGAAGAGATAATTGCATTTTAGCGGATTTGATGAAGGTTTTCATGATTTCATAGGAGAGACCCTTCATTCCTCAATTGATTCAAGAGATTTTGGATTTTAAATATTAGGTCTTAAGTTGTTTGAAGGATGTCCCTGAAACTTTGATAAGGCATATTGATATCCAACTATTTAGATTTTTTGTTGCTTCTTCAGGGTGGCCTGTAATGCAATACAAAGTTTGGAGTCCTATAGATGCACCATCAATAAGATTGTGGAAAGCTAATCCGAATGGGTCACCAAAGTTCGACATATGAAATGAAGATGAAGCCATACATGGAATACTCTGAGGATATCTTGTTGCATTTATTAAGATTGTTACCCCCTCAAAGTGTAACTCTTTTGGAGGGCTTTTGGCCTTTAAGCAATTGGAGGCCTAATTATGCCAATGTTTTGTTTTCAATTGTTATGGAAATTGTTGATGTAGAAGATCTAGTTCGAGTTCCTTATTCTGTGTTGAAAACATGAAGCCTTTAACTACATACACCCCATTTAAAGATCTTAATGTTGGAGATTTTGTGTTTGTGAGACCACATGATCCTAATCTTGTTCATCTTTGGATGGGAAGAGCAAAAGGTGATATTATCTAGGACAAGGAGAATGAATATTTCAAGATGGTGAGCGTTCCATGGTGGGTTCCTATGAAGAAAGGGTCGAAGTTGGATGAATGACATCTATATGAAAATTGTTGGAATGGCAAGTGGAAATGTAATTTGCTAGATCCAAAATAATGGTTTGACATTTTAGCTATTCTTTTTTTTTTTCCCATTTGAAAAAATACAACAAACAAGAGTCAAATTAGTATTCTAATTATGTATGTTGGTAGAGGTAATGTTAATTTTGATGCTACTAATGCCTCAAACAATTTGTGAAAACTGTGGGCGACTTCATGAAATTATATATTTGCAATTTGTCAATGTCGTTTGTATCCATTGTAATGATTTGATTATCATTTAATTTTTAATTTTTTAATTTTTTTGTGTTATATAGTTTCATAAATTTAATTTTTGGAAAATTTTATTCCTTTACATTCTTGAAGAATAATGATTAATAATTTAATTTGTTCCACCTTAACGCTAATCTTTGGTGGCTACCAAGCGCCACCTTCTCTTTAAATGGTATGTAAAGCCCTAAAAATAATGGATTTGTTATAACATGAATAATAACTTTGCATGCATAGACATTGTTGCCATTGTTGAATTGGTATGTTGTTCCTTGTTTATATTTTAGAAAATTGAATGTTTATTTTTTTTATTGGGAATATTTACTTGTGACTTTTTAATTTGATAATGTATTATGTTTCACTTATTGGCCACCGGGTGAAATACTACTTTATTTATATTTGGAATTTCAAATGTAATCAATTAGCATGGTGTTTGTCATTGATGTATTAGATTCAAAAGATTGAATCATTTTTTTCACTATAAATGGGAGTTGTTTTGTTTGGTTTGGTTTTTATAACTAATAATTTACTATGTTTCACCCAGTGCTCACTAAATGAAATTATACTTAAAGAAGTTTTATGTTGTATATATATTTACTAAATACTAGTACATTAATGTAGTTATGGCATTGTTGGATTGACATTGCTCTCCCTATTTGAAATTCAAAAGGTTAAATCTTTTTATGTCACTGATGGGAATGCTAACATTTAGTTTTTCATCATTCATGAAATTCATAAGGTGCTCTTAGATTTGATTGTTTTTTACACAATGTGTAGATGGGTGTTAACTTTTTGAAATTGTTGGTTACAAAGTCGTTTTTACTTGAAAATAACGTAATTGAGAAATATTGAAATATGATATTCATGTTAAAAATGATCATTAATTTGTTGAGTCTGGTGGCCACAATGTGAAGTTCATTTTGTCCACCAAGTTGCATAAAGTCCAAAATTAAAATTTTAGTCTTAAATTATTTAAATATGTGTTTATACATAATACGTTACAACTTCCTATCATTTCCAAAAAACAAAAGTAGG
>Ga0209208_10006474_pt1 | contig 16135 bp, 16 predicted proteins | sample S1TSphfallax_3_FD_187694 | JGI IMG/M metagenome (GOLD analysis project Ga0209208, IMG submission 187694) | Host-associated microbial communities from peat moss isolated from Minnesota, USA - S1T2_Fd - Sphagnum fallax MG (SPAdes) (version 2) | ecosystem: Host-associated > Plants > Peat moss >...
CTTACCATTTGCTCTTTTGATATCCCTTAATTATTATTTACCATGTATTAATTAACTGTGTAATACATAGTAAATTGGAATTAAAATTTCCATCACAAGAACCCCCATGCACCTTTAGATCCATCGTCAAAATTAAGGTTTAACAAATCCATTAGAACTAGGATTCTAGGTTTTCATGAGGTTCCGCCATCATTGCCACATATTATGCCTACTTTAATTTGTTAAATAAAGGCATCAACCCCTTCTAAATGCAAGTACCAAATTGTTCCAATTACCCCTTTGGTTTTTGTTGACGTAAGTGAAGATTCAGTCATGGTGGATGATGTTGTTACGCCCTTGAATCCTCCAATTGCGCCCATAGAAGAGGAAGAGCTTAAAAAAACATCGCTTGATGTGAATGTCTCTCAACGATCGTGTAACGAAAAACTATTTGAAATAGTGGTGCGCACTCGAGTTGATCGTTTGGCATGGGATCGTGGATTATCTCCTAACCCACATGCTTTAGCGATTTATTTAGAATTTGTTCCCGTTCGTGGAATTGCACCAAAAAGGTTTGAAGAGTGTCAATGTGAAGATGACGTCGTTCGTTTTCATTGTCAAACTTAGGTTCTCGATGATAGCCATTATCATTGGCTATAAGGCCACATCAACCCCCCTTCCATGGAGCATCGAGCCAAATACCTAGCTCACACCATTTGTCACATTTTGGATTTCCTATAGTTGTGATTTATCCCTTTTAAGTTGCATATTAAATTGTAATTCATTTGATGCTATTGATGTGGAAATGCTAGGATCTAAATTCGATTTTGATTCTATTTAAGGACCTGATAGAAATGAAAATTGAGTAAGGGTGTATTAAGACTACATCACATAAATCTTACAAGCACATCATTAGTGCCTGAAGATTATTCTATAAAACTAATTTAATATTATCATGGCGAAATGTTATTGTTAACCATGGGCTTGAAGATTGTTCTATCTCTATTGGACCTTTCATTGACACCTCTTCAACTACGTCATGAATCTCAACATCCTTGTTATTCACTAAATACTAAAACAAGACCAATGTTTTGCTAAACACCATGAATTTTGGTGTCTACTTCCACCCCCAACCCTCTAAAGATCTCTCACCCCTAATTATGCAATTGAGGTCTTAAAACTATGGTTATCAACTTTTTGTTGAAGAAAGGAACTAACTCAACACCTTATTCACCAATATCATATTTCATAATAGAAAACAACCCCCCCACGTAACCATGCACATTCATCATCCCTTATTCTAACATGAAATTGTTAAAAACCCCTAATATCCTTACCACATTCAAATGCCCTTGATGTAACTCTTAAAAATTGAGACGATTGTGTTGGTATGTTCACATCTTCCTGGTTTTAAAACATGGGTCCAACATGATTGGACAACATTTTATGTGTCTTGGAATGAATGTAAGTGCCAAATAATGCTAGAAATGGTGATAATATGTTAATCACTTGTGAATTCATCCTCAATTTGAACTCCAACAACTTTTAATCAAAGGTTAATTCAAATTCTAAATTTTAACCACCTTAGATTTCATTGAAATACACAAGGTGAAAGTAGATGCAAGTGCATCAAACAACAACCTTGAAACCCTTAACTTTGATTTAGTACACATTATTTGACCATTAGCAATAATGTATATGTAATAGCTTGAACCATAGCCCAAGTTTGGCAAATTGGGACTCCTATTGACAAAAGTAAAGATGGTTGTCTCCCATAGTAAATGGAGATTGCATTTCAATACTCCAATGTCTCTTGGACCAAAATCATTCGTTTTGCAAATTGCATCTTTATAGGAGTTTTTTAACATCCTTGTTGCCAACCTTGCAATAATACAAAAATCCTTCCATTCTTGTTTCCCCAAGTCCCAAATTTTTAATCCAAGATATAGTCTTTTGCAACAATGTTTGAACATTTTTCAATTTCATTTATGAATATCTAGCACAAACCTTCAAATCTTTAGAATCATATTAACATGCCTTTGACATGGCATGGCCAAAACAAGGTCCCACAAATGGATTGGTTAATTGAAGAAAAAAACAAGTAACACATGTCAACACCAAATTCAAAATATTTAGATTGGACCTTTTGTCCTTGACATAAACAATGATTTTGTCAAATAAACCAAAAGAGTCCAATAAGACTTTTACTTGGTTTACCATGGCTACACCAACCATGTTATGCACCTCAAATATTCCCACTATGACATTTGTGGATTCCCATAAATGTTGATTAAATTGACAACCATGGCAAAAATGTCATGCCCATGACAAGACATATTCATAAGATCAAAAGATGTTGTATGTAACACATGAAGTAAATGAAGGCAAAACATATTTTTGTTTAGTTTTTTCCATAATGTTTGGCAACACTTCTATCACCAATTGATGTGGAAATGGAAACACAACATGGGAACATTGTTTTAAAACCACGTACTTTACTTGCTCCATGAATTTTCGATAAAGGACATCAGATGGTACCCTTTTGCAATGTATAAAACCATGTCTTCAAAAAAGGCATGTTGTGTAAGGTTAGTTTTGTTGTAAGGCCAGTGGCTGCCAAAAAACTTGGTGATCAAAAGAGGGGTTTTTTCAAATAAAAAATCCTGCCTCTTGCCCTTTTCCGCATCTTCATGAAATACATGATTTTTCAAAGAAGATGTCCCATGGTTTTTATTATATCTCATAAGTCCTTTATTTTTCCCATGGGAAACAATATTAGCATTAACATCAATTGGATTGGAATGGTAGACAATACATCGCATGATTTACAAATCACAATAATAATTTTTGCACCATCTTTAACAACAAAAAATCCCCAATAACTTGTAATGTGTGCTACCAAGGATACCATTTGCTTCAGTCGACCAAATACTTTGGAAAAATAATTGCCCAAAAAACATTTTTGTCAATATTTGATTCAACATTTGATGCTTCTTGTGATCCTTGAAATGCATTTTTAGTAGGAGACACAAATTCACCATACTCAACATCATCTTCAAATAATATTGTGTGAAGGTGAATGCCACTTGTATATGCCATCAAAACTACTATGTCCTTTTAGTTGCAACATGGACACAACAAGAAAATGGAAGCATTGTTGAACAATCATCAATCTTAGAGTTTTACATCCATTCAACGACAATATGCATATGATTGTTACGTCCTTTTAGTTGCAACAAAAAGACAACAAGAAAAATGAAAGGTCAATTGAACAATCATCAATGTTGGAACTACTACATCCTTTTAATTGTAGCATGAAACACATAACTAGGAGTAGCAAAGAAAAATGGAAAGGGTGACAAAATACATGGAAGTTGAAGTTTATGAAGTCCCAATTTTAAAGATTAATTGCATAACACAAACTCAAACACGATGCAACAAGTATACAATTGTTATGTCCTTTTAATTACAACATGAACATAACAAGAAAAATCGAAGGACTATTGAATAATCATCCATGCTAGAGCTTTACGTCCATTTAATTACAACATGAATACAATTACTATGTCCTTTTAGTTGCAATAGGAAGACAACAAGAAAAATGGAAAACCATTGAATAATCATCAATGTTGGACTACTACATCCTTTTAACTATAATAGGAAACGCATAGCTAGGAGTAGCAAAGAAAAATGGAAGGGGTGACAAAATACATGGAAGATGAAGTTGTTGAAGTCCCAACTCTAAAAATTGAATACATAACACAAACTTAAACATGATGCAACAAGTATACAACTACTATGTCCTTTTAGTTACAATAGGAATACAATAAGAAAAATGGAAGAATTATTGAACAATCATCAATGCAAAAGCTATACATCCATTTAGCTACAACATGAATACAATTACTATGTCCTTTTATTTGCAATAAGAAGACAACAAGAAAAATGGAAGGACCATTGAACAATCATAAATGTTGGAGCTCTACACCCATTCAACTAAAACAAAAATACAAATGTTATGTCCTTTTAACTATAACAATAACATAACAAGAAAAATGGAAAGATCGTTAAACAATCATCAATGCTGGGGCATGACATCCATTTAATTATAATATGAATACAACTAGTATGTCATTTTAATTACAATAGGGAGATAATAAGAAAAATTAAAGGACCATTGAACAATCATCAATGTTGGAGTTATTGCATCCTTTTAGCTACAACAAGAAACACAAGTTAGGAGTAGCAAAGAAAAATGGAAGGTTCGTTGAACAATACTCAATGTTGGAACTATTACATTCTTTTACTGCAATAGTAAATAATACACTAGCAGTAGTAAAGAAAAATGGAAGAACAATTGAACAATAATCAATGTTGGAACTATTACATCTTTTTAGCTACAACATGAAACATATTAGGAGTAACAAAAAAAAATGGAAGGGGTGACACAATATCTTGAAGTTGAAGTTGTTGGATTCCCAATTCTAAATATTTATTTCACAATAGAAACTCAAACTCGATGTAACAAGTACAAGACTTAAAGGTGAGAAAGTTTACTTCATGAAAAAAACTACCTTGAGTGTTAAAGACCTTTGATAAATTTAAATTTAACAACAATAGTTGCAGAGATTCATCACAAACATAGAAAAACAACAAAACCTACAAACTACAAGCTACAAAACATGAACAAGTAGAAACAATAAATACAAAAAATCCAATGTATGGCAAGGAAACAAAACATTCAAACAAGGAAAGAGGGTGAGAAAGTACCTGAACTTGTGAAGTTGTTTAGTTACTAAAATATCCTAACCATCAATTCATTAAAATGCCAAAGAAAGAAAAAAAGTTGCCGAAAAACATGATATCAGAAAGTCAACATCAATGAAAACATATAAAAAAACTTCGAGAAGACTTTCATTGTTACATGGAAATTCATTATAAGTATAATAAGCAACACAAATTGCAAAACATAAACAAAAAGAAAAGAATATAGCTTGTGTAGTGCAAGGAAATGAAACATGAAAAAAAAAGAGATAGGGATGAAATTACTTGAAATTGTTGAAGTTGCCAAGTTGTTGAATTATTTTGGTTATTCATAACAATGTTGAAGAAAAAAAAAGGTTGCAAAAAACATATAGTAAACAATGAAGCTCAAAAAATGAAAATTTTGAAGGGGACGAAAAGAAAAACTTTGACATGACATGAAGAGTTAAAGTTCAACTAAACCCTAAACCTAACAACATTTGGAATCGAACATGAAAAAAATGCATTAACGGGTGTTGAGTTTATGATTTAAGGATGTTTTTCCCGGTTCCAAGATATGAATCCAAAGGGGGGTCTTCAAACTACATGGATTTCTAGTTTTGTTTTATATCTAGTTCAAATATGTTGCATTTAGTTATGGGCGATAAAGTTGGATCCTTACCTAGTGGTTTTTTCTCGCCCAATTGGATACCCAACCAACACTAGTTTGAACATCACTTGATTGACCTATACATCACCATTTTTTGGATTGTGAAGTTTGGCAAATGTGCATTTGGAATTAATTGAAGAACTACTAGTTTTATCAAATGATTTTTTGAATATTTATTAGATAAATACTAATAAATATGAATATTGCACCATTGTTAAGAGTTGCATGACAATCAAAATGCCACCATCTTCATTTGCAACAAATATATACTAAAAGAAGCAACATTGGGAAGTTCTTTAAATCTTAAACTTCATTATGCAATATCACAATAAGGAAATTGTGAACCTTAAGAAAAGGGAATAAAAAATTACAACAAAAATAAAGGAGTAAATAACTCATTTGAAATTAGTTGTTGTTAGTCATAATAATGCAAAAACTTACAAAATGATAATAAGACCACTAACTTCACTTGAAAAAAACTTAAACAAGTGTGAACAACATGAAGGGGCCCATAAAACCATGATCAAAAGGACTAATTTACAAGATATCATTTTTCCATACTTAATTCCTTTTCTTTCCTACCTACTTCTTTTTTCTATCCTCATGTTTATTACTTGTGTATTTCCTCTTTTATCTTTATTTGTTGAATTAACTCCACATCCATACCCATCATTTTAAATATTGAAAGGAGAAAAAATAAAATTCAACATGCATATGTAGATGCTATTGTGTATTGTGTTCATTTGTTCATTCTTTTGCCAATAAATAAATAAATACTTATAGAATGAATATATTACACCTTTGAAGGTCATTGAAGTTTATGGTTTTGTTTTAAAATAAAGGAATTGCACTATAATTTATAGTTACACAATGGAAAAAAATCAATGATGTCTTGTAAGTTTATTTCATAAATATACACAAGTTGTGCAAATGTAAGTGAACCCCAAATATGCTTGACAAAATATACACAATTTTACTTGTTTATTTGCAATTACACACATAACATAGTTTGTTCCCAATCTTATTCAAATTTTGGTTTTTTTTGGAATTGTTGGGTTTAGGTTTAAGGTTTTTACTAATAAGGAATATCCTTCAATTATGATTATAATTATTTTTTTAAAAAATCATTTGATTTTGAATCCATGTCAAATTTTCTTGATTATTGACCCTTCAACTTTGATTTTAAGGGTGTTTCCATGCTACGATATACACACTTTGTGTCAAAATTGGAAGTACATATAATATCAAAAGTCATAATTTACATTAAAATTCACTAACTTTTAATTGTTTTAAAAATCACATATAATGGGTTTGGGCCTTTAGAAAAAAACAAGTTGTTTAAATCATGAATATACAATTGATTCATACTTTTATCTTTATGTTGTTGCACATCAATAATTTGATAAAATTTGCTAAAACACATTGTTTAACAATAGTTTACCATTTTTCATGAATTTAAAATTTTCACTTCATCTTTATAGAAAAAAAAATTTAACTCAACTACATCTTTAATGGGGAAAAAATTTACAACTTAAAAATATTATAATCACCAACATTATCATAACATAATGTACTATCAAACATTTATTTATCATTTTATATAATCATTGTGACTTTAAGACAAATTGAAAGTTTTCATGGTGAAGATTGTTCATTATGGTTTTCTCTTTGTATATGAAAATTTTCATGGACAAATTTCTATTAAAACTAGTATTTCTTAGTCGTTTTGTTAAAATCTAATGTTTGTTACTAACTTTTGCAAGTTAAAAATGTATTTCAATGAACAATTGAATTGTTCAAATGTGCATCAATTTTACAAAATAATGAGAGTATGAAATGTTATCTATTTTTAATTGCACATTTCAACCACAAAATCTTCTCCAAATATTTTGGAACACCACATACAAAATGTGATATAGTGAAAATTGCAAATTGTGATATTTTTTTGTATACACTAGACCATGGAAACACCCTTAGGATGAATCTAGTTCTAACTAGCTTCTTAATTCATTATTTTCTTATTTTTCCATTTCACAATGAGCCACTTGTTTATGAATTTCATTCATGGAACATCTTTTATGTAAATTGTTGTTAGTTTGCTCTTGTTATAAGGCGGTAAAATTGTTAAGGAATGAGTTGGCTTGTTAATGAACTCAAAAATTTAATGGCAAATTAGGGGGACAATCTTCTTTGAATTTACAAAAATATAAGGTACTATATATTGGTTGTTGGTTAGAATCATAATTTAGTTAGTTTTAACAACATTATATTTATCTTTAAAATGAAAATATAATTAATATATGATATGTGTTAATCCTTAATATTAGAAAAGAATACAAAAATAATAACATATGTATTAAATATTTTAGATATTTGTTGTTTGTAGGTTCAATTAATAGATTAGTATGTGAACTAGCATTTAGCAAGTTCAATAAATTCATACTATTTGCAAGTTCAATTAATAGGTTAGTAAGTGATTTAATACTAGTAAATGAACTAATAACCAAATATGAATGAATGTGAGATGAAGGATCTCTTCACACAATAGATAGTTGAATTAAAATTTTAAAAAATTTACATATTAAATGTGTATTTTGCTTTGTCACCTCTCAATTACTAGTTAGTTGGGGATATGACAAAATACATATATATGGTAGGTTGAGAAAATAATAATAAAATATCACATGATCTTACCATGTTGAGATGCATTCTCATAGTTTTTCACAACTTCAAGTAATAGAATTAAAATTTTAAATAAATATAGGATGATTTAAATATGTGCATTTATAGAAAAAAAGTAATAATAGGGGAATTTTTTTTCTCTCACATAATGTCCCAAACAATAGCCTATTTGATGCAAATAAAATAAAATTTTAACACTAGGGTGGTAAGAAAATAACCACAACCCCATGTAAGCAACCACTTCATTTTTTTTCAAGTGTTTAACACTGATGGTCTGCATTTGAGAATTGCCCAACTTCAAGTTTTAGGGTAACAAGAATCCTCCATTTTGAATTGGGTCAAGTCAAATTGAACCTTAGTGTAAAACAAGCCTAGGCAAAATGACCAAATTATGTACTTGCCCTATTAGGTACAGCCCTAAAATACGCTAGTAGGTATCTTGATATTATAATAAACTATCCTAATACATATCTTAATACTACCATAGACTATCCTAGTAGGTATTTTTTATCCATTCCACAAATCAGTCCTATGGCTCCTATTAATATAGGATCTTCAACCCAAAAAGCCTAAGACCCTAGAAACAAAAAACCTTGATACTAGAAATTCTAAACCTTGTTTAAACCTAGGACCTTAGGGCATATTTAAACCTATGACCAAGACCTTGTAAGAAAAGCCCTGAAGATTTGTTTGGTATGGGTCCTTGTAAACTGAATTAGACCTAGACCTGGACTCAACAAACAAGGGTTCTCACCATGAGTTAGAGTAATTCACACCTTTGGATGGGAACAAAAACTTGAACTATTCATTTGTTTTTGGCATATATGGACTAAAGGGGATTTTAGCAATTTCCCAAGTCGCTTGAAATTTGTGGGTTGTGGTAAGTTGCCAACATACTTATAAGATGACCTTAGATTGGAGCTTTCTCCCCCTCTCTCGAACAATATTTGGGCCCATGTGGGATGAAGTGCAAAATTTAGAGCAAATCTGCAATGCTTATACACAAGAGTTAGTTGAAGCTATGAATCACAAACCAATTTTGTATCTACAATAGGTTTTGGATTTTTGGGACCAATCAATAGTTTTTGAACGCCTTTTTGGTATGCTTCCAATATCATGAGCAGCCTTTTAGGTTGACACGGCCACAGTGAACCAGCACCCACCAGTGCACAATGAAGGATGGATGGTAAGTGGTCAGGAAACAGTTTTCTGTTGGGCTTCACTTCCCTAGCTAACCATGTTGGTTAGCTCAGTGACTTTTCTTTTACTACCTACCTACTAACAACCTACTAGCAAGTTGTTAGTAAGTAGGTAGGTAGTAAAAGCAGCCCTTACCTATGTATAAGCCAGCTACTTACTTACCGAGTAGTTATCTATTTTCCTACACATCTACCTATATATGAGACCTATTTCGTACATAATTAGTTACCAAGGTGAAACCATATACTAACTTCGTTGAGGTTCATCCACAACTGAGTAATAACAGGCATCCAGTGGATGGTGCACTGGTGGGTGGTGGTTCGCTGTGGCCATTAAGTAGAATGGTTACAAACTACCCACAAATTCCCAGCAATAATGAACAAGGGGTGTGGCCTTGCCATTTACATTAAAAAGTATCTTAAGGCAAAAGAAGAAGTATGGAAATTCAAATATTTCACCATGCAAAAATACATATCTTCAAAAAAATCCTTACAATTTACCAAAACTAAAGTGAACAAACTGAATGATGAACCTATAACAAAACATGAACCTTCGTAATCTGTTAGGTTCAATTAGGGACAATTACAAATGATAATATGATTGACCTTAGTAAAAAAATGGTTTTGACTAAATTCTGAAAAATAAATTTGTTTGAAAGTTGGATCATACAAAATGTGTTGAAACGAGAAATTACCTTTGAAAATGAAAAAATTCTTTGCATATGAGAATATAATCATGTGCCAATGCAAGAATGCTTTTGATGGGAGAAAATAATGTGAGATGAAAGTACAATGGTAGACTTTAAATTTGTGGTTCTTCATTATGTAGGAGAAGGGTTCCAATTTGGTCCCTTGTCCCTTGAACCTTACACTTTCTCAACCCTTGAATGTTAGACAGGCCCAATATGGTCTACTTTTTTGTGTAAATTCAAACTATCCTGATGTTTAGGGGTTAACAAGTTTTCGGGTTGCACATCAAATTTTCACCAAATTTTCACTTGAAAATATGATTTCAATCTATACAAAGGATGTTTCATGGATAAAATTACCCAAATTCTCCATATTTCAAAGAATTTTTTTGTCTGAGTCACCAAATTTCTATGATAAGTTTCAGCAGGCAGTCAAGAATATAGAAGGTTTTTCGTTTTTTTTCTACTTTCATATCTAGTATGTAGCCAAATTTGGCTAAATTATTTTCTCAACCATGGCAACTTTGACTACATCACAAAATCCTTAAAAGAAACCTTGCTTGGGCATCTCCAAAGCCTATAGGGACCTGGACATAGTTGGATAATGGATTCATTTCTTTCACATTCACAAGTAGGTCCTCATCAGTGTTTCTATATCTGGCAAATTATCACCATTTTTCTCCTTTTAAAAGTCCATGGCTACCTATACAAAAGGGCAAAAGGGTGGAATTTCTTTTCTCGCCGCAAAATGGACGTGGACAGATGAGGACAAGCCAAAAGGTGTCAAGGGATGGTTTGGATTCACCAACCTAAACCCAAGGTTTTGTCATTGTCACCAAGATGCAATGATGATGAATGTCAATCTCGCCTTACCACCCTTCTAAACCCTAACTCCTAGCATGTTTGTGAAGATGCAAACATTTGTCTCACCATAGTTTTTTGATAAGTGTGTATGAGAGCTCACCAAAGCTTTCTTCTCCTCCTTTCTTCTCATCGCCAAGGAGTTCCTACTTCTATTCTCTATTACCCACTTGCAATGGTGTTTCATTTGTAATAGCTTCTAGTCACCAATTGCATTTTTAATGCTTGGAAGTTCCAATTTATGTCTTGAATGCTTGTGTTTGTGCATGTTTCCAAGTTCCAACAACTTTCATGCTAGTGCATTGTTGGTAGGAGCTCCATGAATTCATGATCCTCCATTGCAATGACCGGGCATTGAAATTTTTTCTTTACTTTTGCAAGTGCCATGATTGCTAGAGAGTACAAATTCGGGTACTTTTTTAGATTTTATTTGTTTTCTATGTTTTACAATTCTTCAAATCTTCAGGGATCTTGTGAATCTTTTATGTGTGTAGACATTGTTGGGGATTTTGTGCAATTTTACACTATCACAAGAATATCCATGACAACATGTTCGATCTCATAACAAAATTCTAAAAAGATACATAATTTAGCCATTTCCCTTTGAATTCCATATTTTTATTGTCTTTTCTAGTAGTGCTTCATGAGCTTGTGTTGGTGCTACTTCTTTAGTGAATATTTATGCTTCAACGATCTATAGAACGGTTATGTTGGTCTTCTTTTCTATTCTCAATGTTGTTTTCAGTGAACCTTTTTATTTCAGTGCCTTCACTTGCTTTAATGAACCTTTCTACATTTTTGCTTCAATAAACATTTATGCCTCAGTAAACCTTTTTGCTTTAGTGTGGTGATCCAAGGTTCTATTTTGGTCTTCTTTTCTATTTTGTCCTTTTAACTCTATTTTTAATGAGCCTATATGTTTTAATGCCCTTATTTGCTTCAATGAGACTTTCTACCTTTTGTTTCAATAAACCTTTTTGCTTTAGTGGTTTGTGGTCCTCTAGGGTTTTGTGTTGGTCTTCTTTTCTACTCTCAATGTTGTCTTCAATGAGCCTTTATGTTTTAATAACCTTTCTACCTTTTTGGTTAGTGAGACTCTATGAATCAATGGACCGCAATGTTTTATGTTATGTGTTGATCTTCTTTTCTATTGTCAATGTTTTGACTTTTTAGTGAGCCTTTCTATTCTAGTGAGCATTTATGTTTCAATGAACATTTCTGCTTTAGTGGTGCTTCAATGGTAATCGGTGTTTTTATAACAATTGGTGTTATTGTCTGTTATATTCAATGCTATTTTATTCTTCAGTGGGGCTATTTTTAAAGTTGTTCTATTTTGCAAACTTGGTACAATATCTTCTTTAGTGCAATTGTCTTTACTACATTACTTTTTTAGTGAGCTATTATGTTTTCTTAACACAATGCCACCACTATTGCCACATGTTTACAAGTTTAAGTACTTATTCTCCTCTAAAAATTCTAAGGTAGGTGGGCTTTTTGTCATTCCTACTAGTGACAAAACATCTTCATTTCATGGTCTTGCTCTTCCATCTTCTCTTCCTTTGTTTTCTAGTTGTGGTTTTGATCCTTCCAATGTAGATCACATTGAAGATGTGACCATGTCTACAAATGGGTCTTTCCCCAATGTTAAAGATATTGAGCCCATCCAATCCAAGGCAAGCATCAAGAAGAGGAACTATGATGAAAAAAGTTTTAGGAAAAATGGGTTGTAAAACTCACACAGGCACAATTGTTTGTAGGGGAAGATGGAACCTTGCACGCTATCAAATGTAGGGTTTATATTGAGGTAGAAGGGGAAAAAAATACTTGTGGCCAAGTGGGATTCCCTTTGTAAACATGCAAGTTGATAGAAAGTTATGAGGAACATGGGGTCTGATGTGAAAAAAGGGGAATAGTTTTACTTTAAGGTTTGTTAGCATGCCAAGAACCAAAGAACACTTGCATCTCACAAATGGGAGACTATTGATGCCCATTTGGCACATGGGGTGGTAGGAGAAAAAGTTTGAAAAGTTGTTCAATTTTCATTATGTTTCATTTGTTACAATAGGGTCATCCAATGTTGGAATATGAATTCTTGAAGTTGTTTGAATTTTGGCAGTGCCTAAAAATAACAAAATACATTGGAGTGATAGTTATGGTTAGACCATGCCAAAATTCATACACCAAGTAGTGATGAAGGCCACTAGAGTTGCAGTTCAAGCTGCACATTACATTGTTTTCAACTATGATGAGATTTTGACAGTTGACAACCAATCATGATTATCTATCCATTACTATGTGGTGCAGAATTAGGTAAGGATTCCCATTCTAATATCTTTGGATAGGGTGGTTGCAGGTTCAAGGAGTGATAATTTAAGTTTATTATGGAAGCACTCGTGATAGATGGAGGTTTGCCACGAAACTAGATTGCCCAAAAGCTTATTTGTTTTGGGGTAGATGGTGTTAATATTTTTCAGGGGAGAAGGATTGGTGTCACAAAATAGATCCATGACAATTATGTTCCCAAATTTTTGGGGATCCATTTCATGACCCATTAGACAAACTTGGTAATGCAAACCTTATGAAGTTTACTTTTGGTGATCCACTTTGAGAATTTGTTGCAACCCTACACAATTACATTACACATTCACCAAAAATACATCTAAAGTTTACAAAGTTGGTTGAGATGTTGGAAACAAAGTATAAAAAAAATTCTAAAATGTGAAGACAAGTTAGATCTTAATGTTGAGCCATGCTAAAAAAGTGATGGTAGAAAACAAAACATTCATGGTGCAAATAACATTAGATGACCCTACAAACCAAGAAGCTAAAAATAATTATGAACATTTATGTGATTTGCAAATCTTATTGGGACTTATTTGTATCTTGCCACTATTGGAATATGTGCATGCTTTGATTCATTTACATAGGTGCGAAATGTGTTTGTGTGCGACCTTGTGGTTGTATCAAGGTCTACCAAGGTGATATGTATAACATGTATTTGGAACATAGTTCCAACTTCATTACATGTACTTTTTGGGCATTCAAGTCCTTGCTTGAATGTAAGCATGAAAATATCCACATGAAGTGGATACCTAATCTTAATTCTTGATTCCAACATTTGTCCTTTGACATAAATGGCTAACACATATGGGCGGTGCACCATGATATGAAAAGTATGATGCCTACATTTGTCATTGAATTTATATTTTTTTTATTGACTCACTAGTGAATAACTAATGCAAAGGTAAATTCTTAAAATTTTATCTTTTGGATTGTTTGATTTTTTTTTTCAATTTGTTAAGTGATGTTTTATTTTCATGCTTTTGTAATGGTTGTTAGAAACATTGGCTACAAGTTTGGTTATCTAAAGTAGTTTTGTTGTTGTGCAATGTGGATGCTTTAGCAGGGGTTGTAAAAACATTAATTTGAGAATGGGAAATAAGGTTTCCAACCCATGGTGTTATGGATGCTCTTGGGATTGTGTATCCCTAGTATTGGTTATAGGCAGATTGTGAGACATCTTTCCCAAAACACCTTGTTGTAATCAAAACAACTTTTTGCTCTAGCAAAACATAGTTGTTGGACATGTTGGAATCCTTTGTGCATGAGGTCCTCAATGCCATTGACCTTGATAGCTAGTAGGGCATGTTCAAGTTGATGATGAAGTTGAATGCAACCGCATGCATGGCTCCACCTTTTGACACCAATCCTCTGACCAAAATGTGGCCTTTGGTGACAACATCTCGAATTCTTATCTACAACTTCCCAAAATATGTGAAACTAACTAAAATGGCCATGGTGCAAGTAGTGGGTAGTGTGGAAGATGAACATTGTTTTTCTACATTGGTTTTCATGAAATCAAAGCTTCATAACATGTTGACTACCCATTTGCCTTTTGTTGTTCAAATATTTGCACAATGATTTTACACTCTACAAAATTTCTTGTATGCAAAATGTATTGAACAATGGCGAACAACATGACATTACTACTATTATGACGATTAAAGTGGGTTATATTTTGTGGAGTTACCAATCATGTTTTTACAAAAGTAGGAGTTGTTGCCTATGTTTTTGCTTTTTGGCTTGTGGTGTGTTTTTCTATTTGTTGAATTTAAAGGTTGTTTTACAAGCCAAGGAACTATTTGGACTCCAATCACACTGGTTTCTCTCCTTGCATGATTTTTATTTATTCTTTTTATATGATAACTTGGTTGATTATAAGTCACTTGTGTTGGAAAGGCCAATTTTAGGGGCTCAATTCCCATACAAATGCTTGTGATTATGACTATTTCTAACTATTTTTATGCATTCAAGGATTTTATATCTTTGGCAATTCTACAACCTACCCCAAGTAGTTGCCAAATTTCGATAACAATAATACAAACCTCACCACAAAAACTCTAACTACATTTGATTAAATAGCCTGAAAACTTTATTTGCATTTCAAAATTAGTCATTTTTTCACTCGACAATTTTTTAAAATGTCAAATAATTCACCTAACAAATTGAAGTGGAAGCCAAGTATTATAAAAAATCTACTAGTGGGGCCACATAAAGTTCCTACATCAACTTGCTACTAGCCAGAGTAGCCCCAATTGCATTTTAAAGGTGGCCATGTAGATCACAAATGAATTTAGGACCGAAACTATATATATTCATTACATAATTATGAAAATCTATGTTCTTGTTTACACAAATAATTTTTCACCTTTCTATTTCCTATGTATAACTAATATGCCACACCGTTTTCCTACCATGAATTTTACACACATAAATTATACCAAAACCTTTCACAATAAAAATCTCAATTCCCTTCACAATTCTATTCCATCAAGTTTTTACACTCATACAACAACTTATTTCTATCAAGTGAAGGTGTTTTCAAAGGTCACAAACACCCACTTATATACTAATGAAAAAAAAATTAAATAAAAAATTTCCTAAAATTTACACACCACATGGCTCCCCATGTAATTCCACATGCATAATAAAATGACAAAGGTTTTTCACATAACTTTTCACATGATTTATGTGTGAGTTAATGCACATTAATGCAACAAAAACTTTTCAAATGACTTTTCCACATGAATTATCATGTCTGAGTCAATGCACATAAGTGAAACTATGATCAAACCGTCATGAAAATTCAACTATCAAGTAATTACCAGACTTAACCGTGAGATAATTACATATATAATAGTCTAATTACAAAAAGTTATAGCCCCATTGGCTACTTTGCAAAAATGAAAAAAAAAAATGGTCCTCATGTGTAATTAAGGCCTGAATGGTCTCATCATTCATGCAACCTTAGA